>PPYF01462109.1_pt1 | contig 299393 bp, 286 predicted proteins | sample 1559871 | NCBI WGS metagenome assembly PPYF01 (sample SAMN08240021, study PRJNA423297) | Human gut metagenome, whole genome shotgun sequencing project. | reverse complement strand
TGCTGTCCGTCGGCGGCAGCTTCGGCGGCGGTGAAAACATGGTCAACGCCGGTATCAGCCTGAAGCTGGGTCAGGGCAACCATGTATCCACATCCAAGGTGGCTATGGCCAAGGAAATCAAAGATCTGCGCCAGGAAGTAGAACAGCTGAAAGGCGCCCTCGTTAAGATGTCACAGGGACAACAGCTGGATACTACGAAGATGAAGCTCTTCCCGGACGTACCGGAAAACCATTGGGCTTATGAATATGTAGCCACCTTAGCCGGCAACGATGTGGTGGAAGGCTATCCGGACGGAAACTTCGGCGGTGACCGCATGATGACCCGCTATGAATTTGCAGCTATCGTGTATCGGGCTATGCAGAGAGGCGTCAATGTAGATGCCCGTATGCTCGCTGAGTTTGAACCCGAATTGGAACGGTTCCGCGTAGATACGATTGCAAAAGACAAAGCAGGCAATCCGTCAATTGAGCGGGTTCGCGTTATTTCCAAGAAGGATAAGAAATAAATATATAACATAAAAGAAGAGCTCCGGCCGGAGCTCTTCTTTTATGTTGCTTAAATACTGTTAACAACAAGCTTATTTTACATTTTCCACGATGCAAGCCGTGCCTTGGCCGCCGCCGATGCAAAGCGTTGCCAGACCGTATTTGCCGCCTTTTTCTTTAAGGCCGTAGAGCAGGGTGACGAGGATACGCGCGCCCGATGCGCCGATGGGGTGACCGAGGGCGATGGCACCGCCGTGAATGTTGACTTTAGCCATGTCGAAGCCGAGTTCTTTGCAGCAGTATGCGGCTTGTGCGCCGAATGCTTCGTTAGCTTCGATGAGGTCAAGGTCGCCGCCTTTGAGACCTGCTTTTTCAAGCGCTTTGCGGGAAGAAGGAACAGGACCCGTGCCCATGATGGCGGGATCAACACCGGCGGAAGCGTAGCTCGTAATCGTTGCGAGCGGTTTAATACCGAGCTCTTTCGCCTTGTCCGCAGACATGACGACTACTGCAGCGGCGCCGTCATTGATACCGGAAGCGTTGCCGGCCGTAACCGTGCCGCCGTCTTTTTTGAAGGCCGGTTTTAATTTGCCGAGACCTTCGGCCGTTACGCCTTCACGCGGGAATTCGTCCGTATCTACGACGATATCGCCTTTTTTCGTGTGAATGACGACGGGAACGATTTGATCTTTGAAGGCACCGCCTTTAATAGCGGAAACGGCTTTTTCCTGAGAAGCGGCAGCCAATTCATCCTGTGCCTGGCGGCTTACGCTGAATTTTTCGGCAATATTTTCAGCAGTGATACCCATATGGTAGTTGTTGAAAGCATCCCACAGGCCGTCTTTGATCATTTCATCGACGATTTTGCCGTCGCCCATACGATAGCCCCAGCGTGCTTTCTGTACGAGATAGGGTGCCTGAGACATGTTTTCCATACCGCCCGCCACAACGACGTCAACATCGCCGGCTTTGATCATCTGTGCCGCCAGCGATACGCAGCGGAGACCGGAGCCGCAAACCTTATTAATCGTCATTGCCGGTGTTTCGACAGGCAAACCAGCTTTGATCATCGCCTGGCGGGTCGGGTTCTGGCCGAGACCTGCCTGCAATACGTTACCCATAAGGACTTCGTCGACAGTTTCCTTGGAAATGCCTGCGCGTTTAATCGCTTCTTCAATAACGATTGCGCCGAGCTCGACAGCAGATACGTCCTGGAATGCTCCGCCGTATTTTCCGATTGCCGTACGGCATGCACTTACGATTACAACCTCTTTCATGAATACCACCCCTTCATATAATGTTCGGTACTGATTGATAAATATAGAAATGTGAAATGAGTACGTTCATTTTATTACAAATGTTCGTGATTTCACAATCTCTATGTATATAGTATATGCTTTTCTCTATAAAAACAAGGGCGAAATTTAGTTGATTTATACAGAATAGTCATTGATATAGAGATAACTTGCCGTATAAGTCATAGCTAAATATGGCCGTAAATAAAAAGAACGCCCTCGCGTGAAGGCGTTCTTTATGCTGTATGTGTTAGAATAAGTTTACGATGAAGCTATAGCTCATCAAAATGCCTAACGAAATAATCAGCTTTGCATTATCACCTAAATGTGTCATCGTAAATCCCCTCCTTTTAGAAGTTACAAGTATAATAAAGTTCGTAAATGAACTTTCTTTATCTGCTTATATAGTAGCAGAATTGCAAATAAAATCAACAGCCTAAAAAGTTATTGCCGGCGCCTGTATATGTCATTAATGCATAGAAGTTGACGGTAATTTAGATAAATAAAGGGAATATGGACAACAGAATTTTTTGATGAAATAGAAATAAGGAAAAACCAATAGAATTTTAAGTAATAAAAATTTATATAGTATGAGTAAAAATAGACTGTTTAATTATTTTAAGAAAATACTTAAAAATATATTGAGGAAAAAGAAACATACTTCCGACTTTAAATAAGAGCTTTTCTCATCTCGACAGGATAAGCGCCTGACCGTATAATAAGGAGTAAGAAAAATGAGGAGACATGGACATGAGTTTTTTGAACGGCTTATTCGGCAGAACTTCGCTGGAGCCGATGGATACACGCATATATGATGATGCCGCGGCACTTTTTAACAGTGCTGCCGCACAAAACGAGACCGCAGACGGGGAAGAAAAGGCAAAAATTTCGTCCGGATCCGCGTGTGACGCACTTCCCGGCGCGACAGGGCCTTTCGGCTCCAAGTACAACCCTGTTCCCGTAAACGGACTCTTCGGAGCTTGGGCTTATATGTCGCGGCTTCGTTCACTGCGGACGGGAAATGCCGTCTTTTTCCACCTTGCCGTGCGTCATGACGGCGAAGCGCTTTTTGAAGTAATCAGCCGCAGCGGCAACGAGGTGTTTGATCTTTGGTTCAGCCTGTACCATCCGCGGCAGTCCCGGGATGTGCCGGACGGCTATATATTGGAAAAAGAGGCCGTTTTTCCGCGCGGGATTACGACGACGGCGGCGGATTTTCCGGCGGCGCTGTACGGGAAAATAAAAAAAGAAACGAAGCGGCGGCTCCATGTGGAGGTGGCCGATAAGAACAGTAAGTATATAGATGTTGAGCGGGCGCAGGAAAATTTGCGCTCTTTGCGCTCGGAAAGGGATGAACTATGAAACACGCTTTTGCGTCCGTGCGGATGGACGAAACCCATCCGCATTGGCAGTTTGCATCGGCGCGCAAAGGGAAATTATATACGCGGGACGGTGATTTTCGCACGGAATTCGGCAGAGATTACACGCGCATTATCCACTCTCTCGCCTACAGCCGGCTGAAGCATAAGACCCAAGTTTTTTTTACGACGAAAAATGATCATATATCGACACGTATTGACCATGTCAACCAGGTGAATTCCGTGAGCAGTACTATCGGCGTGTATCTCGGCCTGAATTGTGAGCTCATCAGCGCCATTGCTCTTGGCCATGACCTGGGGCATTCCCCCTTCGGCCATCTCGGCGAGCGGGTGCTGCAGGAAATCAGCGAAAAAGAATTGGGGCGACGCTTTTGGCATGAACAACAGGGGCTGCGCGTAGTAGACGACATCGAGACGCTCCTCGATCCGGCCGGGAAAACACAAAACCTCATGCTGACCTATGCCGTCCGTGACGGCATAATCAGTCACTGCGGTGAAGTACGGTCAACCGTGCTGAGGCCGCGCGGGGAAGCTTTGGAACTGGAGGAAATACCCGGTCCCGGCCGATACGACCCCTATACGTGGGAAGGGTGTGTCGTCAAGGTGGCCGACAAAATCGCCTATTTGGGCAGGGACATTGAAGACGCCGTGCGGCTGCGCATTTTAAAAGAAAACGGCAAGCCCCTGCGTGAACTTCTGCGCGAGCTGAACAGTCACTTTCGGGCGGACATGCAGTCCGTTACGAATACGTCCATCATGTACCCGCTCATTACGGATATTTGCCGTGAAAGCACGCCGGAAAAGGGTATTGTCCTGTCTGAAGGGCATATCAGGCTGATGGATACTGTCATGCGTTTTAACTATGAATATATTTATAAGAGCAAGCGCCTGGAAATCTATCACAACTACGCGCGCCTTATTCTTGAATCCATTTACAAGCTGCTCCGGGAATGCTATGCCGGCGGCAACACGATGGACAATATCAGGCGCCTTGCCGAAGACTACCCGACCTTGGGCCGGCACTTTGAAAAGCGGATGAAAAAGTACTCCGACATAGGCCGTGCGGAAGGGGATACGCGTGAATACGGCAATACCGTTATTTACCGAATCGACACAAGTGAGGACGATTATAAGACGGCCTGCATCGATTACATTGCCGGCATGACCGATACATACGCGGAAAAGATTTTTGATGAACTGACTACGTTTTAGCACTTTCCGCGAAATAGCTGCTCAAGTTTGCAATGTCCGGGAAATTGTGTATAATATAAAAAGAGACAGCAAGCGTTTCGTGACGCCAGGCTCGTCTCCAAGTTAATGAATTTGAAAGAACGGCCCGGCGTTATGTTATGTCGGGCGCTTTTTCATGGGCCAATTATTTGGCAGCCATGATTATGGTGGCCACTAAGATTGACGAGCCTGACACGCTTACTATCTCCTTATTAAGGGTAGCATAAAAATGGCCCGACGGCTCGCAATTTAATGAAAAATTAATGCTTGACACGGTGCAGGTGGGCTGGTACTATTTATATATCGTTGATTAAGCAGGAGCGGTCCGCTTCTCACCTTACATGGCGCTTGAGTTACTAAGGTTACCGGCCAGGCAGATATGAGCGGACAGCTATGTTGTTCGCTCTTTTTTTGCGGAGGTGAAAGATTATTAGTAAGGAATTGCGCGTGAACGAACAGATCAGAGCGAAAGAAGTGCGTCTGGTCAGCGACACGAATGAACAGCTCGGTGTCATGTCTTTGCGTTCGGCTCGTCAAATTGCGGAAGAACGGCATTTGGATTTGGTCGAAATTGCCGCTGCCGCGACGCCTGTCGTATGTCGCCTCATGAATTACGGCAAGTACCGGTATGAGCAGCAGAAACGGGAAAAGGAAGCAAAGAAGAAGCAAAAGGTTCTTACCTTAAAAGAAGTAAAGCTGCGCCCCAATATTGAAGATCATGATTTTTATGTGAAAATGAAGGCGGCACAGCGTTTTCTTGACGAAGGCAATAAGGTAAAGGTCACGATTATGTTCAGAGGCCGTGAAATGAGTCATCCCGAATTGGGTGAAAAGCTGCTCGTTCGTTTTGCCGATGAACTCAAAGCTGTCGCACACGTTGAAAAGACACCCAAGATAGAAGGCAGAAACATGACCATGGTCATCGCTGTCAACAAAGCGAAGTAAGAGGAGGATATTATAATGGAGAAATTGAAAACCCGCAGCGCTGCGGCAAAACGGTTCAGTGTAACAGGCACCGGTAAATTCAGAAGAGCAAAGGCGTATAAGAGCCATATTTTGGAAAAGAAATCGCCCAAACGGAAACGCAATCTGCGTAAAGCCGCTTTCGTAGCCAAGAGCTACAGCGACGCGGTTCGCAAGATGTGCCCGTTTATTTAATACATATACGATTACAGTTACAGTAAACCCGGGAGGAATATATAATGGCTAGAGTTAAAGTCGGCGTTACGGCACACGCCCGTCACAAGAAAATCATCAAATTGGCAAAAGGCTATCGCGGTACGCGCAGCCGTCTCTTTAAAAAAGCAAATGAAAGCGTAATGAAGGCACTTTCGTATGCACTTCGCGACCGCCGCGCCAAGAAGCGGGAATTCCGTAAATTGTGGATTGCCCGTATCAACGCGGCATCGCGCGCAAACGGCATGAGCTACAGCCGTTTCATCTGCGGCTTAACCAAAGCAGGCGTTATGGTCAACCGCAAAATGTTGGCCGATCTCGCCGTACACGACGCGGCTGCATTCGCCAAGCTCGTCGAAATGGCAAAGGCACAGTAAACGGCGCATACGGAACGCACCTGTAAAGGGTGCGTTTTTTCGTCAACGCGCAGGAAAGGGAGTTAACAGGAATGAGTGAAAAGAAAATCCCCTTCACGGAGGCGGAAATTCGTGAAATTATCAAGACATATCCTACGCCTTTTCATATTTATGATGAACGGGCGATTGTTGATAATGCACGTAAATTCCTTGCCGCCTTTGCGTGGGCGCCCGGTTTTAAAGAGTATTTTGCCGTCAAGGCGACACCCAATCCGCATATCTTAAAATTGCTGCAAGCCGAAGGCATCGGTGCCGACTGCAGCTCCATGGCGGAGCTCCTCTTGTGTGAAAAGATCGGCATTTCCGGTGAAGAGATTGTTTTTTCGGCCAACGACACACCGTATGAAGAGTTTGCCAAGGCCATGGAAATGGGCGCTCTCATCAATTTGGACGATATTACGATGATCGATTATATGGAGCGGCGGGGTCCCTTGCCGGCCGCTGTATGCATGCGTTATAATCCGGGGCCGCTGCTGAAAGAGGGGAACGCTCTCATCGGTATGCCTGAAGAAGCGAAATACGGCATGACGCGCGGCCAGATTTTTACGGCCATAGACATGCTGCGCCGAAAGGGAGTGGCCCGTTTCGGACTGCACACGATGGTCGTGTCGAACGAATTGGCCGAAGCGAACCTCCTTCATACGGCCGGGATGATGTTCGACCTTGCCGTGGAAGTACAGGATAAACTCGGCGTAAACATTGAGTTTATCGACTTCGGCGGCGGCATCGGCATTCCCTATCGCCCCGAAGATAAAGACGTCGATTGTGCCGTCCTCAGCGCCGGTATTCGGCGGAGTTTTGAAGAAATTATGGTGCCGCACGGCCTCGGCGAGGTTCGCCTTGCCTTTGAATGCGGCCGTTTTGTTACGGGGCCGTACGGTTACCTCGTCATGACGGCCATTCATCACAAGGATATTTGGAAACACTATATCGGTACGGACGCGTCCATGGCGGATCTCATGCGGCCCGGCATGTACGGCGCCTATCATCATTTGACGGTTATGGGTAAAGAAACGGCGCCTGCCGATCATGTGTATGACGTGACCGGTTCCCTTTGTGAAAACTGTGATAAATTTGCCGTTGACAGAAAGTTACCGCAAATTGATGAAGGCGATATCCTCGTCGTTCACGATACGGGCGCTCACGGTCATGCCATGGGCTTTAATTACAACGGCAAGCTCCGTTCGGCGGAGCTCCTGCTCCGCAAGGACGGGGCGGTCACGCAAATCCGTCGCGCCGAAACTATGGATGACTTGTTTGCAACCTTGGATTTTACGTCCTTCAGAAAGTAACGGGGGAACGTATTGCAGCTTTACGAAGGAGAGACGTATGATCAGTTTTTTTGATGCAGTCACGGCCTTTCAACTTATGATGATTCTTTCCCTGGCAGCTGGTCTTGCGTACGGGCGGAGAAGGGGGCGGCTTCCCGTCAGGGCGGCAGTACTGCACAACGCCATGTACCTCGTGTGGGCGCTTGTGGTTACGGCCTTTTTTGCGGTGAGCCTTGCCGTTTGGGCCGTGTCCTTTTTCGTCCTCTTTTTCCTTTCTCACGCCCTCTGCGGCAGACGGCGGCAAGGCGCGTGGATCAACACGGAACGGGTTGTGCACGTTCGGCCGGGGGCCTTTTTGTTTCTCCCGGCGGCGGCACTCCTCTTCGGCGGCATGCAGGTACTGGCCTATTATTTCCCCCTGTGCGTATACGCTCTGTCCTATGAAATCGGTACGGCTGCGGCAGGCGGTCTGTTTTTGGGACTTCTCTTTTCCTATACGGACAGGGAATTGCAGGTATAAAGCTTGTTTGACAGCTCCGTTCTTTGTTGATACAATAAAATTGTATTTTTGTTATTTTACCGGTAGGGAGATGCGGCATGATATCAATGATGAAGGACATCTGTATACGTTCTTTTTCTTGCCGTGCCTGCAATATGCCGTAATGTAAAAATCCCGGAAGGTGACGTATGTCGCTTTCGGGATTTCTTTGTTTCGGGGAGGAGCATTTTTATGAAGGTCGGGGTAATAATGGGCAGTGATTCCGATCTGCCCGTTATGCAGAAAGCCTTGGATGTGTTTGCCGAGTTCGGCGTGGAATGCGAGGTCATTCTCGCGTCGGCTCACCGCACACCGGATGCGGTCAAAGAGTTTGCCGAAGGAGCGGAAGCGAGGGGCATCGACTGTATCATCGCCGGCGCCGGTATGGCGGCTCATCTGGCAGGTGTTGTCGCAGCCTTTACGCCCCTGCCCGTTATCGGTGTTCCCTTGGCGGGGGGGAGCCTGAAGGGAATGGACGCGCTTCTCGCCACGGTGCAGATGCCTTCGGGCATGCCGGTTGCGACCGTTGCCATTAACGGCGCCGGGAACGGCGCCCTCCTGGCACTGCAGATACTGGCTGTCGGCAATGCGGCTCTGCGCGCAAAATACAAAGCCTATCGCAAGCATATGAGTGACCAAGTCGCAGCAAAAAATCTGAAATTGCAGGAGCAGCTGAAAAAATCCTGATAAACGGCCGGAGGGAATATATGCAGTACGATCCGATATGGGATAAAATTCATGAAGAATGCGGTGTCCTGGGCATTTACGACAAGACCGTGGAGATACCGCGATATATCTATTGGGGGCTCTTCGCCCTGCAGCACCGCGGGCAGGAAAGCGGCGGCATGGCCCTTACGGACGGGACGGATATTCATACGTACCGCGGCATGGGACTCATCAGCTCGGTCTTTGAAAAAGGCGTGCCCGAAGAAGACGGACATATCGGCATCGGACATGTCCGCTATTCGACGACGGGCTCCAATAATCCGCGCAATATTCAGCCTCTTGCCGTGTATACGGCTATGGGTGAAATCGCCCTGGCCCATAACGGGAATCTGACGAATACGCGCCTTCTGCGCGAAGCTCTGGAGGATTCGGGTGCCACCTTTCAGACCACTATGGACAGCGAAGTCATTGTCAATCTCATCGGCCGCAGTAAGAAAAAGACCTTTGAAGAGCGTATTATAGACAGTGTGAAACAGATTCGGGGCGCTTATTCTCTCGTTCTCATGACGAAAGAAAAGATGTACGGTGCCCGCGACCCGTACGGCTTCCGTCCCCTCTGTATCGGCCGGACCGGGACGGGCGGTTGGGTCCTCGCTTCGGAAACGTGTGCCCTGGACGCCATCGGCGCCGCCTTCGTGCGTGACGTGAAGCCCGGCGAATTTATTGAAATCGGGGAGAACGGCCTGAGGTCGGTTATCTTTGCCGCAGCGGACCGTAAGCAGGTCTGTTCCTTTGAATACATTTATTTTGCACGCCCCGACAGCATTATAGACGGGCAGGACGTCTATCAGGCGCGCCTTAACATGGGCCGGGAAATGTGGAATGAAACACGCTATGATGCGGATCTCGTCATTTCCGTTCCCGACAGCGGTACGACGGCGGCCATCGGTTATGCCATGGCGTCGGGGATTCCCTTTAACCACGGCCTCATTAAGAACCGTTATATGGGACGGACCTTCATCAAGCCGAACCAGAAGCAGCGTGAACTGGCCGTGCGCATGAAGCTGAACGTCGTCAAGTCGGTCGTCGGGGGAAAACGTATCGTCATGGTCGACGACTCCATTGTCCGCGGCACGACGAGCGGCATTATCTGTAAGCTTCTGCGTGAGGCGGGGGCGAGGGAAGTCTACATGTGCGTATCGGCGCCGCCTGTCAAGTACTCCTGTTTTTACGGCATCGACACGTCCGTACGCAAAGAGCTCATTGCGGCAGGCCTCAGCGTGGAAGAAATTCGCAAGTATATCGGTGTAGACAAGCTGCACTTCATTTCTGAAGGCGGTTTGGCAAGAGCCATGCCGGAAATGCCGAAGGAAAATATGTGTCTTGCCTGCTTTAATAACGATTACCCTACGGACATTCCCGTGACCGGTGAGGAAGGAGAAAAATATGCCCTCGAAGGAAAATGCTAAGGAACGGTTGACCTATGCCGCAGCCGGCGTCGATATTGATGCGGGGAACAAAGCGGTTGAACTGATGAAACACTCCGTAAAGGCCACGTATCGCCCGGAAGTGCTCGGCGATCTCGGCGGCTTCGGCGGACTTTTTTCGCTTATGAACAGTAAGATTGAGAATCCCGTTCTCGTCAGCGGCACGGACGGTGTCGGCACGAAGCTGCGCCTGGCCATTATGATGGATAAGCACGACACGGTCGGCCAAGACTGCGTCGCCATGTCGATTAACGATATTCTCGTCCAGGGAGCGGAACCGCTCTTTTTCCTCGACTATATCGCCGTGGGCAAGCTCCATCCGGAGCAGGCGGCGACCGTCGTCAAGGGTGTTGCCGCGGCATGCGCCGAATCGGGATGTGCTCTCTTGGGCGGCGAAACGGCGGAAATGGCCAGCTTTTATGCTGACGGCGACTATGACCTGGCCGGTTTCGGCGTGGGTATCGTAGACAGGGAGAAGATCATTACAGGTGAAACCGTCGATGTCGGTGATGTTCTCATCGGTTTGCCGTCGACGGGCGTTCATTCCAACGGCTTTTCGCTCGTGCGGAAAATTATTTTCGAGCGCATGGGCATGAAGCTTGACGACTATGTTCCCGAGCTCGGCATGTCCGTCGGCGAATGTCTGCTCACGCCGACGCGCCTTTATCCGCGGCCGTGCCTGCCGCTTATACGAAATTTTACGATTAAAGGGATGGTCCACATTACGGGCGGCGGCTTTTATGAAAATATTCCCCGCGTACTGCCGGACGGCATCGGTGTGGAAGCGGATGTTACGACATGGCCGCGCCTGCCTGTATTCGATCTCTTGCAGCGAGGAGGCAATGTGGATTGGCACGAAATGTATCGGACCTTCAACATGGGCATCGGCATGATACTCATCGTTGACGCCGCCGACGCGGACGCCGTCATGCATGACCTGGCGAAACGCGGCGAGCCTGCCTATATTATCGGCAGGACCGTGCGCGCCGATAAAGAACGCGTTACCCTTACGGGAGGCCCCTTCCATGCGTAAAAAGCGAATCGTCGTCTTCGCCTCCGGCAGAGGCTCCAATGCGGCGGCGCTGCGACGGGCCATACTGGAAGGGAGTATTAAGGGCGAGCTCGTCGGCGCCGTTTGCGATGTGGCCGATGCGCCTTTCATAAAGACCGCTTCGTCCTGGGGCGTTCCGGTCATTGTGGCGGAGCGCAAGGGCTTTGTGTCGCAGCCGGACTTCGAGGCTTATATAGCCGCGCGTATTGAGCCGCTCCGGCCCGATTTGCTCTGTCTTGCCGGATTTATGCGGCTGTTGAGCGGAGATTTCATAAAGCCTTATGCACACCGCATCATGAATATCCATCCGGCACTCCTGCCGGCTTTTAAAGGGCTGCATGCCCAGCGTCAGGCCGTGGAAGCGGGTGTAAAGGTTGCCGGCTGTACGGTGCACTTCGTCGTGCCCGACATGGATGCGGGCCCCATTATTATTCAGGAGACCGTGCCCGTACGCGATGACGATACGGAAGATACGTTGGCGGCGCGGATATTGACGAAAGAGCATCCGGCCTATGTGCGGGCCGTATCACTTTTTTGTGACGACAAACTGGAAATTACAGGCAATAAGGTACACATCAGAGATTAACGGGAGGACGGGCAGTGAAAATCAAACGGGCATTACTCAGCGTTTCCGATAAGACGGGAATTGCAGAATTAGGAAAAGAGCTGGCTGCACTGGATGTGGAAATTATCTCTACCGGCGGCACGATGAAGACGCTGCAGGATGCAGGTATTCCCGTAAAGGCCGTGCAGGACGTGACGGGCTTTCCGGAAATGATGGACGGCCGCGTGAAGACCTTGCATCCGAAGATTCACGGCGCCATTTTGGCCGTGCGCGATAATAAAGAGCACGTGAAAGCCATGGCGGAGCACGGCATTGTACCTGTCGATTTGGTCGTCGTCAACCTCTATCCTTTTGAAGCGACCGTGGCCAAACCGGACGTGACCTTGGCCGAAGCCGTTGAAAATATTGATATCGGCGGCCCCTGTATGGTGCGGGCGGCGGCTAAGAACAACAAGTTTGTCGCCGTCGTGACGAATCCGAAAAAGTATGGACAAATCATTGATATCCTGAAAAAAGACGGCGAATTTTCCGATGCTTATCGGTTGGAACTGGCGCGTGAGGCGTTCGCACATACCGCCGCTTACGACGCGGCCGTTACGGCCTATTTGACGGAAGCCGCAGCGAAAGGAGCGTCGTACTGATGAACGTAGGTGTTATCGGCAGCGGCGGCAGGGAACATGCCCTCGTGTGGAAGCTGCGCCAAAGTCCGTCCGTGGAAAAGCTGTATGCCGTTCCCGGCAGTGCGGCCATGGCGGATCTGGCCGAATGCGTGCCCCTGCCCGTGTCGGACCTGGCAGGTATTACGGATTATGCCGTGCGGCAGAATATAGATCTTCTCGTCGTCGGGCCGGAAGTTCCCCTGACCGAAGGCATTGCGGATCTGGCGGAAGAAAAGGGAATTGCCGTTTTCGGGCCGTCAAAGGCGGCAGCACGGCTGGAAGGTTCCAAGAGCTTTGCCAAGATGCTCATGAAAAAATACGGTATACCGACTGCGGACTATGAGAGCTTTACGGACGGTGCGGCCGCAAAAGCGTACATAAAAGAAAAAGGCTCGCCCATCGTTGTCAAAGCGGACGGCCTGGCTGCCGGCAAGGGCGTCGTCGTCGCCATGACGACGGCCGAAGCTCTGGCGGCCGTAGACGCCATGATGGAAGATAAGATTTTCGGCGACTCTGGCGGCCGCATTGTCGTTGAAGAATACATGAGCGGTGAAGAGGCGAGCATTCTTGCTTTTGTCGACGGCGAAACGATTGTGCCCATGCCGGCCGCACAGGACCACAAACGTATTTTTGACGGTGACAAGGGGCCCAATACGGGCGGCATGGGTGCTTATGCTCCCGCTCCCGCCGTGACGGAAGCCATATATGAAGAAGTGACGGAACGGATTTTGAAGCCGACCGTTGCGGCCCTTGCGGCAGAGGGCATACTCTATCGCGGCTGCCTGTATGCAGGACTCATGCTGACGACGGAAGGTGTGAAGGTTGTCGAATTTAACTGCCGCTTCGGAGATCCGGAAACGCAGGCCGTCCTGCCCCTTATAGACGGCGATTTGGCGGAAATTATGTATGCCTGCGCCAAGGGGAAACTTGATGCCGCACAGGTACGCCGTCATGACGGCGCGGCATGCTGCGTCGTCATGGCGGCCGCAGGCTATCCCGAATCGTCTCACGGGGGCGACGTCATCAACGGCCTTGACAAGGCGGCCGCACGGAAAGATACGGTCGTCTTTCATTCGGGCACGGCCGTCAGGGACGGAGCGTATGTGACAAGCGGCGGCCGTGTTCTCGGTGTGACGGCACTGGCCGGATCGCTGCGGGAAGCCGTCGATAAGGCCTATGCCGCCGTAGGAGATATTTCCTTTAACGGGCAGCAGGTGCGTTCGGATATCGGCAAAAAAGGATTGGACCATTTGCAATAACGGAAACGGACCGCCCGGCAGGAGCCGCAACGGTCCGTTTTTAACAGGAGGGGTGAGGACTGTGGATTATCGAGTTGAAACGGATTCCATGGGAGAAATGAAAGTACCTGCGGAAAAGCTGTGGGGCGCCCAGACGCAGCGCAGCCTGGAAAATTTCCAAATCGGCACGGAAAAGATACCCGTTGAAATGGTACGTGTCTTTGCTTATGTAAAAAAGACGGCGGCCCTCGTCAACTCGGCTTTGGGGCAATTGGATGAGGCGCGGGCACAGGCCATTGCCGCCGCCTGCGACGACATCCTTGCCGGCCGGTTGGACGGCAATTTTCCGCTTGCCGTCTGGATGACGGGGAGCGGCACGCAGTTCAATATGAATATAAATGAAGTTGTCGCCCGCAGGGCCATGGATATTTTATCGGAACGGGGAAGGCCCGTGCAGGTTCACCCGAATGATCACGTCAACCGCTCGCAGAGCTCAAACGACACCTTCCCGACGGCTATATACGTGACGGGCATCCTTCTGATTCGCCGGCGCCTCCTGCCGTCACTGGCGGAGCTTCATAAAAAACTGAGCCGTAAGGCGAAGGAGTATAAAAACGTCGTTAAAATCGGCCGAACCCATTTGCAGGATGCTACGCCTTTGACGCTGGGCCAGGAATTCAGCGGCTGGGCGCGCATGTTGGAACGCAACAGGGAAATGCTCGAACACGGTTGTGATTTCCTGCGCGATCTCGCCGCAGGCGGTACGGCCGTCGGTACGGGCATTAACTGCCCCGACGGGTATGCCGGACTTTTTGCGGAAAAGCTGAGTGAATTGACGGGCGAAGTCTTCCGGACGGCACCCAATAAATTCCAGGCCCTGACGAGCAAGGACGAGCTCGTCGTCGTTCACGGCATGCTGAAAGCCTTGGCCTGCGACCTCATGAAAATAGCCAACGATATTCGCTGGCTCGCGTCGGGACCGCGCTGCGGCATCGGTGAGCTGATTATCCCTGCCAACGAGCCGGGCAGCTCCATTATGCCGTCCAAGGTCAATCCGACGCAGTGTGAAGCCGTGACGATGGTTGCCGTCCAGGTCATGGGCAACGACGCGACCGTGGGCATTGCCGCCAGCCAAGGGAATTTTGAACTGAACGTGTTTATGCCCGTCATGGCCTATAATCTGGTTCAGTCCGTGCGCCTTCTGGCGGATGTCATGAAATCCTTCGGCAATCACTGTATTGACGGCATTGTACCCAATTACGGACAAATTGAGAGAAATCTTAACCGCTCCCTCATTTTGGTGACGGGCCTCGTACCCCTTATCGGTTATGACAAGGCCTGCGCCATTGCCGAAAAAGCGGCCGCCGAGGGCCTGACTCTGCGCGATGCGGCTGTTGCAAGCGGCTTTGTGAGCGGCGCAGACTACGATAAACACATGAATCCCGCCGACCTTGCCGGCATCGGCAAAGGTTGACAGGAGCCATAAGTAATAGACGGGAGCTGTTATTTTTTCAGCTTAGCCTGCGCCTTTTCCACAAAGGGCGCCGACTCGATTATAAACCGCTCGTGTACGGCTTCGCCGACGGAACCGGCTTCATCGAAGCCTTCGATTTTAAAGGTCAGTTTGCGCCGGTCCTGTTCGACCAGAACGGCTTTTGCCGTTACGGTCATGCCGATGGGGGTTGCCGACGTGTGCTTAATGTTCATCATAATGCCGACCGTGCTGCAGCCTTCGGGCAATTGGTCGTGAACGGCGACGACGGCTGCGTGCTCCATGAGGGCGACGAGGGCCGGTGTGGCATAGACCGGAGCCGTGCCGCTGGCGTATTTGATGGCCGTGTTATTTTCCGTAACGGTTTCCTGCAATTCTGCAGATGAATGTTCTTTTACTGTAAAGTCCATGGTGTGAGCCTCCTTAAAACTATGTTGTATATGATTAACTATATCATTTTCCCCGGCTTTAGGGAACGGATTTTTTCCGGAAAGAGCGCCGGCCGCTTCGGTATAATAAGAGCATAAGCTCTCAGCTGACGGACGGCGTAAAGGAGAAAGACAATTATGCATATAGAAGAAAAAGACGGCGTTTCGTTCGTACGCTTTTCCATTTTTGCCGGACATGACCTCGCTGCGGCCGTATCCACCCGTTGCGGCGGCGTCAGTACAGGTGAGTTCGCTTCTTTAAACATGAGCTTTTCCACAGGCGACGCTCCGGAAAAAATTATCGAAAACAGACGGCGGTACTTCCGTGCCGTCGGTGTCGATACGGCCGATTACGTCGGCTGTAATCAGGTGCACGGCACGACGGTCGTACGCGTCGGCCATACCGACCGCGGCAGAGGGGCGGAGGGTAAGGAAACGGCCATTCCCTCTTGCGACGGCTTGATCACGAATGAACCGCAAACGGCGTTGACTATGAATTTTGCCGACTGTACGCCCCTTTTGTTTTACGATCCCGTCCGCAGGGCCGTCGGCCTCGCTCACGGCGGTTGGCGCGGTACGGCCGGTAATATTGTCGGTGTCATTGTCCGGGAAATGACGGAAAACTTCGGCACGAAGCCGGCGGACATCCTGGCCGCCATCGGCCCGGCTATCGGCCCGGAGCGGTTTGAAGTGGGGCCGGAAGTGATTGAAGCCTTTGCGGCGCTTTTTATGCCGGAGGAATTGAAAACACTTTACACGGAAAAGAGAGACGGAAAATATCTCTATGATTTGTGGCGAACGAATGAGCTTCTCATGCTTCGTGCCGGTATTTTGCCGCATCATATTGAACGAACCGATATTTGTACATACACGCGGAACGACCTTTTTTATTCGTACCGCAGGGAGAAAGGCCATACAGGGCGCCACATGGCGCTCATGGAATTAAAATAAGAACGGAAGGGCCGTACTGTCCGAATTGGGGCAATACGGCTTTTATTATGCCCGTCCGGCACACATAGTATATTGACCTGTTTTTAGAAATTTAGTATAGTTAATTTAATGAATAAATGAAAACTTGTTCATATAAAACAGGAGAGATATTTATGATGAAAGGACAAAAAGGAATTTTCCTCCGCATAGGAATTACGGTTTTTCTCATATTCTTTGCCTGCGTGACGGACTTGAATCCCTTAACATCCATGATTTTGTACGCCGCAGCCTATTTCATTATCGGTCATGATATTCTGCGCGAAGCGGCAGAGCGCATAAAAGACGGTGACGGCTTGGATGAATGCGTGCTCATGGCTGTCGCCACCTTGGGTGCCTGGGGATTGGCTCTCTATGAAAACGACGGGTATACGGAAGCCGTGGCGGTCATGCTCTTTTACCAAATCGGCGAACGGTTTCAGAGCTACGCCGTAGACAGGAGCCGCCGCAATGTTACGGCTCTCATAGACAGTCACGGCGAGTATGTGCACGTAGAGAAAGAAGACGGGTCTTGGGACGATGCTTTGCCGGAAACCGTTCCTGCAGGCTCGGTTATCGTCGTCAAGGCGGGCGAGAAAATATTGCTCGACGGCAGAGTTCTTTCCGGGGGCGGCAGCTTAAATATGGCTGCTCTTACGGGTGAAAGCCTGCCGCTTGACGTAAAGCGGGGCCAAGCCGTACTGAGCGGTTCCGTCAACCTGCAGGGCGTTTTGCGTGTGGAAACGACTAAAGGCTATGACGAATCGACGGCAACGAAAATTTTGCGGCTTATAGAAGAGGCGGGCGCCCGCAAATCCCGGGCGGAACAATTTATTACGCGCTTTGCCCGTGTCTATACGCCGGCAGTCGTAGGCTCGGCAGCCTTATTGGCTCTCTTGCCGCCCTTATACGGCCTTATCGTAAACGGTACGGCGCAGTGGTACGTGTGGGTTTATCGTGCTCTGATTTTTCTCGTCATCAGCTGCCCCTGCGCCCTTGTCATCAGCGTACCCTTGACCTTTTTTGCCGCCGTAGGCAGAGCCGGCAAAGAGGGTATCTTGATTAAGGGCTCGCAATACGTGGAAAGATTGGCTCGTGTAAAAACCGTCGTTTTTGACAAGACGGGAACCTTGACAAAGGGAAAGTTTGACGTCGTCGCCGTCCATCCGTCCGGACTTGCCGCTTTAGGTGACGCCGTGAGCGGCGGCACGGAGAAAGAGCGGTTGCTCCATTTGACGGCTCACGTTGAATCCTTCTCGGCACATCCTATTGCCGAAGCCTTGCGTATCGCTTACGCTGCCGCCGGAGACGGCTGTGCCGTGACGGGCGGTGAGGAAGTGGCCGGCAAGGGCATGCGCGCCGTCGTCAACGGCCATGCTGTATGCGTCGGCAACGGCGCCTTTATGGAAGACTGCGGTGCAGCACCTGTTCACTGCGACTGCGAGGGCACAATTATCCATGTCGCCGTAGACGGCAAGTATGCGGGCCATATCATTATCTCGGACGTCGTGAAGCCTCACGCCGCCGCAGCGGTTAAAGCTCTCAAAGAAAAGGGCGTAAGGCGCCTTGTCATGCTTACCGGTGACGGCTCCAAAACGGCGGCGGCCGTCGCCGACGAGTTGGGAATTACTGAAGTATACAGTGAGCTCTTACCGGCCGACAAAGTACGTATAGTGGAAGAATTGACGGCGGATCTGCGGCAGCCGGCTGAAGCGCTCGCCTTTGCAGGTGACGGTTTGAACGACGCGCCCGTTCTCGCTCGTGCCGATGTGGGCGTCGCCATGGGTGCCCTCGGTTCCGATGCGGCCGTGGAAGCGGCCGACGTGGTTTTGATGGACGATGACCCGCTGAAGCTGGCAGCCGCTGTCAAGATTGCGCAAAAAAGTATGGTTGTCGTCAAGGAAAATATAGTCTTTGCCATAGGTATTAAAATTTTTGTTCTTCTTCTCGGTGCCGCCGGCATGGCGACCATGGGCTTCGCCGTTTTTGCCGATGTGGGCGTTATGGTCTTGGCCGTGTTGAACGCTTTGCGCCTGCTTTTTGTAAAAACGTTGCCGCAAGAAAGCCGATAGATGCAAAGAGAATCATCATGGCAATGTAATCGGCAAAAAAGTAAAGGAGCGGCTCTTTCTTGTTGAAGGCGGCGAACTGCACCGTCAGAGACATGTATGACCAAAGATCCCGTTTTATAAAGGCGCGGACGCCGTAGAGGCTGATAAGACAGGCTGCGGCGCGAAGAAAACGGGAAACGGCCGGAGGAACAGTTACGTTGAAGACGCTTTTCAGGCTGCCGTGCAGGCGGTTCCACTGAAAGCCCAAGTGAAGGCTCAAGAGAACGAAGCCCCAGTAGGCGACAGGCAGGTGAACGAGTCTGGCAGTTGCGGCGCTGCCCGTTATATGCAGGGCCGGAACGATCTGTCCGTCCATGATGAGTCCGCTTACGGGCATGGCGAACATGACGCCTGTGAGCAGAAGATTAATGAGGGTGCTTACGCCGCGCAGCGGCGTATAGCGCCCTTTTGCCATATTTTTCAGCCAACGGCGGTTAATGATGTGGTGGATTATAAAGAGGAGGACCATGGTCAGACCCAAGTAAATGTGCGTCGCCTTACCGACGAGGTTGTATGACATGAGGATCGGCAGAATGACGACCATGAGTATATCAATGACGACGGCGACCTTACGGCTCGGTTTCATGAACGGCTCCTTTTGCAATAAAAGTTTTTCTTATTATAGCCACGGCAGCACTCCTTGGCAATGGCGAATTTTCTAGTAAAGTACAGTCTTTTGTGCTATAATGGCGAGGTTAATTGAAGTGAATTATTGCAAATAGGGGAGAGAATACATGGAACGTAAGGATATTCGTAATATTGCCATTATAGCTCATGTCGACCATGGGAAGACAACACTTGTCGACGCCATGCTCAAGCAAAGTCACGTTTTCCGCTCAAACGAAAAAGTGGCCGAACGGGTTATGGATTCGGGCGACATTGAAAGGGAACGGGGCATTACGATTTTATCTAAAAATACATCGGTCATGCACGACGGCGTTAAGATCAACATCGTCGACACGCCGGGCCATGCCGACTTCGGCGGTGAAGTGGAACGTGTCCTCAACATGGTCGACGGCGTCCTCCTTCTGGTAGATGCCTTCGAGGGACCTATGCCGCAGACGAAATATGTACTGCGTAAGGCGTTGGAGCAGAAACTCAAGCCCATTGTGGTCATCAATAAAATAGATAAGCCGGAGGCACGTGTGGAAGACGTGGAAAATGAAGTGCTTGAGCTCTTTATGGAACTGGAAGCGGATGACGAGCAGCTGGATTTTCCCGTCATTTACGCCAACGGCCGCGACGGCGTGGCCAAGACGGACATGGCCGACGAAGCGACGGACCTGCAGCCGCTGTTCAAGGCCATTATCGATCACTGCCCGTGCCCGAAGGGCGATTTGGAAGGGCCTCTGCAGTTCATGGTCACGACCCTGGACTATGACGACTATGTCGGTAAAGTTGCTGTAGGCCGTATTGTCCGCGGTACGATGAAGCCGAATCAGAACGTCCTGATCGTCGACGGTGAAAGCCAGCGCAAGGCGAAAATCGGCCGTATTTATACATATGAAGGCCTGCAGCGCGTAGAACGGGAAGACGGTGCGTCCATGGGTGATATTGCCTGCATTGTCGGCATTCCGGATATTAAAATCGGCGAAACCGTGGCGGATCCGCTGAATCCGGAAGCATTGCCGAAAATCGACATTGATGAACCGACGTTGGCCATGATTTTCTATGTCAACGACAGCCCCTTTGCCGGTCAGGAAGGGGAGTATGTAACGAGCCGTCATCTGCGCGATCGCCTTTTCCGCGAAGTACAGACCAACGTCAGCCTGCGCGTCGAAGAAACGGGCAGTGCCGACGCGTTCAAAGTGTCGGGCCGCGGCGAGCTTCATATTGCCGTTCTCATCGAAGAGATGCGGCGTCAGGGCTATGAAATGCAAATCGGCAAGCCCAGCGTTATTACGAAAGAAATTAACGGACAAAAATGTGAACCCCTGGAAGCCCTCACTATAGATGTGCCGCAGGAATTTATGGGCTCCGTTATGGAAAAACTCGGTACGCGCAAGGCCGAAATGGTCAATATGATCGATCTGGCCGGTTACACTCGTCTGGAGTTTATCATTCCCGCCCGCGGCCTCATCGGTTTCCGCAGCGAGTTTTTGACGGCCACGAAGGGAAACGGCATTATGTACCACGTCTTCCACGGCTATGCGCCATGGAAGGGTGATATTCCCGGCCGTACGCGCGGCAGCCTCGTCGCTTTTGAAACGGGTGAAACGACGGCGTACGGCATTTACAATCTGCAGGATCGGGGCACCATGTTCATTACGCCGGCTCAGGACATTTACTTGGGACAGGTTATCGGCGAAAGCAATCGCGACGTCGACATCGATGTCAATCCGTGCAAGAAGAAACACCTCAGCAACACCCGTTCTTCCGCCTCCGACGAAGCGCTGCGCCTCGTGCCGCCGCGCATTATGAGCCTTGAACAGGCCCTGGAATGGGTGAACGACGACGAGCTTGTCGAAGTTACGCCTGAGAGCATTCGTCTGCGCAAGGCTATCTTGGACAAACACGACCGCAAAAAGGCGGCTCGTAAATAGAATCGTTCTCAATCAGAGCATGACAAAGGCGGACGGCGGTGATATGATAAGGGCGCAGCCGTTATAAAAGAGAATGAAGGTGTGTTAACGGAGGGGGGAATATATATGAAAAAGAGAACCGTAGGCGTTATCGGCGCAGGCCACGTAGGCGCGCACGTTGCCTTTGTCTTGGGCATGCGTGGCGTTGCGGACGCAGTCAAGATTTGTGATAAAAATGAACAGAAGGCAATCAGCGAACGGCAGGATTTGATGGATGCCGTCATGTTCATGCCTCATCGCGTGGAATATATCCTTGCCGGGTATGAAGAAATGGGTGATTGCGATATCATTATTAACGCTCTCGGCAACATTGACCTCGTCGCGACGGGCAGCCGCGATGACGAAATGGGCTTTACGGTCCCGGCTGTAGCCGATTGTATTCCTAAAATTATGGCCGGCGGGTTTGACGGTATCTTTGTCAATATCACCAATCCCTGCGATGTCATTACCGATTTGATTCAGAAGCTCAGCGGCTTGCCGGCGAACCGCGTTATCGGTACGGGTACGGGCCTCGACACGTCCCGCCTCGTCAGCGCCATTGCACAGCAGACCGGTCTGGATCATAATTCTTTCACGGCTTTCATGTTCGGCGAACACGGCAACTCGCAGATCACGCCGTGGTCACTCGTAAAGTTTGCCGGCAAGCCTTATGAAGAATTGGCCAAGCACGATGAACGGTTCCGTTTCGACCGGAAAGAATTGCAGGAACGGGCTATTAAGGGCGGTTGGGTCACCTATTCGGGCAAGCATTGTACGGAATACGGCATCGCTTCTGCGGGCGTGACTGTTGCGGATGCTATTTTGCATGATAAACGGGCGATTATGGCGGTGAGCGTCAAGCTGGACGGTCAATACGGTGAAACCGGTATCTATTGCGGCGTCCCCGCCGTCATCGGTCAAAACGGGGCCGAACAGGTTATGGAATACACTCTTACTGCAGAGGAAATGAAAGACTTTAAAGAATGCTGTGAAAAGATTCGCATAAACATTGCCAAAGCGGCTGCACTTTCAGATAAATAGAACATATTATAAACGGAGGGGGATTTACTGTGAAAAAGAGAATTGTCGGTGTCATCGGTGCCGGTCACGTAGGCGCACACGTTGCTTTTGTCCTGGGGATGCGCGGCATTGCGGATGTAGTTAAGATTTGCGATACGAAAGAACAGAAAGCGATCAGCGAACGGCAGGATTTGATGGATGCGGTCATGTTCATGCCTCATCGTGTAGAGTATGTATTGGCAAATTACGAAGAACTTAGCGATTGCGACATCATCATCAACGCCTTGGGCGAAATTGAGCTGCTTGCCACTTTTGACCGCGACGATGAAATGGCTTTCACCATTCCGGCCGTAGCCGAATGTATTCCTAAAATCATGGCCGGCGGGTTTGACGGTATCTTTGTCAATATCACCAATCCCTGCGATGTCGTTACCGACCTGATTCAAAAATTGAGCGGCTTGCCGGCGAACCGCGTTATCGGTACGGGTACGGGCCTCGACACGTCCCGCCTCGTCAGCGCCATTGCACAACAGACCGGTCTGGATCATAATTCTTTTACGGCTTTCATGTTCGGCGAGCACGGCAACTCACAGATCACGCCGTGGTCTCTTGTCAAGTTTGCCGGCCGGCCTTACGAAGAATTGGCCAAGCACGATGAACGGTTCCGTTTCGACCGGAAAGAATTGCAGGAACGGGCTATTAAAGGCGCTTGGATTACCTTTGCCGGCAAGAATTGCACGGAATACGGTATTGCATCCACAGGAGCCCGCGTTACGGACGCCATCTTGCATGACAAGCAGGAAATCATGGCGGCGAGCGTCAAACTGGACGGCCAATACGGTGAAAGCGGCATTTATTGCGGCGTCCCTGCCGTCATCGGTCAAAACGGCGTAGAACAGGTTATGGAATACACGCTGACGGCAGAAGAAATGAAGGATTTTAAAGAGTGCTGCCAAAAAATTCGCACGAATATCGCCAAAGCGGAGAAGTTATTGGCAAAATAATAATACAGTCAATTTAACAAAAGGGCATACCGTCGGGGTATGTCCTTTCAGTCTATAAGGGGGGAGCCATGATAATTTCCTTGAAAAATATATAAGAAAGGTATAAAATGAAAAAAAGAGTTTTATTGTACTCATAATTCCGAATAGCTGTCGTAATGGACAGAAAAAAATTATTTTTTTAGAGTATTTTGTTAAAAAAATCACGAAGAAGGGGGATGTTACAGTTGGAAACGCAGAGTAAAAAGCAGTTTACCGATTATTTTACCGATTTTGCCCGTAAATGGGTGCCCGACTCGTATGTCATCGCATTGGTATTGACGATTATTGCATTTATCATGGCTCTTGTTCTTACTCCGTCAGGCCCGTTTGATATCGTTATTTCCTGGGGGAAAGGGTTCTGGACCTTATTGGCGTTCGCCATGCAGATGTCCTTGATTGTTATTACGGGGTATGCATTGGCAACGACGCCGGTGTGTACCAAGTTGATTTCTTCAGTATGCAGTAAACCGACGTCCGCAACGTCAGTATATGTGTATGCCGTCATTTTATCTGCTATCGGTTTCTATTTGAATTGGGGTTTCGGCCTTATTTTTGCCGCCTTGATTTGTAAGAACCTCGCCGTACAGGCGATGCGAAAGAACATCAAGATCGATTACCGCTATTTATGCGGTGCCGCATGGACGCCGTTCTATATTTGGCATATGGGCCTTTCCGGCTCGGCTCCGCTGCTGGTGGCAACGGCAGATCACTTTATGGTCAAGGAAATCGGTATTATCCCTATTTCGCAGACGATCTTCCATCCTTATAACCTCATTCTGACAGGTGTCTCCGTTATTGCGATCATCATCATGTTCGGTTTTGTTCTGAAGCCGAAGGATGAGTCGAAGATGATTTCCATTGCGGAATGGAATCCCGAATTGGCCGTTATCGAATCACCCGGTAAAGAAGAAAAACCTGTTATCAAGACGCCGAGCGAATGGGTTACGTATACGCCTTGGTGCTCCTATCTGGTAGGTCTCATGTTCCTGACGTATTTGTATTATCACTTCTTCGTTCTCGGCAAGTCTTTGGATATCAATGTTTTGAATTTCCTTTTCCTGACCCTGATTATATGGCTTTACGGTACACCTGCCGCCATGCTGAAGGCCGTTAAGGCTTCGACTCCCGCTGCGTGGGGCGTTATTCTTCAGTTCCCCTTCTATGCGGGCATCTTCGGCATCATGAAGTACACGGGACTCGTCGACACGATTGCTGCCGGTGTTATTAAGCTCAGCACGGCAACGACTTTCCCGGCTATTGCAGCCGTTCTGACCGGTTTTATCAGCTATTTCATTCCGTCCGGCGGCAGTAAATGGGTCATTGAAGCACCTTTTCTGATCCCTGCCGGCCAGGCGTTGGGAATTCCCGACGCGCAGACCATTATCGCCTACATGTTCGGCGGCGACTTGACCGCGTTGATACAGCCGTTCTTCGCCGTACCTTTTATGGCCGTATGCGGATTGGAATTTAAAGATTTCGTAGGGTACAGTTTTGTCGCCTTTATCGTCTTGGGACTCATTATGATATTAGGCTTGACCTTTATTCCGTTTGCAATGTAATTACAGAGAAAGAAGGGAATCGTCACATGAAACAATTGCAGGACATTAAAACGGTTTGCAACCTCGGCTGCGGTACGATGGGATTCGGCACGGCTATCGCTTTTGCGAAAAGCGGTTACGAAGTAAACATGTTCGGCCGTAAAGATGCCAGCATCGAACGGGCCATGAAAAATATCCATCTGACCCTTGAAGTCATGAAGGCGAATGACTTGTTGACCGAAGGAGAGGAAAAAGAACTCCTCAGCCGTATCCATGGGGTCACGACCTTGAAGGACGCTGCCGCCAATGCGGATTTCCTTATTGAATCCGTAGCGGAAGATGTATCGATTAAGCAGACCGTATATAAGGAAATGGAAGACTATCTCGGCGAAGATGTTATTTTCGCAACCGATTCGTCCGGTCTCAGCCCGACGGAAGTGGCTTCCGTGCTGAAGCATCCCGAACGGTTCGTTGTCGCTCATTTCTGGAATCCGCCTCACCTTATTCCTCTTGTCGAAGTAGTACCGGGAAAACAGACGACGCAGGAAGTTGTTGACATTACGTGGCAACTCATGGAAAAAATCGGTAAGAAACCGGTAGCTCTCTTAAAAGAAGCGCCGGGCTTCGTCGGCAACCGCCTTCAGTTTGCACTGCTCCGCGAAGCGCTGTACTGCGTAAAGGAAGGAATTGCTACGCCGGAAGCGGTTGATACGGTGTGCAAATACAGCATCGGTCGCCGCCTTTCCGTAACGGGTCCCCTTGAAACGGCAGATTTGGGCGGCTTGGATATTTTCTATAACATTTCGGCATATCTCAATGCGGACTTGGCTGATGACAAGGACGGATCGGCAATCATGAAGAAATGCGTCGATGAAGGCAATTTGGGTGCCAAGACGGGCACGGGTCTCTACCCGTGGAAGCCGGAAGAATTGGCTGAAATCAAGAAAAAACGGGAAGAAATCTTGATTGAATGGCTGAAGAAAGATGCAGCAGGAGAAAAATTTTAAACCTAAAGTAAAACAAATGGGGGCTGGCCGTTGTTCGGTCGCCCCCGTTTATATATGAAAAAGAGCGGACAAAATATATTGAATATTGCGAAAAGGTAATAAACGGATGATAGAACGGAATAAGGAAACGTATATATTATAGTCTTGAACGTGATATACTTACATGCAAGCAATCTTATCTTAATTTTATTTTAAAATAAAAAGAGGAGATGTCATTATGTTAAAAAATCAATGCTTTTGGCAATGGTTGTTACGGCGTGCACGGCAACGGTTGCTTTCGCTACGCCGCAAACGCAGTGGGAACAAGGACAGTGGCAGATTGATGCCGGTGCGTGGAATCCCAAGATGGCCTTTGACGCAAGTCACTGGATGGCAGGACTTTCGTCTTACAGTAACGGTACGAAGTGGAATTTCCAGGGCGGCGTGCAGTACGGTTTGACCGATAAATGGGCGCTTCAGTACCAATACTACGGCTTAAAGACCAAAGAAAAGGGGATTGTCGACAATACGACGAACGGTGACGCTCATGAAGTAAATCTCGTCTATTCCATCAACAAAAACTTTGCCGCCTATGCGGGGTGGAATCGCATTAACAATGACATCGGCGATCCGGACGGTACATGGAGCGATACGAATAACATTGCTCAAATCGGTATAATCGCCAAAGCGCGTCTTGCCAAAGGCCTTGATATCTACGGCAAAGCCGCCGTCGGTACGAAACGTACGGCTCTTTGGGAAGCGGGCCTCGGTTACAGCATTACGCCGGATCTTGATATCAGCGCCGGTTATCGCTACGTAAATACGAAATGGGCCGATAAAGGTGACGTTGTCGGTATGCCTTTGCGTGACGATGCCAACATTACGTACAAAGGGTTCATTGCAGGCCTGTCCTATCGCTTCGGCGGCGGGCATGAAAAAGAAACGCCCGCACCGGAACCGATATATCAGCCGCGTCAGCCGGAATACAAGCCGGAAGCGCCGCAGCCTAAGAAAGACTACTATGTGGACAGCATTCATTTCGGCTTTGACGAAGATCAGCCCTTGCCGTCGGAACAGGCCAAGCTGGATCACTTTGTACAGGTTGCAAAAGAGCATCCGCAAGACGGGTTCAAGCTCATCGGCAATACGGACAACAAGGGGACGGACGGCTATAATGACGACCTTTCCAAGCGCCGCGTGACTAATGTGGCAACATACGCCGTGAATCAGGGTGTGTCGAGCGAACAGCTGATGCTCGGCTATGAGGGCGAATCGGATCCGGTCAGCACAAACGATACCGATCAGGGTCGTGCCGACAACCGCCGCGTTGATATTTGGCATCATCGCTAGAATAGTTGAGACTCTGCATGAGCCTTGAGCGGTTCGTGATGAATGTTATTTGTATATAGGAAAAGAACTGCTGCGGCAGTTCTTTTTTGTGCCCTGTGCCGGAATTTGTGCTATACTGACAGCAGTGAAATTTTTAACATAAATCTGATGTCGGAAATATCGGTATAAATACAAGAAAGAGGGGCAGAGCAATATGAGTGAAAATGAGAAGGACATGAGTGAAGTTAAAGAAGATGTAAGCGAACGGGCCGCGAAGCGGGTATTAAGGGAAGAGCGGGAGAAAAAGCTTATCCTTATTTTTAATGTCGTCATTTCGATTATCGGGGTAACGCTCTTATACACGGCATGGATAGATAAGCGTCTTGCATCGGCCATTATTCTGGCTTTGCTGCCTGCCAACATCGCCCATAAAAAGGGACGCTCCTATCGGCTCTGGTATGTATACGGACTCCTGCTGTGGATATTTGCGATCGTCCATATTCTTATCTTAAAGAAGGAAGAGCCGGACCGCACCTAGTCTGTAAAAAACACTTTCGGAGGTAAATCTCTCTGAAAGTGTTCTTTATTTTTATCAATTCAATTGTCCCGCCGCTACGAGTTCGTCTGCGTAGCGGACGGTGGACATGGCGTCTTTGCCGTAGCAGTCGGAGCCGATGGTGTCGGCGTATTGCTGTGTCATGACGGCGCCGCCGACGACTATCTTGCAGTCCGGCTTATTTTGGCGGAGAAGTTTTATGGTTTCTTCCATATTGACGACCGTTGTCGTCATGAGGGCCGAGAGTCCCACGAGGCGGACATCTTCTTTGAGCGCCGTTTCAACGATGACGTCGGGCGATACGTCGCGGCCCAGGTCAATAACTTTATAGCCGTAGTTTTCCAGGAGAACCTTGACGATATTTTTTCCGATATCGTGAATATCTCCTTTAACGGTGGCGAGGATGACTTTACCTTTTGTTTCCTGCGGTGTGTCCTTCATGGCTTCTTTGACGACGGCGAAGGCCGCTTTGGCCGCTTCGGCCGCCATGAGGAGTTGGGGCAGAAAGAGCGTTCCTTTTTCAAAGCCCTTGCCGACAATGTCCAGTGCCGGGACAAGGTCCTTATTAATAATGTCCAAGGCGCTCCGCGTGAGGAGTGCGTTTTTTGTCGCCTCCGCCGCCGGGTTCGGCATGCCCCGCTCAATGGCATCCATGAGTTTCGTCGTCTTTTCCGGCTTTGTCTCTATGTCTTTGCCGCCTCCGCCCGTTGCCGTTTTTCCTGCCCCGGCTTTTGCGGGCAGCTTTGTTGACGGGACGGCTTTAAGCTCCCCCGGGTCGATGTCGAGAGCCGAGAGGACTTTCAGCTTGTATGCGTTTATAGTCTCTTCTATGCGCCTGTTTACGGGAACGTAGTCCTGATATGCGGCAATAAAATTGTTGAAATTGACGTCCTGATTGGTCAAAGCGCAGAATGCGCGGTACGCCTGCATCATGGCGGCGTTGTTCGGGTTAATAATTGCCGCGGACAAGCCGTTTTGCAGGGCCATCGTAAAGAACGACGATGTGATGAGTTCCCGTGCGGGCAGGCCGAAGGAGATATTGGAGACGCCGAGGATTGTGTTGCCGCTCAATTCGTCGTGAATGCGTCTGACCGCTTCAAGTGTAACAAGGGCCGAACCCGCATCGGAGGAAACGGTCATGCAGAGCGGATCGATGATTACGTTTTCTTTGGCAATCCCGTAGGCCGCGGCAGTGTCGTAAATCTTTTTGGCTACAGCTACGCGTCCGTCCGCCGTTTCGGGAATGCCCCTTTCGTCGAGTGCGAGGCCGACGACGACACCGCCGTATTTTTTGACGAGCGGAAATACGGCTTTCATTATTTCTCCTTTGCCGTTTACGGAATTGATGAGGGCCTTGCCGTTATACATACGCAGCGCCTTTTCCATGGCCGTCGTGTCGGATGTGTCGATTTGCAGGGGTAAGGGAAGTATAGTCTGGAGTTTGCCGATTACCTCCTGTATGAGTTCAACCTCATCCGTTTCGGGTGAGCCTACATTGACATCAAGGACGTGGGCGCCGGCGCTTTCCTGTTCCAGTCCCTGTTCGGCAATGTAGTCGATATCACGATCGATGAGGGCCTGCTTGAACCGCTTTTTGCCTGTCGGATTGATGCGTTCGCCGATAATGACGGGAACGGCGTTGCCGCCGATGGAGACGGTCCGGCAAAAAGAAGAAATGACCGATTTGTATTTTGCCGTTGGCCGTGTAAAGGGTAAAGGCCGTACGGCGGCGACGGTTTTTTTTATGTATTCCGGTGTCGTGCCGCAGCAGCCGCCGACGGCGTTGGCGCCGAGCGAAGCGATTTGCGTCATTATCTGAGCAAACTCGTCGGCCTTTACGTTGTACTCCGTCCGACCGTCCACCACTTCAGGCAGTCCCGCATTGGGATTGACGAGGACCGGAACGGATGCGGCCGCAACGAGGCGTTTGACGACGGGAATCATTTCCGCAGGCCCGAGAGAACAGTTGGTGCCGATACCGTCGACTCCGAGTCCTTCCATCGTAGCTACAATGGATTCGGGCGTGCCGCCTGTGAGCATTTTGCCTTTTTCGTCAAAAACACACGTAAGGAGGACGGGGAGGTCGCAGTTTTCTTTGGCCGCCAAGACGGCGGCTTTGGCTTCGTACGAGTCGTTCATTGTTTCGATGAGAACAAGATCCGCCCCTTCGCGGGCGCCGATGCGGACGATTTCCGCAAAAATGTCGACAGCCTCTTCAAAGGGGAGGTCTCCCATCGGCTCAAGAAGCTTTCCCGTCGGTCCGATGTCGAGAGCTACGTACGCATCAGCATCCCGGCTGACTTCATGGCGAGCTTTTTTGGCCAGGCGCACGGCGGCGGAGACGATATCGTCAATGTTGTCCGGAAACTTAAGGCGGTTTGCGCCGAACGTGTTGGTATTGAAAATATGGCAGCCTACATTTAAATACTCCTTGTGCAGATCTGCAATAGCTTCCGGCCGGATGAGGTTCCATGTTTCCGGCAGCTCACCCGGCTGCAGTCCTTTTTCCTGTAAAATAGAACCCGTGCCGCCGTCAAAGAAAAGCCACTCTTTGCCGAGGCGTTCTCGTAAACTTTTTTTCATTTCTGTCGTATCTCCCCCGATGTGAGCAAAAGAGACTCACATATATCTATTTACGGTATTCACAATCGTATTTGTTGCAGCTGCGGCATTTTGCGGTACGCTCGTCTTCCTCGCTTACGGCGTCGCTACCGACAGCCTCCTTTGCGGATTTTCCCGTTGCCGTCAACGGATTGACGACGGCTGCAAGGTAATCTCCTTCGTTTTCGGAACCCCTTTCCCGTGTACAGCCGATGAAGGCCGTTACGGATTTGGACGGAATCATGAGCAGTGTGTCCGTCAATGTAATACCGCAGGTCCTGGGCAAGCTCAAAATGCGGGAAAAGTCCTTTTGCAGAGCGATGGGAAGGTCACCGTATCCCGGTGAAAAGCGGGGCCGCAGCTTATAGCCCCGTTCCCTTTCGCGCGCACGCAAATCACCGTTCAGTTCGGTTACGTAGGACTCGATGAGTTCCGCTCCGGCTGCCTGGCAGATAAGCGCGTCCGCCATATTGCTTACTTCGCCGCGTTTTATGAGGCGGTCGATACCGATGCCGACAGTAGCGGCAAACATATAGGCTTCGTCGCAGCCTGCAAGATTTCTGCAGAGGTCTTTGGAACGAATTGCAAGTCCCGCAATATGCACCGTATCCGGATCCGTAACGACAACGGGAAACTTCCGCCGCGTCGTCCGTAAGGTTATGGTTTCAAGCATGCGGGCCACGCAGTCTTTTACGCGATGCTTTATTTCCTCCGGAGGATCCGCGCCGCGGAAGCCGAGATAACGGTATATTTCTTCCAATCGCGGTGTAAACATGGGCAGTACCTTATTTTGCGTTGCAATAGTCGACAACGGGACGGACATTGGCCATAATGGCTGCAGCCACGTCCGGGCGGTTCATGGAATAGATGTGGATATGCTTGATGCCGTTGGCAACGAGATCGATAATTTGTTCGGATGCATATATAATACCGGCCTGCTTCATCGCTTCCGGCGAGTCGCCGAATCTATCCGTAATCGCCTTGTACCGCGCCGGCACGGTCGTGCCGGACATGGCGACGGAGCGGCCCAGAATCTTCGTGTTCGTAATAGGCATAATGCCGGCCAGAACGGGGACGTCAATACCCGCTTCGCGAAGACGGTAAAGAAAGTTATAAAAGACGGCATTGTCGAAAAACATTTGAGTCGTCAGAAAATCGACGCCTGCGTCTATTTTATATTTAAGATTGCGAATATCCTCTTCCTTGCGGGCACACTCACAGTGGCCGTCAGGGTAGCAGGCACCGCCGATACACATGGACGAATCGAACTGTTTAATATGCTCCACAAGCTCGGATGCATGCGTATAATCCGTGCAGACCGTACCGTCTTGGGGCATATCGCCGCGCAGCGCCATGATATTTTCAAAGCCTGCCGCCTTGAATCTTTCCAGCATGACCTGCACCTTTTCCTTCGTGTTCGACACGCAGGTCAGGTGGGGCAGTACTTCCATGTGACAATCCGATTTGAGCGCCTTGGCGATGTGGACGGTGAAGTCCGACGTGCCGCCGCCGGCACCGTACGTGACGGACATGAAGTCGGGCGCAAGGCTTGCAATGGCTGCGGCGTTTTTTTGCGCGGTTTCAAGTATTTCTTCCGTCTTGGGCGGGAATACTTCAAATGACAGGGTCACGTTTTTACTGTTCAGAATGTCGATGATTTTCACAGGGTAAAACTCCTTTATAGTATATAATATCTTTATTTGCTCAGGTAGCTCAGTCGGTAGAGCAGGGGACTGAAAATCCCCGTGTCGGCGGTTCAATTCCGTCCCTGAGCACCACACGTGCGGAAGTAGCTCAGTGGTAGAGCACCACCTTGCCAAGGTGGGGGTCGCGAGTTCGAGCCTCGTTTTCCGCTCCAATTATGGCGGCATAGCCAAGCGGTAAGGCAGAGGTCTGCAAAACCTTCATCCCCAGTTCGATTCTGGGTGCCGCCTCCATAAGCTTCTTTGTTTGTCATGCCGAGGTGGCGGAACTGGCAGACGCAACGGACTTAAAATCCGTCGGATAGAAATATCCGTACCGGTTCGATTCCGGTCCCCGGCACCACATTAAGCTGTAACAGGATAGTCGGTTCGGGCATTTCGGGCCGGGAATTCTTTACGGCAGCGAAGGGAGTGTAACAGGATGCAACTTCATTCTGTTACACTCTTTTTAAGTTGTTCGAAAGACGGCCGGAAGGGACAGTATGGAAGAATACCGTTATAAAGTGTCCGATTTTGAAGGACCTTTGGACTTGCTCCTCTATTTGATTGAAAAGAATAAGGTCGATATTTATAATATACCCATTGCAGAAATTGCGGACCAGTTCAATGCTTATGTTGCGCAAATCGAAAGCTTCGACGTAAATTACGGCAGCAAGTTTTTTCTCATGGCGGCGACGCTGTTGCAAATAAAGTCGCGTCACCTCCTGCCGAAGACGGAGGTGACGGGCGATGAGGACGAGAAAGATCCGGAAGAAGATCTGGTACAGCGCCTCGTCGAATACAAACGCATGAAGGAGGCGGCCCTCATTTTTGCGGATTTGAGGGAAAAGCGCCGGTACTTTATGAGCCGTGAACGGACGCCTTTTGCGTACGAAGCGAAGTTTTCCGGCGTCATAGAAAAGGATGCTCTGTTGCGGGCGTTTCAGATCGTCCGTAAGGCTATGCGCGAGAAGGAGACGCCGCAGACCGTGCATATTGAGCGGGAAATCTGCAGTGTTGCCGAATGTATAGAGGCGGTTACGAATCTGCTCCGCAAAGCGCGGGAACCGCAAACGGCGGTCGCCGTCTTTCGGCATTGCCGCACGCGCTTGGAATTGGTCATGACCTTTTTGGCCGTCTTGGAACTTCTGAAGGCCGGCCGTTGCCGAACCGTTTCGGACGGAGAGGAGGGGAATACGCTTGCTTTACAGTACGTCGGATGAAGATACGGCTCTCCTGGAGGGGCTTCTCTTTTTAAGCGGCCGGCCGATGAGTACTGATGACATCAGTATTCACATGCAGTGGCCCCGTAAGCGGGTGGAAGCGGCTGCCGTGTCTTTGGAGCGGCATTTGGCCGAAGATATAAGCGGCATTTCCCTTATGCGTCTTGCCGGCGGCTATCAGTTGGCGACGAAGGGAGAGCTTTACGAAAAGCTGCACTGGCGCCGGGAGAGCGTTAAAGAGCTGTCGCCTGCGGCCATGGAGGTCTTGGCCATCGTTGCATTCAAGCAGCCCGTGACGAGGGCGGAAATCGAAAAAATACGGGGAGTTTCGTCGGAACGCCTGATGGCCGTTTTATTGCAGCAGGATTTAATTGCGGATCTGGGCAGAAAAGACAGCCCGGGAAGACCTATTTTGTACGGTACGTCACCTTATTTTTTGGAATGCCTGGGTATTGATTCGATAGAAGATTTGGCGCAGCACATGCCGGCGTCGGAAGGAGAGCGCACAGAAGGAGGGGAAGCGAATGAGCGAACGGTTACAGAAGGTAATGAGTAATTGCGGCGTCGCGTCGCGGCGGGCGGCGGAAGAGATGATTGCCGCAGGGCGCGTGCGCGTAAACGGTGTCGTGATTAAAACGCCCGGAGTTAAGGTGAATCCGAAAAAGGACATTGTCGTCGTTGACGGCAAGCGCTTGGAAAAGCCCGTAAAGCAGTACTATCTCTTCAATAAGCCCAAGGGCGTCATTACGACCGTGAAGGACGAGCGGGACAGGACGACGGTAATGAATTATTTCCGCAAAGTGAAGGGACGCATTTATCCCGTAGGACGCCTTGACCAGAACACGGAAGGGCTCCTGCTTATGACCAATGACGGCGAGCTGGCCAACATCCTTATGCATCCCGGGCGCCTTGTCGATAAGACTTATGCCGTCCGCGTAAAAGGGCGTGTAAGCGATGTAATATTGAAGAAACTGGCTGACGGCATTCCGCTTGACGACGGCATGACGGCGCCGGCCGTCGTCACGTACAACGGCTTTGATGACAAGACCGGCATTACGGAGTTGGAAATTACCATTCACGAAGGCCGCAACCGGCAGGTGCGGCGCATGTTTGAATACTTCGGCTTCCGCGTGCACAACCTGCGGCGTACGCAGTATGCCTTCCTCACGCTGAGCGGCGTGAAACGCGGTGCCTATCGCCGCCTTACGCGTGAGGAAATTAGCGGTTTATATAAGTATAAACAGGAGCGGCCGTGAAACACGTACTTATTGTCGGTGCCGGCGCCGCCGGAATTATGGCGGCTCTTGCCGCCGCGGAAGCGGGCGCGAAGGTGACGGTTTTTGAAAAAAATGATATTGTCGGCAAGAAAATGGGCATTACCGGCAAAGGGCGCTGTAATTTGACGAATACCTGCCCGATGAGCGAATTTATTGCACGTACACCGGGAAACGGTAAATTTCTTTTCAGTGCGTACGGCCGTTTCGGCAACACGGATCTTAGGGCCAATCTCCGCCGGTGGGGCCTGGAGACCGTGGAAGAACGGGGCGGCCGTGTTTTTCCTGTATCGCAAAGCGCCGTGGAAGTGCGCAAATTCTTCTACCGCATTTTACGGGACAAGGGCGTAACCCTGCGTTTAAACGAAGCGGTTGAAAGTATTTATGAAAAGAACGGGCAGTGGTTTGTCGAAGCGGCGGCCGGAAAGACAGCCGGTGATGCGTGCATTATCGCTACCGGCGGCGTGTCCTATCCCGTCACGGGGTCGACCGGCGACGGCTACCGATTTGCGGTCTTGCAGGGACATACGCTGAAGGAACTGAAACCTTCTCTCGTGCCCTTCGTATCTCCTCATGAATGGGTGCACGATTTGTCGGGGTTGTCCTTGAAAAACGTGGAAGCGACCTTATGGAAAGGAAGAAAGAAAATAGACTCCCGTTTCGGTGAAATGATTTTTACCCATTTCGGTGTATCGGGGCCTGTTATCCTTCTTCTCAGTACGGCTGCGGCACATAAGGGGAAGGCCGAATTTCCCATGGAGCTCGTTATCAACCTGAAACCGGCTTTGTCGGAAGAGAAAATGCTTGCACGATTGCAGCGGGATTTTGAAAAATACGAGCGAAAGCAAATGGAAAATGCCATGCGGGACCTTTTACCGCGCCGGCTTATTCCCGTCGTTCTGGCCCGGGCCGGCGTGGCGGCGGATTTGCAGGCAAGTCGGCTGCCGGCGGCGGCACGACGGCAGATTGCTTATGCTCTGCAGCATCTGCAGCTTACCGTAACGGGAACACGGCCCATTGAAGAAGCTGTCGTTACGGCAGGCGGCGTAAGTGTAAAAGAAATTTCACCGCAGACCATGGAGTCGAAGCTTGTGCCTCGTTTATACTTTGCCGGCGAAGTCATGGATATTGACGCCTTTACGGGCGGATACAATTTACAGGCCGCTTTTTCTACGGGCTATGTGGCCGGGACGGCGGCGGCTTTACAAGAGGGCGAATGAGATGAAAAAAATCAGTGTGGCCATAGACGGGCCGGCCGGTGCGGGCAAGAGCAGCGTCGCCAAACTCGCCGCCAAACGGGTCGGTTATTTGTATATCGATACGGGCGCCATGTATCGTGCCATAACGTGGCAAATGCTGCGGAAAAAGACGGACATTCAGGATGCAGGCGCCGTAAGGCATCTCCTCGATACGACGGATGTCGTCTTGGAAACGGGGGATGCGGATCGTGTCTTCGTTAATGCGGCCGACGTGACCGATGCCATTCGTGAGCCCGAGGTGACGGGACAGGTGTCCGCCGTAGCCGCCCTTGCGGCGGTGCGGCAAAAATTGGTACAATTACAGCAACAGATGGCGGCCGCAGGCGGTGTAATTTTGGACGGCCGCGACATCGGCACGGTCGTCTTGCCGCAGGCGGAATTAAAAGTATTTCTGACCGCGTCCATTGCGTCGCGTGCCAGGAGACGTTGGCTGGAAATGAAAGAAAAAGGACGTAGAACGACGACGCTTGCCGATATGGAACGGGATATTGCGGTTCGCGATCGGCTGGACAGCGAACGGGAGATCTCGCCGCTCCGCGAAGCGGAGGATGCCGTTCATGTCGATAACAGCGACATGACACTTGAAGAAACGGCCGACGTTATTTGCCGATTGATTGCGGAAAGGGAAGCATGAGGAAGTTTTGGTATTCGGTTATTCGGTCCATGTTCAATATCATTACATATATCTGGCTCGGCATGAAGGTTTACGGCAGAGAACATATTCCGCGTGAAGGCGCCTTTATTGTAGCCGCCAATCATGCGGGATATTTCGATCCGCCCCTCTTGGGAACGGCGATGAACAACAGGCTCATTCATTTTATGGCAAAGGAAGAGCTCTTCCGCAATCCCGTCATGGGGTGGTTCCTGCGTTATGTGCATACCTTTCCCGTCCGCCGGGGACGTATAGACCGAAAAGCGGTTGCCGAGTCTTTGCGAGTCCTCAAAGAAGGGCACGTCCTCGGTATATATCCGGAAGGGACGAGCCGCAATACGGGCAGTCTCGGCAAGTTTCACGAAGGCATGGCGGCCATTGCTTTAAAGGCGAAGGTACCCATCCTGCCGGCGGCTATCGTCAATTCGGGAACGCTGCCGAAAAAAAGCGGTCCCGTCTGCGTGGCCTTCGGCGAGCTGATTATGCCTGAAGGGAATCCGTCGGACAAAGATACGGTAAACGCATTGACTGAAAAAGTGCGCGACATCATTGGAGGAATGTTGGCCGAACACGGAGGGAAAAGTTGATGAAAGTGCATATTGCGGCGGCCTGCGGCTTTTGTTACGGCGTGCGACGTGCCGTAGACCTGGCTTCCGCCGCGGAGCCGGGAACGAGCACGCTCGGGCCGATTATTCATAATCCGCAGGTTGTTGAAACTCTCGCCGCAAAGGGTGTGGCCCCCGTCACAACGCTTGACGACGTGGCCGACGGTGCCAACATCTTGATTCGTTCCCACGGTGTCGGACCGGATGTATACGAAAAGGCGGAGAAAAAACATTTGCATGTTGTCGATGCGACATGCCCGCATGTCAAAAAGGCACAACAAGACGCCAGGAAAGTTATTAATGCAAAAAAAGTATTGATTATAATAGGCGAAAAAGACCATCCTGAAGTAATTAGTATTTCCCAATGGGGTGGTAATCGTGCTATTATAATAGATAAGGTTGAAGAAGCGAAGGAGATTCCCTACTGTGAAAGTATGGGAGTCGTAGTGCAGACGACGTTTTCGCAGACGCGGTTTAAACAGATTGAATCTGTATTGGCCGAAAAGACAGGACACCTTGACGTGTATATGACGATATGCACGGCTACGAGACAGCGGCAGGAAGCGGCTGTTGAGCTGGCACGAAAAGTTGACGCCATGATCGTTATCGGCGGGAAAAACAGTGCCAATACGGGGCGCCTTGCACAGGTCTGCGCCGAGCAGGGTTGTCCCACATACCATGTTGAGACGGCGGCGGAGCTGGACTGTTCCCGCTTTACAGGTATGCGTGATATAGGCGTTACTGCCGGTGCTTCCACACCGGACTGGATAATACAGGAGGTTGTTAAGATGATGGAAGATTTGCAAACTGAAGGCACAGAGGTAATGAGTGAAGAGTTGTTGGATCAGTACGACTATGAAGAAAATCCGAAGAAGGGCGACGTGGTAAACGGCACGGTTATTTCTGTGAATGATGATGCAGCCTATGTTTCCATCGGCACGAAAGCGGAAGCGGTTTTGCCGAAAAAAGAAATGGCCGTACCGGCACCGGAAAAGGCAAGCGACTTTGTCAAAGTAGGCGATCAGCTGACCGTTGAAATTGCCAATAATATCAAAGAAGAAGGTTCCATTGTCGTTTCGTTGGTACGCATGAAGAAGGTGGAAGACTGGAAAGAAGTGCGTGCCGCTTATGAAGCGGATGAGCTCATCGAATGCGTCGGCAAAGAAACGAACAAGGCCGGCCTCGTCGTTACGATTAAATCGCTGCGCGGCTTTATTCCTCTTTCCCAAGGGGACGTACGCTTTGTAAAATCCCTCGACTACCTCGTAGGCAAGACGTTTACGGTGAAGGTTATCGACATGGACGAACGGAAAAACCGCCTCGTCCTCTCCCGTAAAGCCGTGTTGGAAGCGGAACGGGAACGGAAACGCGCAGAAGTATTGGCTACCATTCAGGAAGGCTCCGTCGTCGACGGCACGGTTGTTAAAATCATGCCCTACGGTGCGTTTATCGACATCGGCGGCGTAGAAGGACTTCTGCACATTTCCGATATTTCATGGAAGCGCATCAACTCCGTCGACTCCGTCCTCACTGTCGGTGAAACGATTCAGGTGCTGGTGCAAAAATTCGATGAAGAACGGGACCGCATTTCCCTTTCTTTGAAGGCATTGCAGAAAAATCCGTGGATTGCGGCTATTGAAAAATTTGAAGTCGGCGACGTCGTTAAGGGGGAAGTCAAGAAACTCCTGCCTTTCGGCGCTATTTTGGCAATCGATCCGGAACTGCAGGGCCTCCTGCACGTTTCCGAACTGACGGATAAGCGCGGCGCCGTCGTAAAGGATTTGGTCAATGTAGGCGATGTATTGGATGTAAAGATTATCGGAATCGATACTGATAAAAAGAAGATATCTTTGAGTGTTCTTGCGGCACAGCAGGATGAAGCGGAGCGGGAAGTCAGAAATTATTTGGCTAACGAGCAGGATGACCGGGAAGGTACCATTGGAGACGCTGTAGAAGATAACTAAGTTCACACCGGAGGGTAATCGATATTCCGCGATTGCCCTCTTTTTCTTATTCTGCGAGGTTTTATATGGAAAAACAGGAGACAAAAGCGGTTATCGCCAATGTGGAAGCGGGCAGTCGCGCTGAGAAGCAAGGGCTTCGTGCAGGTGATACGATTGTCTCCGTAAACGGGCAAAAAGTGGGCGATTTAATTGACCTGAATTTTGCTCTTGCCGATGAAGAAGTACGTCTTGTCGTTCGTGACGGCGATTCTTTCCGGGAGTGTTACTTTCAAAAACGCTTTGGTGAAGATATCGGCATTACCATGGAGTCGGCCGTTTTCGACCACATACGGCAGTGCCGCAACAACTGCATTTTTTGCTTTATTGCACAAATGCCGCAGGGGATGAGAGCATCTCTCTATGTAAAGGACGATGACTACCGCATGTCCTTTCTTACGGGCAGCTTCATTACGCTCTCCAATTTGTCGGAAGCGGACGTCAGGCGTATTACGCAATACCATCTTTCCCCGCTTCATGTGTCCGTTCATACGACAAACGGCGTCTTACGCAAGCGTATGATGCGGCAGGAGCGGACGGAAAATATATTGGATCAGCTGCGGCGGCTGACGGATAATGACATTTCCCTGTATTGTCAAATCGTGCTCGTGCCGGGTTATAATGACGGTGACGAGTTTACACGTACCCTGGAGGATTTATATGCTCTCGGTCCTAATATACTCGGTGTTGCCGTCGTACCCCTGGGGACAACGAAGTTTCGCCCGGCCCGCGACGAGCTGCAGCCTGTAACAAAGGAAATTGCCGCCGATATTATCAGACGCGCCCGTCCTTTTATAAAAGAAAACAGAGAAAAAGGCGGCGGCAGCTTTGTCTATTTGGCTGACGAATTTTACCTCAAAGCCGAAGAAGCCGTGCCGCCCGATGAATATTACGACGGCTATGAGCAGATTGAAGACGGCATCGGCATGCTCCGCTATTTCGAGCGGCAGTGGCATGACTGGGGAGGGAAGGTCCGCACGGCGTATGAAAAGCCTCTGCGTCTGGCCCTCTTTACGGGCACTTTGGCTGCTGATTTTTTACGCGGCCTGGTTGATGAGGTGCGCGTGGAAAACTTGGAAGTTGACGTCATTCCCGTTGAGAACAGGTACTTCGGCACACAAATAAACGTGGCCGGCCTCTTGACGGCAGGCGATATGGTAGCCGCATGGCAGGCCCTGCCGGAAAAATACGACGGTCTGATTATACCGGGTACGGCGCTGCGTAAGGGTGAAGAGCTCTTCCTGGACGACGTTACGCTGCGGGCGTTTACCGAGAAAATCGGCGTTCCCGTCGCGGTCAGCGAGTTTGCGCCGCAGCTGAAAGAACTGCTCTATCACTGGAAAGAATAAAAGGAGATATATATATGTATAAACCTTTAGTTGCCGTCGTGGGACGGCCGAACGTGGGTAAGTCCACGCTTTTCAATGCCATCGTGAAAAAGCGGGTATCCATAGTCGAAGACATTCCCGGCGTCACGCGCGATCGCATTTATTTTGATGCCGAATGGCTCGGACGCGAATTTACGCTCATCGACACGGGCGGCATTGAGTTTGTCGATTCGGACAACACGATTTTCACATCCATGCGCTATCAGGCGGAATTGGCTATCCGCGAAGCCGATGTCATCCTTTACGTCGTCGACGGCAAGACGGGCATTCAGCCGCAGGACCTGGAAATCGCCGCTCTTCTGCGTTCGTCGGGAAAACCCGTCATCCTCGTCGTCAATAAGATCGACAGTGTGGAACAGGAGATGAATATATATGAATTCTACGGCCTCGGCCTTGGCGATCCCGTCGGCGTGTCCGCCGTCAACCTCATGAACCTGGGCGATCTTCTCGATGAAGTATTGAAACATATTGAATCCATTCCGCCTGCGGAAGAAGACGAAGATACGGTGCACGTCGCCCTCGTCGGCCGGCCGAACGTGGGCAAATCGTCTCTGACGAACGCTTTGCTCGGCAAGGAACGGGTTATTGTCAGCGACATTGCCGGCACGACACGCGATGCCATCGATACGCGGTGGCACCACGACGGTACGGACTTCGTTCTCATCGATACGGCCGGCATGCGGCGCAAGGGAAAAATCAATTTGCCTATAGAGCGGTACAGCGTCGTCCGTGCACTGCGCTCCATTGACCGCTCCGACGTAACCATTCTCGTCCTTGACGCCGTCGAAGGCGTGACGGAACAGGATAAGAAAATTGCCGGCTACATTCACGAGTCCGGCAAAGGCTGCATCATTATCGTCAATAAGTGGGATCTCATTACGAAAGACAGCAAGACACCTCTTCGCTATACGGAAGACATACGCCGCGAACTCGCCTTTTTGCAATACGCGCCCATTCTTTACGCGTCGGCCCTTACACACCAGCGCATAGACCGCTTGGCGGATCTTGTCAAGTATGTTTCCGAACAGCGGCACATGCGTGTAGCTACAGGCGTTTTAAATGAACTCATTGCGGATGCGCAGCTGACGAATCCGCCGCCGGCCAAGGGCGGCAGGCCTCTGCGTATTTACTACCTCACACAGGCTTCCGTGGCGCCGCCGACGTTTGTCCTCTTTGTCAACACGCCTGAACTGCTCCATTTCTCGTATAAGCGGTTTATAGAAAACAGACTGCGTGAAACCTTCGGTTTTGAAGGAACGCCCATTCGTATTGTGACGCGCGGTAAAAAAGGAGAGGACGGCTAGTGGCAACTCTTGTTTTCGTACTTCTCGCCTATATCATCGGTTCCGTGCCGAGCGGCCTCATTATAGGCAAGGTTTTTTATCATACGGACTTGCGTGACTACGGCAGCAAGAATATCGGCGCAACCAACGCCTATCGCGTCCTCGGTGCCGTGCCGGGACTGGCCGTCCTCGCGTCGGACATGGGTAAGGGACTCTTGGGCGTGTATCTCGGCAAGACGGCGGGCTTGGCCTTTGGGCCGGACGATCCGAGCTGTGTGGTGTATTTCATGATAGCAGGCGGCCTGGCGGCTCTGGCCGGCCATTCCTGTTCCGTTTTTCTGTGCTTCAAAGGCGGCAAGGGCGTGGCAACGGGGCTGGGTGTACTGCTCTTTCTGGCACCGTGGGAGACGGCCGTCGTCTTTGTCGTCTGGTGCGTCATCGTGGGACTCACGCGGCTTGTCTCCTTAGGTTCCGTTACGGCGGCTGTCCTTGTACCCGTCGTCATGTGGCTTTTCGGGGAGCCCGTGCCGCTTATTGTTTTCGGTGCGGCGGCGGCTCTTTTTGTCGTCGTCAGGCACAAAGAAAACATACGCCGTCTCGTGCAGGGAAAAGAACTTAAAGCGGAACATCTTGGAAAGAAATAAAGATAGTATGTCAAACCGTGCAAATTACTGATTTCCATTTGATATAAGCGTAAAATTGTGTATAATGATTGTGTACAAGCAGGTGGTTATGTGAGGATTATTTCGGGCAGCGCGGGGGGACGGACATTAAAGTCGCCGCGCGGCATGCTGACCAGGCCTACTTTGGACAGCACGCGCGAAAGTCTGTTCAATATATTGGCGGCAGGCAGGTCCTTCGCCGATACGCGTGTATTGGACATCTTTGCCGGTACGGGCGCCCTCGGCCTGGAGGCCGTAAGCCGCGGTGCGGACAAGTGTGTTTTTATCGACGTGCGCACGGGTAAGCTCATACGGGAGAATGCCGCCTTGTGCGGCTTTACAGGCGCAGTTACGGTCCTGTCACTTGAATGCGGCCGTGCCTTGGCAGCACTCAAAGGCGAACATTTCGACTACATTTTTGCCGATCCTCCATATGATAAAAATTTGGTAAACACTACGCTCAGCGAAGTTTTTGCCAATAAACTCCTCACTTCTGCGGGTCTCTTCATTATGGAGCACAGTTGCCGCGAGGATATTGAGCCGAGTAAGGTATATCGGACTGTTAGAGAAAAGAAGTACGGCAAAGAAACGCGTATTTCTTTTATTGTCAATTCGCGGGAAGGGGAATGATTTTGCGAATCGGTATCTGTCCGGGAAGTTTCGATCCCGTGACGAACGGGCACGTAGATATTTTTGAAAGAAGCAGCTGCCTCGTGGACAAGTTGATTATCGCCACTTTCGAAAATCCCGTAAAAAAACCTCTTTTTACGATGGCGGAGAGGGAAGACTTATTGCAACAGGCTGTGCAGCATATTCCCAATGCGGAAGTCACGAGCTTTCAGGGGCTTTTGAACGAATACGCCGTAGAACGGGGCGTAACCGTTATTATTCGCGGCTTGCGGGCCGTGACGGACTTTGAATACGAATTTCAACGAGCATTGTTGATGAAGCATTTGGAGCCGGACATTGAAACGGTTTTTATTATGACGAAAACGGACTATTCCTATCTCAGCTCATCGGGCATACGGGAACTTGCCTGTTTCGGCGGGAAAGTAGACGGTCTTGTGCCTGACGCAGTGGCAAAACGTTTAAAAGAAAAGTTTAAAGACAAATATCAAGTATAGGGGTGTGGGGTCAGATGAATTCAGAGAAATTATTGGAAGACTTGGAAAGTATCGTTATGAATGCGTCAAAAATGCCTTTTACCAATAAAAAGGTTGTTGACGAAGAAGAACTGTTGTCCATTGTCGACGAATTGAAGGGCGCCATGCCCGATGAAGTGGAACAGGCACAAAAGGTGTTGGCCGAACGGGATAAGATCATTGCCGATGCGCAGCGTCATGCGGACAGCATGGTGGCACAGGCAAAAGATTACATTGCCAAGCTGACGGAGGAAAGTGAAATCGTGCGGCAGTCGCAGGAACAGGCCAATCAGATTATTCAAAATGCCAACCGCTCTTCGGAAGAGTTGAAAAACAGCTCCATCACCTATGCCGGCGACGTATTGAAGTATGTAGAAACCACGCTGGAAAAGACCTTGTCCAGTATTAAACAGAACAGAGAAAGCTTATTGCAGTCGAATCGTCAAGATACGAATAAATAAGTGCTTGCGTACCGAGGGGATGTAGCAGAATGTGAATAACCCATTCTGTCACATCCCCTTATTGGCTATGCAGCCTTTTAAGAGTTACCGTGAAGGAGCAAGGATGCAGGACATTACATCGCGCGACAATCGGCTTATACGGTTGGCCCTGTCGCTGAAGCAGAAAAAACACAGGTATGAAGAGCATAAGCTCCTGGCCGAAGGCATGCGCCTTGTCGGTGACGCCTTGGCAAATGGCATACGCGGCGGCATCTGCCTCGTAACGGAAAAAACGGCTGCCGGACCGGATTTTGCCGCTCTTTATGAAAAGGGCCGGGTCTTGGGCTGGAAATTTTTTCGCGCATCCGCCGGGGCATACGCCAAATTAAAGGAAACGCAGGCAACACAGGGGATTACGGCCGTTTTGCCGTTTTTTGAATATACACTGCAAGACCTTATCGACATAGAGCCGTATAAGGCCGTCTTATACTTGGAGTGCATTCAGGACCCGGGCAACTTGGGTACGATCATCCGTACGGCGGCAGCAACCGGTGCGGGTGCCGTCCTGCTCAGCGAGAACAGCGTTGACCTGTATAACGACAAGACCGTTCGCAGTGCCATGGGGGCCATCTTCAAGGTACCCGTCGTCCAAGGCGTTATGCGAAATGACTTGCAGGATTATTGTAAAAAAACAGGGCGTCGCCTTCTTATGACGGCAGCCGATGCAAAGACCGTGTATACGGATATAGACTGGCACCGGCCGTCAGTCGTTGTCTTCGGTAATGAAGGAGCCGGATTGTCCGCTGAAATGATGGAGCAAGGTGAGGAATTCCTTGCCGTTCCCATGCGGGACGACACGGAATCGCTTAATTTGGCCGTAACCGTCGGCGTTGTCCTCTATAAAGCGTGGGAGCAGGCCGGATTTAAGGAGCAGTGAATACCCTATGAAGAAAGAAGAGATACTGGAGGCTTATAAGAGCGGCAATCTGAATATGGAGGATGCTTTGGCGGCCTTGCAGGAAGAAAAAAGCGGCAAGAGCCTGAACCTCGGGTTTGCCGACCTTGATCTGGACAGAGACGGACGCTGCGGCTTTCCGGAAGTCGTCTACTGTGCCGGCAAGACCGTAGAGCAGTCCGTAGACATTCTGTCCGTCCTCATGAAACAGTACGACAATGTCATCGGCACGCGTGCGGCAGCCGCCGTGTATGAAGGATTGCGGGATAGGTTTCCTCAGATCCGTTACGATGCGGCGGCGCGCATGGTCTATCAGCATAAGAATACGGAGATGCGCAACGGCGAACGCATTATCAATATCATTACGGCCGGTACAAGTGACATTCCCGTTGCGGAAGAAGCGGCACTTACGGCGGAAATCATGGGAAACCGGGTACGGCGCATTTATGACGTAGGCGTTGCCGGTCTGCACCGCCTCTTGGCGCGGCAGGAAGAAATCAGGCAGGCCAATGTGAATGTCGTCGTTGCCGGGATGGAAGGAGCTCTGGCGAGTGTCGTAGGCGGCCTCGTCGGCAGGCCGGTCATCGCCGTGCCGACGAGTATCGGCTACGGTGCCAATTTCCACGGCCTGTCGGCACTTCTGGCCATGCTCAACAGCTGCGCCGCCGGCATATCGGTCGTCAATATCGACAACGGCTTCGGTGCCGGCAGGTTGGCGGCCATGCTTAATGAATTGAGGTAACCCATGGAAACATTGTGGCAAGTAGAGACCAATATTGACGACATGAATCCCCAGTGGACAGGATACCTGTTTGAACGGCTCCTGGCAGCCGGTGTCAATGACGTATGGGCCGTGCCCGTTATTATGAAGAAGGGACGGCCCGCGTTGACCCTTTGCATTCTTTGCAGTCAGGCACTTCTTGACGAGGTAAGCCGCTTTATCCTGCGCGAGACCACATCCATCGGTGTGCGGTATTTCCCTGTGGAGCGGCGTGTTTGTGAGCGGCGGGAAGTGCAGGTTGCCGTGGACGGCAGGACTGTTCGCTGTAAAATCAGCCTGTATGAAGGCGCCGTTACGACGATTTCGGCGGAATACGACGATTGCAGGGCTGCAGCCGCCGCAACGGGTATCCCCTTGAAAGAGTGGCAGAGAAAAGCAAAAGAAGAGGCGTATAAGCAATATGGATAAGGTACTGAAACAAGCCGTGACGGACATAAAAGAAAAATTGGCGAAAGCCCGGATCGATACGGATACGGGGCATGCCGTCAACTACGGCTGGCAGCTCACGGGGCGGCGCGGCAGTGAGACCGTGCGCATTACCGTGTATAACGGAAAAAAAGGCATACGTCTTGTCGTCCAGGGCAAGACGGGGGCTTTAAAAGAAGCTGCAGAGCAGTGCTGCGGCGCAGGCGGTACTGCTGCCGGTACCGCCGCGGCGTGCGCGGTGCCGGGAACGGAGTTGAGACCGCCCGGAACAGATTGTTGGATCGGTGCCGACGAATCCGGCAAGGGCGACGTCTTCGGCCCTTTAGCAGCGGCGGCGTGTATGGTGACGGAAAAAGAAGCGCAAACCCTCCGTGCCTGCGGCGTGACGGACAGCAAAGCCCTGTCGGATACGGCTGTCGCCGACATGGCCGGCAAAATAGAAGCGCTTCTCGGCGACAGGACTATTGTAACCGTATATATGCCTCGTGAATATAATCGCCGTTACGGAGAGTATAAGGAGGCGGGAAAAAATCTCAACCACCTCTTGGGAGGTCTTCACGGCGAGAACATTAAAAGATTATTGTCAATGCACAAATGTCCGTGTATAATAATCGATAAGTTCGGTAAAGACGAATATGTGCTCCGTGCCTTAGGAGATGCCGCCGTCGGCCGTACGGTTATCCAGGTGCCGAAAGGCGAACGGGATACGGCCGTGGCGGCCGCGTCCGTTTTAGCGAGACATGCCTTTGTATGTGCCATGGACGGATTGGAAGAAAAGTACGGCATGTCTTTTCCCAAGGGAGCTTTTGCGGGCATTGACGGCGCTTTGCAACAGTTCCGAACTATGCATGGCGATGCCCTCTTTGAGAATGTGGGCAAACTTAATTTCAGGACCTTTGATTTTTTACGGTGATGTACGGTGAACAGAGTAATCATTAATGCCGATGACTTCGGAATTCACGGTGAAGTGAACAAGGCCGTTTATATAGGCCATACATACGGCATTCTTACGAGTACGAGCCTGCTCGCGCCGGGGCCGGCCTTTACCGAGGCGGTGGACATGGCGCGGCAGTGTCCCGGCTTGGGCACGGGGATTCACCTTTGCCTCGTCGGCGGCCTTTCGCCCGTATTGTCACCGCGGGAAGTACCTACTCTCGTCAATGAGGACGGCCTTTTTCCCGATAATTATATGGACTTTATTCGCGCCGTATATACGGGGAAGGTAAACTTTTCCGAAGTTTATGCCGAACTGGCCGCGCAGATTGAAAAAATTCTCGCTACGGGCCTGCCGGTTACACATGTAGACAGCCATCAGCATCTGCATGTTTTACCGCCCGTGTGGCCGGTCGTCACGGCCCTTATGAAGAAGTACGGTATCCATCGCCTGCGGCTGCCGCGAGAGCCCTACCGCTTTAAAATATTTACGGTTCCGCCGGGGCGCATGCTCGGCCGCGACGCTCTTACGTTTTTGGCCAGGCGGGCTGCACGGGACGCTGCAAAGCTGCATTTTTCCGGGACCGATTATTTTTGGGGCATGGCGGACGGCGGCCGCATGACGGAGACGAAGCTGTGCTATCTGCTGGAGACCGTGCCTTTCGGCATTCACGAAATTATGATGCACCCCGGCTGTAAGGCGAAGGAATTGGGCAAGGTATTCAAGTGGGGATACCGGTGGGAAAGCGAACTCAAGGCGCTTCTTTCCGAGCGCGTGCGCGCAATAGCGGAAAAAAAGAATATCGCATTTATCAATTACGGAGACTTGCTTTAACGGTCGCGGAGGAGAATTTTCAGATGAATATACTAGTAACGGGCGGTGCCGGATTTATCGGTTCTCATATAACGGATGCCCTCATAGAAGCCGGCCACAAGGTTGCCGTTGTAGACAATTTGAGCAGCGGTACGAAAGAATATATTAATAAGGCTGCGGCATTTTATGAATTTGACGTGCGTGACGGAGAGCGTCTTCTTTCTCTTTGCGGGGCGGAACGGTTTGATGCCGTTTTCCATGAGGCCGCGCAGACGCAGGTTCCCTATTCACAGACGTATCCGCAAATCGATGCGGATGAAAATATAATGGGCCTTCTGTCCGTTTTGGAGAGCGCCCGCAAGACGGGCGTAAAGCGCGTTGTCTTTTCTTCGTCCGCCGCAGTCTACGGCGATAATCCGAACGTTCCTTTACGAGAAGATGCGCCCGTTGCACCTACTTCCTTTTACGGTTTGTCCAAGGTCGTGTCGGAGCAGTATTTGCAAATGTACCATAAGGTCTTCGGTCTTGAATACATCATTCTGCGTTACGCCAATGTTTACGGCGAACGGCAGGGGATTCACGGCGAAGGCGGCGTAGTTTATGTGTTTTCCGCGGCTCTCGCCGCAGGAAAAAAGCTTACCGTCTTCGGCGACGGCGAACAGTCACGCGATTTCGTCTATGTGAAGGATGTGGCACAGGCAAATTTGGCGGCTCTTCAGGGAGATGTACGGCCGGGAATTTACAATATCGGCACGACCGTCGAGACGACGGTCAACGCATTGAAGGAAATCCTCTTTTATCTGTCCGGCGTAACGACGGCCGTTTACTATGATGACGTGCGGGACGGCGATATTATCCGTTCCGCCCTGGATAACGGCAAGGCGAAGGCGCAGTTGCACTGGCGGCCGCATACGAAACTCATACCGGGACTTACGTCGACATATGCTTATTTTGCAGAGGAGGCTTCTCGTGAGTAAAGACAAAAAGGATTTCAAATTTTATTTGGTTCGCGAAGATATTTTACCGGAAGCTATTAAAAAGACCATTAAAGTAAAGGAGATCCTGAAGCACGGCGAGGCGCGGACGATTAACGACGCCGTTTGCATGATGAATCTCAGTCGCAGCGCCTATTACAAGTATAAAGACTATGTCCTTCCTTTTTACGACGTCATGCAGGGCAAACTGGTGACGCTGTCCATGACGCTCTCCGATCGGCCCGGCAAGCTGTCGCAGGTACTTAATACGGTTGCCGACAGCAACGGCAGCATTTTGACGATCAATCAGGGCATACCGCTCCAGGGGACGGCGAACGTGAGCATATCCGTTGAAACGAAGGAAATGGATATCTCCGTAGAAGATTTGGTCAAGCGGTTGAAAACCTTGTCCGGCGTACAGAATGTGCACATTATCGGGCAAGTATAGGAGGGAAGAGTATATGAAAAACGTATCAATCGCGCTTCTCGGCTGCGGCACTGTCGGTAAAGGAGTCGTCGAACTGCTCAAGATGAACGGTGCCCTCATTGAAGAACAATTGGATACGCATTTGGCAATTAAATATATTCTCGTGCGGAATGTCGACAAATATAAGGATGCCCGTCTTCCGGAAACGATTCACGTGACCGACGACTTTGCCGACATCATCAATGACGATGATGTGGAAATCGTCATTGAAGTCATGGGCAGCGCCGACTTTGCCAAGATTTGCATTGAGGAATGCTTCCGAAAGGGAAAGAGCGTCGTCAGTGCCAACAAGGACGTCATTGCCGATTACGGTATTCCGCTGCTTAAATTGGCCCACGAGCACGGCGCCGATTTTCAGTTTGAAGCGAGCGTTGCCGGCGGCATCCCCGTCGTGCGGCCCATGTATTCGTCTTTGAACAGCAATAAAATCGAAGAAATTATCGGTATTATGAACGGCACGACGAATTTTATCCTCACGGGCATGACCGACCGGGAGCTGTCCTATGAAGAAGCGCTGGCGGAAGCACAGTCCAAAGGCTACGCCGAAGCGGATCCGACAAATGATATCAGCGGCTATGATGCGGCACGTAAAATCGCAATTTTGGCAACCCTCGGGTTTCATTCGTACGTCACCTTTACGGATGTTTCCGTCGAAGGAATTGAACAGATTACGAAAGACGACATTATGCATGCCAAAGCCATGGGTTACCGCATTAAACTCCTTGCCGTCGCCCGTCAGGAAGACGACGGTATTTCCCTGGCGGTTCACCCCGCTTTTATCCGCAAGGATCATCCCTTGGCCAATGTGGGCGATGCATATAATGCCGTGTACGTGCGCGGTAATTGTGTCGGCGACGTCATGTTCTACGGTCAGGGGGCGGGCGCCCTGCCGACGGCGAGCGCCGTCGTAAGCGACGTAATGAACGTCATTCAGCACGTGAACAACGACATGACCGGAAAGAGACCCTATTTGTGGCGTAATGCGGAAATTAAAGATGCCGGCGAGATTAAGACGCCTTACTATATACGCATGATCGCTGCCAACGCGCCCGGTGTACTCTCAAGCATTTCCGGCATTTTTGCCCGCCATGCCATCAGTATTCGTTCGCTTATCCAAAAAGACGAAACGAAGGAATTGGCGGAAATCGTTATTCTTGTCGACAGCTCGGCCAACGGTGTCGTGAAGACGGCCTTGGAAGAAATTAAGGAGCTTCCCTGCATTGATTGCCTCTGCGGTGCCGTCCGCCTGATTGAGGTATAAGATGGGAAGGGAAATTCGTGTGCGCGTTCCCGCCACCTCGGCCAACCTCGGCTCCGGTTTTGATGCCTTGGGGGTAGCCCTTACTTTATATAATGAGCTTTGTTTTTATGAAGACGACGGTGACGGGATTCGCGTGGAAGTGGAAGGACTCGGCAGAGGGGAAATACCGACTGCGCTTTCCGAAAATATGGCAAGCATAGCCATGGCGGAGGCGGCGGCCTTAAACGGTGCGGACTTGCCGAAGAGCGGTGTCCTGCGCCTCATCAACCGGATCCCGCCGGCCCGCGGTCTCGGCAGCAGTTCGGCAGCCCTTGCGGGAGGCATATTCCTCGGCAACGTTCTCACCGGCGGCGGTCTGGACAGACAGGCCATGCTCAATGCGGTGACAAAACTGGAAGGGCATCCCGATAATGTGGCACCGGCCCTCTGCGGCGGTCTGTGTATATCCGTCATGGACAGCGGCCGCACGCTTACGCAGGTCGTTCCCCTCGGTGAAGAGCTGTCTTTTATTGCGGTCAGCCCGTCTGTCGAAGTGCCGACCGAGCGGGCCCGCGCCGTTTTACCGCAGACGCTGGCCTATAAAGACGGTGTCTTTAACGTCGGCCGTGTCGCCCTTCTCGTGACGGCTTTTATAACCGAGCACTATGAGCACCTGCCTTACGGCCTGGAAGACAAGCTCCACATGCCCTACCGGCTGCCTCTCATACCGGGCGGCGCAAAGGTATTGCAGGCTGCCGTCGATGCGGGCGCACTGGGGGCGACCGTGAGCGGATCGGGCTCGACGATCATCGCTTTTACGACAAAAAACGAGGCAGCCGTTCAAGCGGCGATGGAAGATGCCTTTGTGCAAGCGGGACTTACAGCAAGCGGGCATATTCTCAAAGTTTGTAACGAGGGGGCAAAACTTATATAAAATATGAAGCTCCCGCTTCCGTTTATGACGGTTTTGCCGTATCTTGACAACAGGCATTAAAGTTGTTACCATATAATTCAATAAAAAGCGATGAGCGGAAGAAGTCTTCCTATTCATGACAGAGAGGCGCTGTCAGGTGGAAATGCGCTGATGGAAAAAGAGACAAGTCACCCGTGAGCCGACAGGAAGAAAGGCCTGTCCGGAAGGCAGCCGTTATTTGCAGACGAGAGGTTGCGCAAAGGGCGCGGCAAATTAGGTGGTACCGCGGAAGGAATTGACGTTCTTTCGTCCTAAGTTCTTAGGACGGAAGAACGTTTTTTATATGAAGGAGGCGTTTATGTATGCAGTGGAATAAGGAAAAACTGGAAAAGTATAATCCCGGAGAGATTGAAGCGAAGTGGTATGAATTTTGGGAGAAGCAGGGTTATTTTCATGAAGAGCCCGACGCATCCCGCGAACCTTACAGTATTGTCATGCCGCCTCCTAACGTAACGGGGCAGCTTCATATGGGGCATGCGCTGGATAATACGCTGCAAGATATTCTCGTTCGCTTTAAGCGAATGGAAGGATACAATGTAGTCTGGATCCCCGGCACGGATCATGCGGGCATTGCCACACAGGTCAAGGTGGAGGAACAGTTGGCTGCGGAAGAAGGAAAAACGCGGTATGATATAGGCCGCGAAGAATTTCTCAAGCACGTGTGGGCGTGGAAAGAAAAATACGGCAGCCGCATTGAGCAGCAGGTTCGCCGTCTCGGCTCATCCTGTGACTGGACGCGCAAGCGCTTCACCATGGATGACATCTGTGCTCGGGCTGTACGGGAAGTATTCGTCGCTCTGTATGAAAAAGGACTTATTTATCAGGGAAACCGCATTACAAACTGGTGCCCTCACTGTCATACGGCTTTGAGCGATATTGAAGTGGATCACGCCGATGAAGCGGGGCATTTGTGGTATGTAAAATATCCCGTCGTCGGCGAAGACGATTACATCATGATTGCCACGACTCGGCCGGAAACTATTATGGGTGATACGGCCGTCGCCGTAAACCCCGATGACGAACGGCTGAAGAAATATATCGGCAAGAAGGTGCGCGTGCCCCTGGTCGATAGAGAAGCGGTTGTTATCGGCGACGATTACGTGGATATGGAATTCGGTACGGGTGCCGTAAAGATCACGCCCGCTCACGACCCTAACGACTTTGAGATGGGAGAACGGCACAATTTGGAATCCGTCATGATCATGAACCTGGACGGCACCATGAATGCGGCGGCCGGCGCGAAATATGACGGTATGACCTTGAAGGAATGCCGCAAGGCCGTTGTACAAGATCTTAAGGAACTGAACCTTCTCGATCATATTGAAGATCTCAGTCATGCCGTCGGTCACTGTTCGCGCTGCAAGACGACGGTCGAACCGCTTTCGACAAAGCAGTGGTTTGTCAAGATGAAGCCGTTGACCGCAGATGCCCTCAAGGCCGTTGCCGACGGCAAAACGAAGTTTATTCCCGAACGGTTTGAAAAGATATATAATCATTGGCTTGAGAATATTCACGACTGGTGTATTTCCCGTCAGCTCTGGTGGGGGCATCAAATCCCCGCCTGGTACTGTGACGACTGCGGCGAAATCAGCGTCAGCCGCACGGACCTGACGGCGTGCTCCCACTGCGGCGGCACACACATTCACCAGGATCCGGATGTCCTCGATACGTGGTTCAGTTCGGCCCTGTGGCCCTTTTCGACCATGGGCTGGCCCGATGAAACGCCGGATCTCAAGCGGTTTTTCCCGACGAGCGTTCTCGTTACGGGTTACGACATCATCTTCTTTTGGGTGGCGCGTATGATGTTTGCCACCTGCGAGTTCATGAAGGAGGTGCCCTTCCGGGACGTCTTCATTCACGGACTCGTCCGCGACAGCCGGGGCCGCAAAATGAGCAAATCCCTGGGCAACGGCATCGATCCGTTGGTCGTAAGCGATGAATACGGTGCCGACGCTCTGCGCTTTACCCTCGTAACGGGCAATACGCCGGGCAACGATATGCGCTTTTACATGGAGCGGGTTGAAGCGAACCGCAACTATGCCAACAAGATTTGGAACGCGTCGAAGTTCGTCATTATGAACCTGGGAGGCTATGACCCGGGCTTTACGCCGACGGCGGCGGACCTTACGCTGGCAGACAAGTGGATTCTCGCTTCGTACAATTGCGTAGTTCGCGCCGTGACGAAGCACCTTAACTCGTATGAGCTGGGCGATGCGGCCGCAGCGGTCTACGATTTCAGCTGGAATTCTTTCTGCGACTGGTATATTGAATTGGCGAAACAGCGCCTCTACAATTCGGACGATGCGCGGAACAGGCAGACCGTACAGTACGTTCTCGTCTATGTCCTTACGCGGACACTTGCCCTGCTCCATCCCTTCATGCCCTTTGTGACGGAGCACTTGTGGCAGCATCTGCCTCATGAAGGTGAAAGCCTTATTGTCGCCCCCTGGCCTGAGGCTAAAGAGGAATGGGACTTTACGGAAGCGGCCGACACGATGAATATCATGATGGAAGCGGTCAAGGCCATTCGCAACATGCGTGCCGAAGCGAACGTGCCCATGGGCAGGAAGGCACCTGTTACACTTATTCCGGCAGACGATGACATGGCGAATACGCTGCACGACTATGAAAGCTATTTCCGCACACTCGCCTTCGTCGATGCCGTCCGCTTTCTCCCGCCGACGGACAAAAAGCCGGAAAACGCCGTTGTAGCCGTTGTACCGCGTATGGAGGTATACCTGCTCTTAAAAGATCTGATTGACGTGGAAAAGGAAACGGCGCGGATTGCAAAAGAACGGGAAAAGGCGCAGGGTGAAATTGAACGGCTGGAAAAAAAGTTGGCCAATACGGGTTTTACGGATAAAGCGCCGGCGGCCGTCGTCGAAAAGGAACGGGAAAAACTCCTTTCTTACAAAGAGAAACTGACGGCATTGACAAAACGCATAGAAGAATTGAAAAACTTATAAAGGAACGGTTCAATGACATACGCAGAAGCAATTCAGTATTTGGAAAGCGCCTGCCCGTTCGGAATCAAACCGGGGCTCATGAGAATTCATGAGCTCCTGGAACGTACAGGCAATCCACAGAAGCAATATAAAACGGTTCATGTGACGGGGACGAACGGCAAGGGTTCCGTTACGGCCATGATTGCCGCCGGGATCGCCGCGGCGGGGAAGAAGACGGGCCGCTACACGTCGCCTCATTTGGAGACCTATACGGAGCGGATGGCCATCGACGGTGAAAATATAAGCGAAGCCGAATTCGCCGCCGTAACGGAGACGATTAAAGAAGCCGCCGAGGCCATGAAAGAGGACGGCTTCGAATCGCCGACAGAATTTGAACTGCTTACGGCTATGGCGTTTCTCTATTTTGCGGAAAAACAGGTCGAGTACGCCGTCATTGAAGTTGGCCTCGGCGGCCTTCTCGACTCGACGAACGTCATTATTCCCGTCGTCTCCGTCATTACGAATGTCGCTATGGATCACATGGTCTATTGCGGCAATACGATCGAAGAAATTGCCTGCCACAAGGCCGGCATCATTAAAGCGGGCGTTCCCGTCGTGACGGCGGCGACCGGCACGGCCCTGGCGGAAATAAAGAAAGTGAGTGCCGAAAAACACGCGCCCCTTCATGTCTTCGGTGCGGACATAAACTGCCCGGAACGAAAAAATGTCGTGCGTGACGGCATGCAGCTGCAGTACGTGCATGTCCGTACAGGTAAAAAGGCGAATGATGTGTATTTTCCTCTTCTCGGTGAGCATCAGGCGAAAAACTGCTGTCTTGCCGCGGCGGCCTTGCAATGTATAAGCTGTTTTGATGCGGCCGTTACGGCCGAGGTTATCCGAAAGGGCATTGCTTCCGTGTGTTGGCCCGGCAGGTTTCAAGTTCTCACGACGGACGGCAAGACCGTCGTTATTGACGGTGCTCACAATGCGGCCGGGGCAGCCGCATTTGCCGAGACGTATGACGAAGTATTCGGAAACCGCAGGCGCCTTTTCGTCTTTGCCGTCTTGGCTGACAAGGAATACGGGAACATGATCAATCTCCTCTTCCGGGAAGGTGACCGTATCATTTGCGTACCTGCGCCGAGTCCGCGTACGGCCGACCCGAAAGAGATAGCCGCCCTTATCGGTACGCGTGCGGAAACGGCCCCGTCGCCTGAAGCGGCGCTGGAAAAGGCGCTGGACATGATGGCGCCGGACGACGTGTGCTGCGTTGTCGGCTCTCTTTATATGCAGGAGCCGGTGCGGCGCTTTTTACGGGAACGCGGCGGCTGCACGGGAATATAGACAAGAGCGGAAGAAGTCCGTATAATCTAAGTCGGAAGGAGATTTATGATGAACCTCTCGGCTTTATACGGCGGCAGTCCTCAAGAAAAAGCAAGAATACGTATCGTATATGCTCTCTTGGGGACCGCTTTTTTTATACCCCTACACCTTTATGTGATGGAAGTTTTTTTTGCCGCAGCATGCATTCTGGCCGTTCTCTATTGTCTTCGCTACGGTGTGCCGCAGCACAGGGACATGCCTCTTATGGTGCCGGCGGCGCTCTTTGCCGCTGCGGCTCTTGTTTCCCTGGCCGGTTCGCCGCGGGCACTCTTCGGCGCGGCTTTTTATATGTTTACGGTGTATCAATATATTCTCCTATATATAGGCGTCATTCTCTTCGTACGCGGTGAAAGGGAACGCCGTCTTTTTGTGTGCGTTATCATGGCGGGTGCCGCCGTCGTTGCCTTCTACGGCCTGTATCAGTATGTACACATGCTGACTCTGCAGGAATCGGAATGGGTTGATTCGTCTGCCTTTCCCTTATTGCAGCGGCGCATGTATTCCACCTTGTACAATCCCAATCTTTTATCGGCTTACTTGCTGACAGTCATGGGCGTGACCGCCTCCGTTTCGTTGTGGGTGCGTAAAAAAGTGTACAAAGCGGCAGGCCTCGGTTTCTTTTGTCTCCTCGCCTTATGCCTTTTGCTTACATATTCCCGCGGCGCCTGGATCAGTGCGGCCGTCATGGCCTTCATCCTGGGACTTATTTGGGACCGGCGCATATGGGTTGTCTTTTTGGCAATTCCTGCGGTTCTTCTCTTCTATCATGGCGGTATTGCGGATCGGCTCATCTCCATTTTCGGCCACCGCGAGGCGGATACGTCCGTCGCCATGCGGCTCGATATGTGGAGCGATACCGTCGAAATGTGGCTGGATCACCCTTTTTTCGGCATCGGCTGGGGTGCCTTCAAGTTTGCTTACCCCGCTTATAATGAATTGATTCAAAAAGCGGGTATTACTATTTTTCATTGCCATAATTTATTTTTAAACATACTCACCGAGACGGGGTTAGCCGGATTTATTACGTTTTTCACCTTCTTTTTCGGACACTTTCATTACGGCCGGTTACAACTCCTGAAGGCTTGCAAGGAATCTTTTTCTTACATGCTCGCGGCGGCCGTCATATGTGTTGTCGCCGCTATTTCCGTGAGCGGACTCAGTGATGATGATTTATTCAGTACCCAAGTGTCTATGATTTTTTGGCTCATAAGTGCGCTCTTTTGTAACGATTATGCCGAAAATGCGCAGGGAAGGGAAAATGGTTTGCGAAATTATTCACATTAATATATAATAATCCTAGATTATTGCATAGGTCCCTTTAAGGACTTGGATTTATTATATAGGCGCGTCGTCCGGGAGGAAATTGGAAATGAGACAGAGAAAAGTAATATCCGATGCGGTCATTGAACGTTTGCCGCTGTATTATAGAGATCTCTTACTGTTGCAGGACGCAGGTATTGACATCATTTCTTCCGAAAAACTGGGAGAACGGCTGGGTATTACGCCGGAACAGATTCGCAAGGATCTGACCTGCTTCGGCGCATTCGGCAAAAAAGGTGTAGGCTATTACGTCAATGAACTGAGTCAGCAAATCGTTGAAATCATCGGCCTGCAGCAGCACTGGAAGGTCGGGATTGCCGGTATCGGCCACTTAGGCTGGGCCCTCGCCAATTATAAGACTTTCGGCCGGCTAGGCTTCCGCACGACGGGACTTTTCGACGTAGATCACCGCATTATCGGTCAAAGCGTCGGCGGTATCATCGTTACGCCCATATCGGAAATGGAAGAAACCATTCGGCAGACGGAGATTCAAATCGGCATCATTACGACTCCCGCTTCCGTAGCGCAGCAGGTTGCCGATCAGATGGTGGCCGGCGGCGTACGCGGCATCTTGTCCTTTGCGCCCATTCGTCTTAACCTGCCGTCGCATATATTCGTATTTCGCGAAGATCTGTCTATCGGTTTGAGTCGTATTTCTTACTACTTGACGAATAAGTCGGAAACGGCAGCCGTAACGGAATAATATTTCATCCTGTAAAAAAGAGACGCTCCCTTGCTTCTGCAAGAGAGCGTTTTTGCCGTACATTTATAGGACTTCACTCAGCTCATTCAAGTGATGGTAAAGCTTCATGTTTTCACTGTAGTCGACGGGGCAGTCGATAACAACCGGTTTTTCCTGTTTAAATGCTTTTTCCAGCGTAGGCGAAAGGTCTTCGGCCTTTGTGATGCGATAGCCGACAGCGCCCATACTTTCTGCAAGTTTGACGAAGTCCGGGTTTGTAAAGTCCACATAAGCCGGATGGCCGTACTGCATTTGTTGTTTCCACTTAATGAGGCCGTAGCTTCGGTCGTTGAAGATGAGCGTAACGAATCGGGAGCCCAAGCGGTGGGCCGTTTCGAATTCCTGGCAGTTCATCATAAAGCCCGCATCGCCCGTAATGGCGAGAACCTTGCGGTCCGGGTGCACAAGATTGGCCGCAATGGCGCCGGGAACGGAAAGGCCCATCGTGGCAAAGCCGTTGGAAATAATACACGTATTGGGCTTATAGCAGTTATAGTGGCGCGCCGTCCAGACCTTGTTTGCGCCTACGTCCGTAATGACAATATCATCTTCACCCATGACTTCCCGCGCGTCGATAAGGACTTTCTGCGGTTTCATGGGGAAGGCCGTGTCGTTACGGTACTGTTCGTGTTCGGCTACCATTTTCTTGCGAATATCGAGGGCGGAGGTCGGTTCCAAGAGGCGTGCGGCCTTATTCATGATGCGGTCGAGAGAGTCCGTAATGTCACCGACCACCTCGATTTCAGGTTGATAGGTCTTGTTGATGTCTGCCGGCATCGTGTCGATATGGATGATGTCGGCATTGCCGTGGTGCCAGTTGTTGGGCGCATATTCGATAATATCATAGCCCACACAGATGACGAGACTGGCTTCTTCCAATACCTTTGTCTGGTAATCGTTCATGGGAATGCCCACGGTCCAAAGGGAATAGGGATTGTTGAAGGGAATGGCGCCTTTTGCCATCATCGTGTTGATGACGGGGAGTTTTAATTTTTCCGCAAAGGCTGTCAACTTTTCTGCGGACTTGCTGCGAATGACGCCGTTTCCGGCAAGAATAACCGGATTACGGGCATATGAAATAAGTTCGGCAGCCGCATCGACGGCAGGTTCCAAGGCTTTTTCCGGCTTAATGCACTTGTGCCGCAAGGGCCGATCTTTGTCACCTACAGGCATAAGGCCGATATTGACGGGCAGATCGATAAAAGTAGCGCCCGGCTTTTCCCGTTCGGCATATTTAAAGGCAAGTCGCGTAATTTCGGCAATCGTATCGGGACGAACGACCGTGTAAGCGCGGCGCGTAATGGGTTCGAACATGGCGCGCAGATCCAAGTATTGGTGTGCCGTAATATGCATCTTATCCGTGCTGACCTGGCCCGTAATGGCAACGAGAGGCGCCCCGTCACTGTCCGCATCGGCGACGCCCGTAATCAGGTTGGTCGCACCCGGGCCGAGGGTTGCCATGCAGACGCCGGCCTGTCCCGTCAGCCTGCCGTAAATATCGGCCATAAAGGCGGCGCCCTGTTCATGGCGCACAGTAATGAATTTAATTTTTGAGTGTTCCAGTGCATTCATGACGGCCAAATTTTCTTCGCCGGGAATGCCGAATATATAATGAACGCCTTCTTCTTCCAAACATTCAACCAATAAATCCGCCGTATTGCGCTGCTCTTTTCTCTCCTTCATTACAAAAACTCCTTTATGATGGTGTAACAATGTGAAAAAGGCCGACCTCTGAAGGCGGCCTTTTGTAACTGTATCAGTGCCGTACTCGTTGGAGTACGAGCTCAGCCATATGAGCCCGGCCCTTTATGACATCGTTGCCGTCGGCAATGGACTGGGGGTAGAAGTTCTGTTTGAATTTTTTCTTGCCTACTTTGGAGACCAGTTCTTTCAGCTGAATCGTCTGGTCGTCCACATTGTATACGTATGTGCACTGATCCGTCGATTCGCCGAAGGTCTCCGTCGTTTCGAAGGTGAGAACGGTCATGCCGTTTTCCGTGGTCACTTTTGCGGAACTCATATTAATGGCAATATTTTGATTATACTGCCAAATATTGTCCTTTGCAGCGCAGACGGAGACGGCCATAGCCAATGTCAGGCCTAAGGAAAGAAGAATTTTTTTTGTTTTCACGTGAGAACACCGCCTTCATTTTATATAGTATATGGATTAGTATAGCACGAACGGGGAAACGGGGCTACCAAATAACCTTGCCGAGGACGTGGTCAAGTGGGACGGGGCCGATAAAACGGCTGTCCGTGCTGTGGTTGCGATTATCACCCATACAGAAGACATAGCCTTCGGGCACGATAACCTCGCCTTGGCGGCTGTAATCCATTTCGCCCTTATTGATGTACGGTTCGTCGAGGGCTTCGCCGTTGCGCCAAACCTTGCCGTCATGAAAGGCCAGCCTGTCGCCGCTCTTGCCGATGACTCGCTTAACCCAGACATTTTTCGTCTGCAGCTTCGAATCGAAAAAGGCCAGGTAGTTGTGCAGCGGTTCGACGGCGTCATCCAGCCAGGTGCGGTCGTAGAGGACGCGGCTGTCGATGATGACGATATCGCCGTAGTTCGGCTCATTGCGGAAGATGTGGTCCCATTTTTCAACGACCAGGTACTCGCCGTTGTGCAGTGTCGGTACCATCGATTCGCCGGACACGCGCGTCGGCTGCAGAAAGAAAATATGGATGACCATAGCAATGGCCAGGGCGATGACAATAGAGTAAAGCCATTCGTAGATTTCCCGTATAATTGCGTTCAAAATATTACCTCCTTGCGTACGTTCCCATTGTATCAAAGGCCCTTTCCAATGTAAATACGGTGTCTTGATTATGTAGGCAAGGAGGCGAGAAAGTCTTTTATGTCCGATTCGCCCAGAACCGTAAGGCCCGCGCTTTGCAGCATTTCAGCAGTTACGCCGCGTCCTTTGACGAGGGTGCGCGTAAAAGTACCGTCGTAAATCTCTTTCATGCCGCAGGACGGCGATTTTTCTTTTAAAACAGCGCAGGCGCAGTTATAGGCCAGCGCAAGGCGCAGGGCTTCGGCGGCACCGCGTCGGTACGCGGCCGTCACATCCGTGCCGTCCCCGGTCACGACCTTGTCGTCTCGTCGCTCCGCCGGCGGGCGAGGCGTACAGAGGCCGCCGGCTTCTTCGGGACAGACGGGGATAAGGCGGATGTCCGGCCTTTTTTGCAGAGCCGTAACGGCAGTATAGGTTTTCGATCTGCCGTCATAGCGACAGGCTTTGCCGAGGAGGCAGGCGCTGATCAGGATATTCATAAATGCGGCTCCTTCAAGAGTTTAAAAATAAACCCGTTCCGTTTGTCAAAAATTTACGGGCTCCGACGTTGTATGCCCGTCGCCATAATGATATCATACTAGAGTATGGACGGGTTAGGGGGAAAGTATATATGTTTAAGCATATCCTGTTTGATTTGGACGGTACGCTGACGGAGTCACACGAAGGGATTGTAAAATCCATTGCCTACGCTTTGAAAAAGGAAGGCGAATCGACGGACGGGCGCCTGAACAAGGAAATCGTCATCGGGCCGCCGCTCATGGTCACCTTTACGAAAACCTACGGCTTTCCCGAGAAAAAAGCGCGCCGATTATATGACTATTTTCAGGAGCGGTACGGTACAATCGGTCTTTTTGAAAATAAACCGTATCCGGGTATCGGGGAACTCCTGCAATTCTTGCGGCAACGGGGCAGAAATTTATATATCGCCACGTCGAAGCCGCAGGTTCACGCCCTTTCTATTTGCGACAGATTCGGCTTTTTGCCGTATTTAACGGAAATATGCGGTGCCGAAACGGGCGGTTCCGAAGACAAGGCCCGCATTATCGGGAATGTTCTCAATAAAATCGGTGATTATAAAAAGGCTGAAGTCGTCATGACGGGCGACAGGAAGTTTGATGTCCTGGGGGCGCGCAAAAACGGCATTGCCGTCATTAACGTCGGCTTCGGTTACGGCAGTGAAGCGGAGCGCCGTGAGTACGTGCCCGATTATTACGCGCCCACAGTGGACGCATTGCAGCATATATTGCTGGGAGAAAAGGAGGAAAATTAATGACATATAAAGAAGGTTGGCAGGCGGGAACAGTGCATCACGGATTCCGTATACATTCCGTCGAGTTTATTGATGAAGTACAAAGCACGGCTTACGAAATGACGCACGAAAAGTCCGGTGCCGGCGTGTTTTATTTGGCAAATGACGACAATAACAAGGTTTTTTCCGTATCTTTTCGTACAACTCCGACGGACAACACGGGTGTGCCCCATATTTGTGAGCACTCCGTCTTATGCGGCTCGCGGAAATTTCCGCTGAAAGAACCCTTTGTGGAACTCGTAAAAGGATCACTTAATACGTTTCTTAACGCCATGACTTTTCCCGATAAGACCATGTATCCCGTTGCCAGCTGCAACGCCGTCGACTTCAGGAATCTCATGGATGTGTATTTGGATGCCGTTTTTTTTCCTAATTTCCTCAAAGATCCGCAAATACTGCAGCAGGAAGGCTGGCATTATGAGCTGGACTCTCCCGACGGCCCCCTTACGTACAGCGGTGTCGTCTACAACGAAATGAAAGGCGTCTTCTCGTCGCCCGACTCACAATTGGACAGACATGTCATGCGGCATCTCTTCCCGGATACGACGTACGGCGTCGAATCGGGCGGCGATCCCGACGACATTCCCAAGCTTACGCAGAAAGATTTCGTGGCCTTTCATAAGCGCTTTTACCATCCGTCGAACAGCTATATTTTCCTCTACGGCGATCTTGATATAGATGACACGCTCGCCTTTATGGACCGCGAATACTTGGGCACCTTTACGGCCATTGACGCACAGACGGCCGTCCCGCGTCAGGCTTATCCGGGCCGTACGGTCAGGACCTACCCGTACGGCGTGGCATCGGGCGAAAAGACGGCCCGAAAGACGATGCATTCCTTGACTTACGTCATGGATGATGCCTTGGATCCCGTGCTGGGTCTTGCCGTCAAGGTTTTGACGTACGTCTTTCTTCAGTCCTCTGCGGCACCGCTTAAAAAAGCTTTTATCGATGCCGGCTTGGGCAAGGAAATTTCCGGCGATTTTCAGGACGGTATTTTGCAGCCTCTGTGGGGTATCAGCGTAGGCGGTTCGGAACCGGAGGCGCAGAAAAAAATTCTGCCGCTCGTACAGGAGTTTTTTGGCCGCGTCGTAAAGGAGGGCATCGACAAAACACTTCTTACGGGCGCTCTCAACCGCTTGGAATTTCTCCTTCGCGAAGCGGACTTTGCCGGCCGCCCGAAGGGGCTTATTTACGGTATTCGCTGTATGGATACATGGCTCTACGGCAGACGGCCGGCTGAAGCGCTTCGCTACGAGGATGCGCTCAAAACTCTTCGTGCCGGCATCGGAACGAATTATTATGAAACAGTTATTGAAAAATATATTCTCAACAATCCCTATTACGCTCTCATCTCCCTCGTGCCCGAGCCGGGCTTGACGGAAAAGCGCGAAGAAGATTTGGCGAAAAGCCTTGCCGCCTATAAGGAAACGTTGTCGCCCGAACAGTGCAGGCATATTATGGAAGCTGCGGCGGCCCTGAAAAAAAGACAGGAAACGCCCGACTCGGAAGAAGCATTGGCGACGATTCCCTCCTTGTCGCGCGACGACTTGGAAAAAGCGGTACAAGACGCCGTTGCCGTCGTTCATACGGGCGGTGACGTCCCCTTGTGTCATGTTGAAGCGGCGACGAACGGTATCATCTATGTGAACGCCTACTTCGACCTGCGCGGTTTTACGCAGGAAGAGCTTCCCTACGTGTACCTTTTGAGCGACGTTCTCGGCGACTTGGATACACAAAGCCGCACTTACGGCGAATTGGCAACTCTTGCGGACCTTCATACGGGCGGTATCTCCTACACCGTCGGCTCACAGGCCCTCATGAACGATCCGGCGGAGTATATACCGTACTTCCGCATCAGGGCGAAGGCTCTTACGCGTAATACACATAAGCTCATCGCCTTGCTGCAGGAGATTACGGGCCGGACGGTTTTCACCGGCGGTTCCCGCCTGGCCGAGCTCATAGAAGAAGATAAAACCGGCTGGGATGCCGATGCCTTTCGCAACGGACAGACACTCGTTACGAAGCGTCTTCTCTCGTATGTATCGCAAGGAGCGGCTTTTGCCGATGCAGGTGAGCTGTCGTATTATCGTTTTATTGCGGAACTCGCTGCCGCTATCCGCGAAGTTTCGGTCCAAGCGGGCGATAAGCTGGCGAAGGTTATGAAAAAACTCTTCGTCCGCGCCCGCATGACTGTCGCCGTAACGGGCGGCGATGCGGAACAAGAAGCTCTCGCAGCGGCTTTGCCGCAGTGGCTCGAAGCCATGCCCGTCGGCGAAGCGGGCGGCGAGAACGTTCACTTTGAACTTACGCGTAAGAATGAGGGAATCATGACGAGCGGCAAGGTGCAGTACGTCGCCAAGGGCGGCAACTTCCGCAAACACGGCTACGACTATACGGGTTCCATGGCCGTATTGACGACGATTCTGCAATACGAGTACTTGTGGATTAAGGTGCGCGTTCAAGGCGGCGCATACGGTGCTCATGCGCGTTTTTCCCACACGGGAGATATGGTCTTCTGCTCCTACCGCGATCCGAATTTGGCCGATACGATACGCGTATACGACGATTTGCCGGAATACCTGGAAAATTTCAACGTTTCCGACAGGGAAATGACGAAGTACATTATCGGCACGCTGAGCCGGATTGATATCCCCTTTACGCCGCAGTCGCGCACGGCGACGGCCATGGCCAATTACTTCGGCAAGAGCACGACGGCGGACAAGCAGAAGCGGCGCGATCAGCTGCTGGCGACGACTGCTGCGGATATTCGCGCCTTGGCGCCTCTCGTGAAAGCCGTTATGGATGACAATAATCTTTGCGTTATGGGCAGCGAAACGAAGATAAAAGAAGCGGCCGGACTTTTTTCGGCAGTCGTTTCCCTGCCTGATTAGAGGGCATTATGCGTTGTCGTTTTGCACCGAGTCCTACGGGATATATGCATTTGGGCAATGTCTGGACGGCCCTTCTCTGTTGGCTGCAGGCGAGGCGGGGCGGCGGTACGCTGGTTCTGCGCATTGAAGATATTGACGAGGGGCGGTCGAAAAAAGAATATACGCGTGCCCTCATGGAAGATCTGACGTTTCTCGGCCTCGACCGGGATGAAGGACCCGATGCGGGCGGGCCGTACGGGCCCTATCGGCAGCAGGAACGGTATAATCTGTATGAGGCGGCCATTGAACGGTTAAAGCGGCTGAATCTCGTCTATCCCTGTTATTGCAGCCGCGCCAGAATTATGGCCGTCAGCGGCGCGCCTCATGAGGGGGAACTGAGCGTATACGACGGCCGTTGTTACGGCCTGACCGAGGCGGAGCGGCGGCGACAGCGAAAAAAGCCTTCTCTCAGGCTGCATGTGCCGGAGCGAAGCATCTCCTTTACGGACGGGTTATACGGCCTGCAGGAAGAGTACTTGCCCACGAAATGCGGTGACTTTGTCATTCGCCGCGCCGACGGCATGTATGCCTATCAGCTGGCCGTCACCGTTGATGACGGCGCCATGGGAATTACTCACGTCCTGCGCGGCAGAGATCTCCTCGGTTCAACGGGACGGCAGATTCTTCTGTCGTCTTATCTCGGCTATCAGACGCCGAAGTACACGCATGTACCTCTTCTCATCGACTGTGCGGGGCACCGTCTCTCCAAGCGTCAGCACGGTATTACGGTGCGCGAACTGCGGGCCGAAGGTATTACGGGGCGACAAATTCTTTCGTATCTTGCCTATAAGGGCGGCCTCGTTCGTGAGGCATGCCTCTATGATCCGGACCGGTTGGTGCAACAGTTTGATATCCGCAATATCGGCGTGAAAGATATTGTCATAGACGCCGACCCCATAGAGGCTATTAAATATTTCGGACACTGAAAAAAAAGAAGTATGGCAGAAAAAGCCGTGCTTCTTTTTTTGTGTTTTCATAGATAAAAAGAAAAAAATTTTCTTCCTGAATGAAAACCATATATAGTATGTAAAATTAAAAAACAGAAAGAAATATACTATATTTGTAAAAATAAATACGGAAGAGCCATCACGAATCGCATGGTTGTCGGAAAAATCGGGAAAAATTTTTTCTGTTTTTGTTGTCATAAAGTGTTTGATTGTGGTAGAATGTGGTGAAAAGTGAAACCAAAATGTGAAAGGAGGCCGAGAGTCCGATGTTTATGGGAGAATACGCGCACACAGTCGACGCGAAAGGCCGGGTCATTATGCCGGCAAAATTTCGGGAAGAATTGGGCGCAACCTTTGTCGTTACACGCGGACTCGAAGGCTGCCTTTCCGTTTATACCCAAGAAGCGTGGACACATTTTGCGGAAAGCGTGAAAAAATTGCAGGCTTCCAAAGAAAATGTGCGCGCTTTTAAACGGTTTCTCTTCGGCAGCGCTGCCGAACTGGAATTTGATAAGCAGGGACGCATTCTGATTCCTGCGACACTGCGTGATTATGGAAAACTCATAAAAGATGTTGTCGTTCTCGGCACGGGAGACAAAATAGAAATTTGGAGTAAAGAAGCCTATGAAGTCTATGCCGCTAAAACGGTACCCGCTATGGAAGCGATAGCTGAAAGTTTGGACAGTATCGGCGATCTGGACTTTTAGGAGGGACCATGGCATTTCATCATCTTTCCGTACTCCGCAATGAAACTGTCCGTGCCCTTGTCGGCGATGTGGCCGGCGTCTATGTGGACTGTACCTTAGGCGGCGGCGGGCACAGCTTTGCCTTGGCGGAGCTTCTTGCGCCGGAAGCAACCATTATCGGCCTCGATCAGGACGGCGATGCCGTTGCGGCGGCAAGCGAGCGCATGAAAAATGTGCCTTGCAGGTTTATTCCCGTGCGGCGTAACTTCCGTTACTTGGGAGAAACCTTGGATGAGCTGGGAATAGACCGTGCAGACGGCATCATGTTTGATTTGGGAGTATCCAGTTATCAGCTTGACACGCCGGAGCGCGGGTTTTCCTATCAGCACGACGGGCCCCTCGACATGAGGATGGATACGAACGGGCGCAAGAATGCCCGCGATGTAGTCAACACGTATAGTGAGGCCGACTTATACCGCATTATTAAGGACTACGGTGAAGAACGTTGGGCCGGGCGAATTGCGAATTTCATCGTAACGGCGCGGCAGGAGGCTCCTATTTCCCGGACGGAAGAGCTGGTACGGATTATAAAAAAAGCCGTACCTGCAGGGGCCAGGAAAGACGGCCCGCATCCGGCAAAGCGAACCTTTCAGGCCATTCGCATCGAAGTGAATGAAGAACTGGCCATTTTGAAAGAAGCCGTTGAAACTGCGGCGGAGCGGTTGAAGCCGGGCGGCCGCATAGCCGTCATTACCTTCCACTCCTTGGAAGACCGTATTGCCAAGCAGACCTTAAAGCGCTTGGCGGCGAATTGTATTTGTCCGCCCGATATGCCCGTCTGCACGTGCGGGCACAGGGCGGTGCTGAAAGTAAGCGGGAAAGCCGTTTCCCCGTCGGCAGACGAACTGACGGCCAATCCGCGGGCGCGAAGCGCAAAATTACGTACAGGTACGCGTATACAAAATAATGTAATTATCCCTGATTATTGAAGAAATGGATGTGTTGGTATTATGTTGGCAAGAAAAGCGGGTTATATAGGATATGAAGGCAGCCGCAGTGTCGCCGTACCTGCCGGCAGAGAGCGACAAAAGTTTAATCAGCTCGTCTTCAAGACCTTGTTTGCCGTCTTCTTAATCGCTTTTTTCCTTATCATCTACGTTGCCCTGTCGGCGGCGCGAACCGATTACGGCTATTCGCTCATGCAGGAAAAACGGCAGGTCCAGCAATTACAACGGGATAACGAAATATTACGTGTCGAAATAGCCAGGCTCGAATCGCCGGAGCGCATTTACAAGACGGCGACGGAAGAGTTGGGCATGGTAGTACCGACGAAGGTTTTATACAAACGACATGCCGGCTCAACACAATCATAAGGACGAAACGGGCAGCCTTTTTATAAGGCTGCTATTGTTGTTTGTCGAACGGGAGGGACAGAAAGTGAAAACAGTCAGAGAACTTTGTAAGGAAATTAAGGGCAGTTACAATATAGAAGGCAATGCTTCTTCGGAAATATGCGGCATCTCCGCCGATTCCCGAAAAATCGAAAAAGGGTACCTCTTCGTCTGCATTGCGGGCTTTCACGTAGACGGCGCTTCCTTTGCGGGTCAGGCTGTCGAAAAGGGCGCCGTTGCCGTCTTGACGACGAAACACCTGGATTTGCCGCAGCAGATTACGCAGATCACGGTAGCCGATATTCACGCGGCCTTGGAAGACATGGTCCCTTTTTTCTACGGCTATCCCGGCAAAGCCATGCGTATGATCGGTGTTACAGGTACGAACGGCAAGACGACGACGTCTCATATTATCGCCCACATCCTTCGCGCTGCAGGTTATCACGTCGGTGTCATCGGTACGATACACGCCCTTATTGATGATGAAGAACTGGAAATTCATAATACGACGCCGGACGTCGTGGAACTGCAGGAATTACTGGCCCTTATGCAGAAAAAAGGCATGGATTACGTCGTCATGGAAGTATCCAGCCATGCCCTGGCCTTGAATCGCGTGGCCGGCATTGAGTATGATACGGCGGTCTTTACGAACTTGACGCAGGATCACCTGGATTTTCATAAGAGCTTTGAAAATTACGTAGCTGCAAAAGCACGGCTCTTCTCGGGTCTTACGGCGGAAGATCCGGTCAAAGGAAACAAGACGGCCGTTATCAACATTGATGATCCTCATGCGGCGGAAATTATGAAAGCTGCGCGCTGCAAGGTGCTTACATACGGAGTGGAAAAGAAAGCGGAGCTGTACGGCACCGACTTGCAGGTCGGCTTGAAGAGTTCTTCCTTCCGGATTACGGGGCCCTTCGGCAAACTGGCCCTGCATATGCGCATTACGGGACTCTTTAACGTTTACAACACCCTCGCCGCCGTCGGTGCGGCTTATGCCGAAGGCATTGCGACGGAGGTCATCGACAAGGCCATTCGGACCTTTCACTCCGTGCCGGGCCGCTTCGATCCCGTCGAAGGAGGTCAGGATTTTGCCATCGTTGTCGATTACGCTCACACACCGGACAGTCTGGAAAAAGCCCTGACCACCGCGCGTGCCATGAAGCCGAACCGCCTCATCGCCGTCTTCGGCTGCGGCGGTGACAGAGATCGGACGAAGCGTCCCGTTATGGGCCGAATCGGCGCCGAATTTGCGGACATTCCCATTATTACGTCCGACAATCCCCGCTCGGAAGATCCGGAGTTCATCGTGTCCGAAGTGGAAGCCGGCGTAAAAGCGGGTCTGAAAGAAGGACAACATTACGAAGTTATCGTCGATCGCCGTGCCGCCATTACGCGTGCCGTTGAAATGGCGTCCGACGGCGATCTCGTCCTTATTGCCGGAAAAGGACATGAAACGTATCAAATACTGAAAGACGGTACCGTACACTTTGATGATCGGGAAGTTGCCCTCGAAGCGGTGCGGCAGGTGCAGATAAAGGGGAGATAGACATGGCCGCGTTTACGGAAGCGGAAATTATCCAGGCTACAGGCGCAAAAGTACTGCGGCAGGGAAGAAACGATATGGTCTATACGGGTATTGAGACGGATACGCGTACTATCGGTGAAGACGCGGTCTTTGTCGCCTTGCGCGGTGAAAAATTTGACGGTCATGATTTCGTCGAACAGGCCGTCAGCAGCGGTGCCGCCGCAGTCATCGTCGAAGACGGCAAGCGCTTTTATGTCGACGGTGACTACGCGATTTTTGTCGTTGCCGACACGTTAAAAGCGTATCAGGACCTGGCCCGGTTTCACCGGTGCCGCTTTATGCTTCCCGTCGTCGCCGTGACGGGATCGGCCGGAAAGACATCGACCCGTTCCCTCATTGCGACAGTGCTCGGACAGAAGTATAATGTGTTGCAGACGGAAAAAAATTTTAACAACGAAATAGGCTTGCCCAGGACATTGCTTCAACTCACGAAAGAGCACGGCGTGTGCGTCGTCGAGATGGGCATGCGCGGCCGCGGCCAGATCAAGGAACTGGCGGACATTGCCGAACCGACCGTAGGCGTCGTTACCAATGTGGGCAAGAGTCATATTGAGCTTTTGGGCTCACAGGCGAATATTGCCAAAGCGAAGGCGGAGCTCGTCGAAGCCCTGGACGGCGAAGGTACGGCCGTTCTCAATCAGGACGACAAACGCGTCGCCGCCATGGCCGGGCAGTGCCGGGGCAAGGTTGTCGGCTACAGTATAGAAAATGATGCGCCCGTCATGGCGGGCAATATTAAAAACGATGAAAAAGGATTGACCTTTACGTGCCGCTGCTTTGATCAAATCATGGACGTGCACATGCCCGTCATCGGTGTACACAATGTATACAATGCCTTGGCGGCCGTTGCCGTCGGCAGACTCCTCGGCCTGAGCGAGCACCAAATGCAGCGGGGACTCGCCGAGTATCACGGCGTGCCCATGCGGCAGGAACTGGTACATACGGACGGCGTGACCTTTATTAATGATGCGTACAACGCCAATCCGGCGTCCATGACGGAAGCCGTCAATATGCTCGTTACCCTGGCCGGCGGTCGGACCGTAGCGGTTCTCGGCGGTATGCTTGAACTCGGCGACTGGATGCGGGAAGAGCATGAAAAAATAGGCGTTTTTTTAGCAAAAAAGGGTGTAAACGTGCTCATTACCTTGGGAGACGAAGCTCTTTATATCGCCAAAGCCGCAAAGGAAGCGGGTCTGATGAACGTCTACAGTGTTACGACCCACGCCGAAGCGGCGGACATCCTGCACAACATCATGAAGCCGGGCGATACGATTCTCTTAAAAGGCTCACGCAGCTTTGCCATGGAAAAAATTCTGCCCTATTTTGAAAGGAAGGAATAGGAATGTTTAATACGCTTATAATGGGTTTTGTTGTCAGCCTCGCCGCAGGCATTATCTTAGGCCCTGTCGTCATAAAAAAACTGAAAGCGTTTCATGCACGCCAGGAAGAACGGGAAGAAGGGCCGGAAAGCCATAAGTATAAGGCCGGCACGCCTACTATGGGCGGTATTCTAATTCTTTTTTCTCTTCTCGTATCGTGCGTCGCCTTTAACGGCGCGGATACGGCCAAGTGGGCGGCTCTTTTTCTTACGCTTGGCAATGGGGTCATCGGTTTTTTGGATGATTCCATTAAGACCGTAAAGAAACGTAACCTCGGCCTGAAAGCTAAGCAAAAACTCTTCGGACAGGCTCTTGTGTCCGTCGTCTTTTGCCTTATTTTAAAATATGTCGTTGAATTGCCGACGACCTTGTGGGTGCCTTTTACGGCGCTTAATATCGACCTGGGATTCTTTTATTATATTTTCGTCTTCTTTGTCTTCGTCGGCGCGACGAACGCCGTAAATTTGACGGACGGTCTGGACGGTCTGGCTGCCGGCTCCTGCGCCATTACGGCCGTTGCCTATGTTGTCATTGCCGTCGCCTTGGGATACGGCGGCATGGCCTTCTTCAGTGCCTCCTTGGCAGGCGCCTGCCTGGGATTTCTCTTTTATAATCAACACCCGGCCAAGATGTTTATGGGCGATACGGGATCTCTTGCTTTAGGCGGCGCCTTGGCGGCAATTGCAGTCCTGACAAAAACGGAGCTCCTCCTCGTCCTGGCAGGCGGTTTGTATGTCATTGAAGCGTTGTCGGTCATTCTGCAGGTCATTTCCTTTAAGACGCGGGGCGTGCGCATCTTTAAGATGAGTCCCATTCATCATCATTTTGAATTGTCCGGCTGGAGTGAAGTGAAGGTCGTTACGGTCTTCTGGGTATTCTCCGCTCTAACGTCCATTTTTTCTATTATTATCGTTTTGGCGGATAAATAATATCTAAAGCAGGTGTGCATATGAGTATAAGCGACTTTACGGGTAAGCGAATCGTCGTCCTGGGCGCCGGCATCAGCGGCAGGGCGGCGGCGGCAGTGCTGAAGCGGCACGGCGCGACAGTCGTGCTCAACGACAATAAAGACCGTGACATAAGCGCGGAACCGTGGATTTCCCTGCAAAATCAGGGAATAGATCTCGTTTTCGGTCACCAGGACAATAAAATTTTGGACGGCGCTCATATTGTCGTACCGTCTCCGGCCATTTCGTCGGAAATTCCGGTCATGCAGGAAGCCGCCCGCCGCGGTATATCTGTATGGAGTGAAGTGGAAGTGGCCTGCCGTGTGACGAATGCGGATATCATCGGTATTACGGGTACGAACGGCAAGACGACGACGACAACCCTTGTCGGCGAAATCATGAAAGAAACGGGGCGGCAGACCGTCGTCGGCGGCAATATCGGCCTCGGTCTCTCCGAAGAAGCGGCAGATCTGCCGCGTACGGCCGTCGTCGTGGCGGAGCTCTCCAGCTTTCAATTGGAATTTACCAGTTCTTTGAAAGCCAAGGCCGCCGTTATCCTTAATATTACGCCGGATCACCTGGACCGACATCATACGATGGAAGCGTACTGCGCGGCGAAAAAACGTATCTTTCTCAACCAGGAGGATACGGATTACGCCGTTCTGAACTTCGATGATCCCTTAGTGCGGCCTATGGGGCGGGAATTGACGGGTACGGTTCTCTATATTTCCGTTCACGAAGAAGTACCGGCCGGTGCCTTTGCCAAAGACGGGAACCTCTATATCCGCCTGCACGGTGAAGAGCTTTGCCTCTGCGCCGAAAAAGACCTGCACCTTTTCGGCAAACACAATATACAAAACTGCCTGGCTGCAGCTTTGTTGACGTACGCCGTAGGCGCGCCCGTCGAAACGATACGGAAAGTATTGAAAGAATTTCGCGGTGTTGAACACCGTTTGGAATGGGTACGGGACGTAAAGGGCGTAGCTTATTATAATGATTCGAAAGGGACAAATACGGACGCGTCCGAGAGGGCTCTGGAAGCATTTACGGACGGGCATTTGATTCTCATTGCCGGCGGTCATGACAAGATGACGTCTCTTGACGGCTTTATGAAGCTTGTCAAAGAAAAAGTCGATACACTCATCCTCTTGGGCGAGGCGGCGGAGCGCTTTGAAACGGAAGCGCGCAAGGCCGGCGTAGAAGATATTCGCCGCGTCGGCTTTTCCATGGAAGAGGCCGTAAAACTGGCTCATGAAATAGCGGCGCCGCCGCAGACGGTACTCCTGTCGCCGGCCTGCTCGAGTTACGACATGTACAATCACTTTGAAGAACGGGGCGACGATTTCAAGCATATTGTTGCATCCCTTTAAATGCTGTTAAACGAATACCCGGAGGAGGAAGAAGCCGCATGCGCCGCGTGATTATATCCGGAGGCGGAACGGGCGGACATATATACCCGGCCGTTACCATTGCCGAAGCCATTAAAGCGACGGAACCGACTGAAATCTTATATATAGGCTCCAAACAAGGTCTGGAAAATACGCTCATACCCAAGCTGGGCTATGAGTTTATGACCTTGGATGTGCGCGGCTTGGAGCGGAAACTGTCCGTTCACAATATAGTCACCTTGTGCAAGACTGCAGGCAGCCTTTTCGGGGCGGAACGGATTATTCGCAAATTCAAACCTCATGTGGTCATCGGCACGGGCGGTTTCGTCTGCGGACCTGTCCTGCTGGCGGCAAGCCTCAGCGGCATACCGACGCTTATTCAGGAGCAGAACGTCATTCCCGGCGTGACCAACATGGTTTTGGCGCGTTTTGTCAACCGAATCGCCTTGGGCTATGAAGAGGCGGAAAAACGGTTTAAACAAAAGAATAAACTCGTCGTTACGGGCAATCCCGTGCGCAAGGATATTTTAACGGTCAGCCGCAAGGACGGTCTCGCCTTCCTCGGTTTTGACCCGGATAAGTTTACTCTCGTCGCCGCCGGCGGCAGCCGCGGTGCGCGAAGTATCAATACGGCCATGATTCCCGTACATGAACACTTTAAGGATGCCGGGGATATCCAAATTCTTCACATTACGGGCGATCATGAATATGACAGAGTGACAAAGCTGCTTGACGGCGTGAGCGGGCAGGGATTCTACGGCAAGGGCAGCCGCATCATTCCCTATTCGCACCATATGCCGGAAGTATTGGCTGCGGCGGACCTCGTTGTCTACCGGGCCGGCGCCGTCGGGTTGGCGGAACTCGCCGCCCGGGGCTTGCCGTCCATTCTCATTCCGTATCCGTATGCGGCGGAAAACCATCAGCGGTATAATGCGCAGGCCTTTGTCATGAGCGGGGCGGCACGGATGATATTGGATAAACTCTTGACCGGGCAGGACTTATTGGAAGAGATCATTCATTTAAAAGAAGAGCGTCTTCTTTTACAAAAAATGGCGACTGCGGCCTTATCCATCGGACGAAGCGACGCGGCGCAGGTAATCGCGAATATGGCGCTCGAACTGGCGGCAAAAAGCAAATACGCAAAACGATGAAGCGAGGGATAAACATGGTTGACTTGGATAAGGTGAAACGCATTCATTTTATCGGCATTGCCGGTGTGGGCATGCGCGCCATTGCCAATATATTTATTGATAAAGGTTATGTCGTTTCCGGCTCGGATGTCAAGTCCTCGCCGGCGACGGAACGGCTCCGCGAAAAGGGGGCCCGCATTTGTATCGGCCACAGTCCGGAGAATTTGGAAAAAGCCGAAGTGGTTGTCATTTCATCGGCCATTCGTGAGACGAATGAAGAACTGGCGGCTGCACGGCGGCAAAATATTCCGGTTATCCATCGTTCCGACGCCCTCGTCCACATTATGAGTTGGGGTAAGGCTATTGCCGTTGCAGGTGCACACGGCAAAACGACGACGTCGTCCATGCTCGGTCAGGTTTTCCTGGAAAGCGGCACGGATCCGACCATCGTTATCGGCGGTGAAGTGGATTACCTGCACAGCAACTCCGTCCTCGGTCATGGCGAATACGTCATTGCCGAAGCGGATGAAAGTGACGGTTCCTTCCTCAAGGAAAAGCCGCATATTGCGGTGGTCACCAATATTGACGCCGACCACATGGATCACTTCGGCACGATTGAAAATGTCGTCAACGCTTTCAAAGAATTTATTTATCGTCTCGACGAAAAAGACGGTCTCGCCGTTCTGTGTGCGGATAACGATAAAATACGCAATCTTCTGCCGGAGCTGGAACGGTTCCACGTAACCTACGGCATCAAGTCGGAAGCGGATTATAAAGCAAAGAATATCGGCTACCACGAAGGTAAGCTGATATTCGACGTATATTATCACGGTGCTTTTCTCGGCGCCGTCGAGCTTTGCGTGCCGGGCAATCATAATGTGCTGAACGCTTTGGCGACGGTGGCGACGGCCCGTTACTGCGGCATCGACTTTGAGAACATTGCCAAATCGCTTTCACGCTTCCACGGCGCTAAGCGGCGCTTTCAGACGAAAGGACACGTGCGGGGCATTTGGGTGGTCGACGACTATGCGCATCACCCGACAGAAATAAACGCGACCTTGGCGGCTGCCCGCAGCATGGGTACACACCGCGTCGTCTGCCTCTTTCAGCCGCATCGCTATACGCGTACGCAGCTTTTGGCGGACGAATTCAGCAAGGCTTTTACGAGTGCGGATAAACTGATTTTAACGGATATATACAGTGCCGGTGAAGATCCTATCGACGGTGTGGGCGGCACCTTCCTGACGGATAAGGTGAAAGCCGCTACAGGTCAGGACGCGGAATACATCGCAACCAAGGCGGAGCTTTTGAACTATTTGAAGAAGTACGCACAGCCCCGAGATCTCATTATTACCATGGGCGCCGGCGATATTTATAAGGTGGGCGAAGAGTTTGTGGCCCAAGAGGAGTCCGAGTAAGATGACGCACATGAAAGATAAAAAAATTGCCGTAGTCGTCGGCGGTCCGTCGACAGAAGCGGATGTATCGCGCCGTACGGGCAAGGCCATCGCCGCGGCTCTTATGAGCAGGGGGTATAAGGCGGAACTGGTAGAGCTTGTGCCGGAACAATTGGCGCAGACCTTGCAGGCAGGATGTTTTGAAGTCGTCTTTAACGCGCTGCACGGTAAGTACGGTGAAGACGGCGTGCTTCAGGGCATGTGCGAAATGATGAATATCCCTTATACGGGACCGGGCGTCATGGCCAGTGCCGTCGGCATGAATAAGGTCGTCAGTAAGGCGGCCTTTTGCGGTGCCGATATTTCGACGGCCCCCTTCGCCTATTATTTTGCGGAACAGGGGATCGACGGTATAGCCGCTCAGATTAAAGAGCACTTTTCCCTGCCCGTCGTCATCAAGTCGGCGGCGCAGGGGTCGAGCATCGGTACGGTTATCGTGCGGGCGGAGGAAGAGATAAAACCCGCCCTGGAAGAAGCTTTTCGCTACGGCAAGTCGATTATAGCGGAACAATTTCTCGCCGGCCGCGAGTTTACAGTCGCCCTCATGGACGACATCGTCTTTCCGGTCATTGAAATCATCTCGAAGACAGGCAAATACGACTATTATTCCAAGTATACGCCGGGCGTGTCGGAACACATTTGTCCGGCTCACATCGCGCCGGAACTGACAAAAGAATTGCAGGACTTGTCGACGGCCGTATTTCGCCTCTTTCACTGCAAAGGCGTGGCGCGTGTCGATTTGATGACGGACAGTAAGGGAAAACCGTATGTGCTTGAAATCAACACGGTTCCCGGCATGACCGAAACGAGCCTTGTGCCCGACGCGTCCCGTGCTATGGGTATTTCTTTTGAAGAACTTTGCGAACGTATTTTGGCGGAAGCGTCAACAGGGAAGTTCTGAGGAAAAAGTCACTGAAGGATTTACAGATGGAACATAGACATTACGACGGCGACAGGCCGGAGCCTCATGACGAAGGCTTTTATGATTCCCCTTACGAACGGTTCGTGCCGCCTGCAGAGGGAGGCGCCCGTTACAGTCCGGAGATGGATATTGATGAGGTGCGGACGGAGACGCAGGAACGCATTGCGCGGCGCCGTAAGAAACAATTGAAAAAAGAGCGGGTCCTCAGGCGGCGTAAGCGGCGGCTGCAAATTATCGGAGCCGTTGCGGGTATGGTCATCATTTGGCTGCTTTTGCGGTTTTTGCCGGTCTCCTTCGGCTCCATCGTCATTGACGGCAACGGCACCATGCCCGATGAAGACGTTTTGCGCGTAGCCGGCGTACCGGGTTATGTCAACGTCGTACAGCTCTCGACATCGGCCATGCGCGAACGGCTGACACGAGATTTGCGCGTCGGCGAAGTGACGATAGAACGGCAGTTTCCGGCGACGATTCACATCTTTATCAAAGAACGGCAGGCCGTTGCCGTCGTCATGACACTGTACGGCTTTGCCTACATAGACGATACGGGCACGGTTATTTCCGTTGAACCGCAGATAAAGGGCGTCGTCGTGCCCATTATTACAGGGAAAAAAATGGACACTCTTTTGTTGGGCGATACGCTGAATGACGAGACCATGAAAAATGCCCTGGCTTATTTGCATGAATTGCCGCCGCAATCGGCAGCGCAAATTGCGGAAATAAACGTAGGCAGCAAGTCGGAAATCATCGCTTACACGACAAACGGCATTTCCATTCACCTCGGCGCCGGCGACAGAGCCGAAGAACGGGCCGCCGTGACGGAAGAACTCCTGAGTGAAGTGGAAGCGGATCAGCTGGCCGTTCAATATATAGACGCCGATCCGGATTCGCCGCTCATTAAAGGGAAGTAGCGAATAACGCTCCGTTATCGACAAACCTGTATTTTTAGTGTAGAATATAAAAGTATTAAAGTCAGAACACGTAAGCAGGAAGTTTTGAAGGAGGAACATATACATGGCCGAGTTTGCAAAGATTAAAGTAATTGGTGTTGGCGGCGGCGGGAATAATGCCGTTAATCGCATGATAGAAAGCGGTCTGCAGGGTGTTGAATTTATTTCCGTGAATACGGAAAACCAGGTATTGGAAGTATCGCAAGCCGACGAGAAGGTTCAAATCGGTGAAAAGCTGACACGCGGACTCGGTGCCGGTGCAAATCCTCAAAAGGGAGAGCAGGCGGCGCTGGAAAGCAAAGAAGATATTATGAAGGCTCTCCAAGGCGCGGACATGGTGTTCGTAACGGCCGGCATGGGCGGCGGCACCGGTACGGGAGCGGCTCCGGTCGTTGCCGAATGTGCCAAGGAAATGGGAGCGCTCACTGTTGCCGTCGTAACCAAGCCCTTCGCCTTTGAAGGCAAACGCCGTAAGGAACAGGCCGAAAAAGGCGCAGCATATTTGAAAGAAAAAGTAGATACGATTATTACGATTCAAAACGATAAATTATTGCAGATTATCGACAAAAAGACGCCCCTCAATGATGCCTTCAAAGTCGCCGACGACATTCTCCGGCAAGGCGTACAGGGAATTTCCGATCTTATTACGACGACCGGTCTGATTAATCTTGATTTCGCCGACGTACGCACGATTATGGAAGATCAGGGCGAAGCGATTATGGGGATCGGTGTGGCAAGCGGCGAAAACCGCGCTATAGAAGCTGTTGAAAGCGCGATCAAGAGCCCCTTGCTGGAGACGGGAATTGACGGCGCTCAAAGCATCCTACTGAATGTAACGGGCGGTCCGGATATCAGCCTGTACGAAATTAATGAGGCTGCAGAAAAGGTATCGGAAGCGGTAGCTCCCGATGCAAATATCATCTTCGGCTCCGTTATTGACCCGGACATGAAAGATTCCATTCGCATTACCGTTGTAGCGACAGGCTTCGGTAAAGACGCATCCGCCGTGCCTTCCTTCGGCAGGGGCGCAGGCGCATCCGAAAGCAGAGATACCGGTGCCGTTGAAATACCGGCGTGGATGAGATAATAAGAAAATCTGAAAAAGCGGATCCGCAGCGGACCCGCTTTTTTTAAAACGGATATGTAAGGAGGGGGAGAGTATGCGTTGCCCTTTTTGTAAACATGAAGATACAAAGGTAACCGATTCGCGTGCCACCGATGACGGCCGCGCCATTCGGCGCCGTCGTGAATGCCAGGCCTGTGCACGGCGGTTTACGACGTATGAAATGGTGGAGGAAGTGCCGCTCTATGTCATTAAGAAAGACGGCAGCCGGCAGCTTTTTGACAGGAACAAGATATTAAACGGCCTTCTGCGGGCCTGCAATAAGCGCCGCGTCACGCGGCAGCAGCTCGACGACATCGTTCTCAAAGTGGAACGAAACATACGCAATACGCTGGCCCAGGAAGTGCCGAGCGTGAAAATCGGTGAAATGGTTTTGAGTGAGCTTAAAACCATTGACGCGGTCGCTTATATTCGCTTCGCCTCCGTTTATCGGCAATTTGCCGACTTGGACAGTTTTATGTCGGAGCTGAAGCATTTAATGGGAAATGAAAAGAGTGAGTAGGTCTTAACGCGGGAAGGAGGTGCCGGCGACGGAACGGTATATCGATAATTTTCTGAACGAACGGCTGCCGCAGCTGCGCATTGCCGTTATCGGCGATGTCATGGTCGATCGGTATATATACGGCAAGGTGGAACGCATTTCTCCGGAAGCGCCCGTACCGATTAATAAAGTGGACACCGTGAAGTCCGTACTGGGCGGTGCCGCCAATGTGGCGGCTAATTTGGCGCACCTCGATTGCCGTGTTTTTTTGGCGGGTCTTGTAGGGGAAGACGACAACGGAGAGCTCTTTAAAGACCTTCTCCGTGATGCGGCCATTACCGGTGACGGACTCATCAGCCGTCCCGGCCATGCGACGACGACGAAACTGCGCGTCCTCGGTGCGCGCCAACAAATGGTACGTCTCGACTTTGAAGAGATTACACCCTTTACGGAGGCGGAGCGGGCACGTTTGGCCGCCTGGCTGAACGGGAAAATTGCCGCCGGCCTGGACGGTATCGTCCTTTCCGATTACAACAAGGGCGTCTTTGCGGCCGAAGTGGCGGAACTTGTCATTAAGGCGGCCCGAAAGGCGTCCGTTCCCGTTCTCGTCGATCCGAAGGGAAACGATTGGTCCAAGTATAACGGCGCCGATTTTGTGACGCCTAATATGAAAGAATTGTCGCAGTGTGCGGGCTATGAAGTTCCCAACGAGGGTGAAGCCGTCGTCAAGGCGGCCATGGCTCTGCATGAGACATACGATTTTGCAAACCTCATGGTCACGCGCTCCGAAATGGGCATTACTTTGGTCAGCAGGGACGGCAGGGTGTGGAACAATCCGGCGGCGGCGCAGGAAGTCTTTGACGTGTCTGGCGCGGGCGATACGGTAGCGGCAGCTTTTATAGCGGCTGTCGGCGGCAGGCTTTCCATCCGGGCGGCCCTCAACATGGCCAACGCCGCGGCGAGTATTGTCGTCGCCAAGGTGGGCACGTACCCCGTCCATCGAAGCGAGCTGCAGCGGCTTTGGTCGACATGGCAGCCGGCTCATAAAGGTCCCTATCGGCCTTTGACTGCGGCAGCTATGGCCGAAAAGGTGCGTGCCTGGCAGGAAAAGGGTGAAACCGTTGTTTTTACGAACGGCTGCTTTGATATTCTGCACCGTGGCCATGTTCTCTATTTGCAGCAGGCTGCCGCGTTGGGACGCCGCCTCATTATCGGCCTCAATTCCGATGCGTCCTGTCGGCGCCTGAAGGGGGAGACACGTCCCGTTGTCGCGCAGGAAGATAGAGCGCTTCTGCTCAGCGCTTTGGCTTGCGTCGATGACGTGGTCATCTTTGACGAAGATACGCCTGAAGAGCTGCTCGAAAAACTCCGTCCGGATATTCTCGTCAAGGGCGGTGACTACAAGGCGGAAGACGTCATCGGCCGGGAATACGCGGAGCGTGTGGAAATCATTCGTTTTGAAGAAGGTTACTCGACAACGGGGCTTATAAATAAAATTGCCCATTTAGCAAAGGCGGGGAAATTATGAAAATTGTAACAGGCGGTGCCGGCTTTATCGGCAGTAATATTGTTAAAAAATTAAATGAACGCGGCATTGACGACATTATCGTCATCGATGATTTGACGGACGGCCGCAAATGCCGCAACCTGCAGGGCCTCGATTTTTTCGATTACATCGACTACGAAGATTTTGCCGGCGAAATGGCGGACGGCTCCTTTGATTACGGGACCATTGACGTAATCTTCCATGAAGGTGCCTGCTCCGATACGATGAACTACGACGGCCGTTATATGATGAAAAACAATTATGAAGGAAGCAAGAATATCCTTCATTATTGCATGGAACGAAAGATTCCTTTCTTATACGCTTCGTCCGCTTCGACCTACGGCAGCGGCAAAAACGGGTTCCGTGAAGAACCTGCATGCGAAGAAGCGCTCAATCCTTATGCGTACTCAAAGCTCCAATTCGACCGCTACGTACGCCGCATGCTCCCCTTTTCGCAGGGGCAGGTGGCGGGCTTCCGTTATTTCAATGTCTTCGGCCCGCAGGAGAATCACAAGGACCGCATGGCATCCCTCATTTTCCAAAAATACCGTGAGCTGAGGGAAAAGGGAAAGATTACTCTCTTCGAGGGTACGGCGGGATATGAAAACGGCGGGCAGATCCGCGACTTCATTTACGTCAACGACGTGGTGAACGTGCTCTTCTACTTCTGGGAACATCCCGAATTGTCGGGAATTTACAACTGCGGTACCGGCAAGGGCCACACGTTTAATGAATTTGTAAGCGGCATTATCAGCTACTGCGGCAAGGGGAGCGTCGAGTACGTGCCCTTCCCGGAAATCCTTAAAGGCAAGTACCAGAGTTATACGACGGCGGACACGACGAAACTCATGGCCACAGGCTACGATAAAGGCTTTACGCCTCTTGAAGAGGCCGTTAAGGAATACTGCGGAATTCTTGCAAAAAACGGCGGATATTACGCCTGATGAAGGCCGTCTTTTTCGACCGTGACGGCGTGCTTAACGAAGACAGGGGCTATGTGTTCAAACGGGAAGAGTTTGTCTGGACGGACGGTGCCAAAGAGGCTCTTGCCGACCTGACGCAGGCGGGATACGCCCTTTTTGTCGTCACCAATCAGAGCGGTGTCGCCCGCGGCTATTATACGGAAGCGGACGTGCGCAGGCTGCATACCTGGATGACGGCCGAAGCGCGGCGCGCCGGCGGCGACATAAAGGCCGTCTATTACTGTCCCTACATGGAAGGGGCGCCCGTAGCGGCCTATGACAGGAAGAGCTCGTGGCGCAAGCCCGGGCCGGGAATGATCTTGCAGGCCATGGCCGATTATGACATTGATAAAAGAGAATCTTTTTTAATCGGCGACAGCCCGCGCGACGTGGAAGCCGCCGAACGGGCCGGCATAGACGGTTATTTATTTACAGGCGGTTCGCTGCAGGTCTTTGTCAACCGTATTATAGAGGAGAGAAGGCGGCGTGGAGGCTTATAAAAGTATACTGATCATCAAGATGAGCTCTCTCGGCGACGTGCTCCATGCTTTGCCGACGCTCTGCGCGCTGCGGCAAAACCTGCCTTACGCCCGTATTGTCTGGGCGGTGCATGAAAAGTTTGCCGCCCTCTTGCCGGGCAAGCCTTATATTGATGAAGTCGTGTATATCGATAAAAAGCGTTTGAAAAGTCCGGCGTATATTTGTGAACTGCGCCGACGCTTTAAGCCCTATCATTTCGACCTGTCCGTCGACTTGCAGGGACTGGCCAAGAGTGCGATCGTCGCCTTTGCAGGCGGCGCAAAGCGCAAGGTGGGCTATTGGGAAATGCGGGAAGGCAGCTTTCTCGTCAGCAAGGGCCTTGCGGGAGCGCATAAAAAAGACCATGTCATCGAACGTTATCTTGATGTCGTGCGCTGCTTGGGCGGCAAAGCGGAGGCGCTTGAATTTCCCCTGGCATCTGTTGAAGACGAACGGCTGCGTATGAGCAAGCGCTTGAAAGAAAAGACGGGCGGCAAACCGTATGTGGCCGTTGTACCCGGTACGCGCGGTGCCGTCAAGGAATGGCCTCTTGCATATTGGCGGGACTTGGTGTGCCGCATTACGAACACGGGCGTGTACGCGGTCATTCTGGGCAGCATCGATGATGTACCCAAGGGTGCGGCTATTGCGTCGCTTCCGTCGCCGGACAGGGTTGTCGATCTTACGGGGCAGACGACGCTGAAAGAGCTGACGGCGGTCATTGCCGATGCGAGTCTTTTCATCAGTGTCGATACGGGGCCGCTGCATTTGGCCAATGCCCTGAAAAAAGAACTTATTGCCCTCTATGGCCCGTCCAGCCCGGACAGGACCGGTCCGTACGGCGGTAAAGACGCTTCTTATATTCATATTCTCATTTCGCCCGCATCGAAGGCGACCGTCGACACGCCTCTTCTCGACGATCCGGACTGTATGGCCCGATTGACGGTAGACTCGGTGTGGAACGTATATACGTCTCTTATGGAGAAGAAAGACCATGATTAACTTACGAAATAAACGGATTATGGTCACTTTTTTGATGCACTTGGGCGATCTTATTTTGATTACGCCTTTTTTACAGGTCCTGCGGCGCTATGCATACGGCTCGGAGATTACGCTGGCCGTCGATAAAAAGGTTGCCGATGCGGTACGCTATAATCCGAATATAGACAGACTCATAGAAATCGACAAAAAGGGGGCCGACAATTCCGTCGGTGCTCTTTGGCGCATCGGCAGAAGCTTGCATAAAGAAGGCTGTGATGTCCTCATCAATCTCCATCCTAATGAACGGACGTCCTTTTTGGCAACCGTCGTCGGTGCCCGCGAATTTGTGGGTATGAGCCATTTCCTGTTTCGGCCCTTTATGGACAAGTACGTTCGCCTGGACCGGACACATCTTCATGCGGCGGATATGTATATGGACGTGTTGAAGCGCCTCGGTCTCGAGGACTTGCGCAACGAGGGGCTGCAGCTTTTCACTTCGCCCGAATGGGACAAAAAGGCGGCATCCTTCTATACGGCTGCAGGCGTGTCGGAGGAGGATAAGCTCATCGGCTTTAACATCGGCAGTGCCGTGCCTCAAAAGCGGTGGCCGCCCAAGCGGTTTGCCGCTGTTGCCGATTATTTTGCTCTGCAGGGATATAAGTGCGTCTTTTTCGGCGGCCCTACGGATAAGGAGATGGTATATGATGCCGTTTCTCTCATGGAGTCACAAGCCGTGGTGGCGACGGGAAAGTTTTCCGTCGGCGAACTGGCTGCCGCCGTCAGACGGTGCAGGCTTTTTATTACGAACGACAGCGGCCCCATGCACGTCGCCGTCAGTCAGGGCGTGCCTCTCGTTGCCCTTTACGGGCCGAGCAATCCGAAATTTTACGGCCCTTATACGAAAAAAGCAATCGTCCTCGAATCGACGGACGAATATGTGACGGGCAAGAGCATGAAAAAAATTATTCGCGAAGGCAGGTACAGGGGCATATCCGTCATTACAACGCAACACGTTATTGAGGCCGCTGAAACAATGTTGTGCCAATATCGGTAATTGAAGTTTTTGGAAGAATACCGTATAATAAAGGCGCCACCACTGTATAGTATGGCAGAGGGATTTCTTTCGGAGGTGCAGAATTATGAAGAAGATAATTACGGCAGCACTGATGGCTGCGCTTGTTTCGGCCGGTGCCATGGTGTATGCGGCAGGGACACCTGTTCAGAATCGTCAGGAAGGCGACCTGAAGGTCGATCTCAACTACGGCTTCAATCAGAAGATGGGACATCATGACGCAAAGAGCCAATTTTCCGGCGGTGATGTGACGTATGCGCTCAACGACAAAGTAGACATTCAATATGACAACAACAACACAAAAATCGACGGCGGCAGCGCTAAAGTAAATGAGCATGCCGTGAGAGCCATTTATCATATTAACCCGTATATTTCCGCTTTCGGCGGCGCAACTCGCGTCGATGTGAAGAACGGTTACCGGGATCATTACTATGGCGGCCAGGTCGGCTTGGAAGGACAGGTTCCCATTGCCAATAAAGTGACGGGCTTCGGCTCCGTCGGTATCGGCGATGACGTCAATACCTATGAAATCGGCGTGGGCTACAACTTCACCGATAACCTTGATGCGCATATCAAATACCGCCGCGACGATGTGGACGTCAACAACTATGACGATGATGTCAAAGGCTGGCAGGTCGGCGTAGGGTACAAATTCTAGACGGAACAAGAGACCGGCAGGACGGAAAAGAGAGCTGAAAGGCTCTCTTTTTATATGGTAAAAATATCAAGGAGTGTTTAAATCAGTATTGTTTCGGCAGAAGAGAGCGGCTATTTTTAATAAAATAATGTGGTATAATAAATAAACACGTGCTGTGGTTGAAAGTCGATGCCAGTCGCAGGCGAAGCGATCCACGTAAGGAACCTGATGCGGTTCCGATCATAGTGCGGCCTAGAAGTAAGACCTGCCGCGAAAAGCGAGAGAAGCAGTAGTGGGGGACAATTGTCTATGAGCGAACCTTCCGGCAGGCGGGTGTGGGGGTAAAAACCAGGTCAGACGTGTAATCAGAAAAGAACTGCTTCGGCAGTTCTTTTTTTGCGCAACCGCGAAAGTAAGCCGTTTTCTGTTTGACGAACGGTTGCCGGTATAGTAAAATAGTAACGTCTTTATAATAAATTGCCGGGAAGGCACAAGAGGGTTCATATGGTCGAAGAAATATGCGGAGCGGAAGCGGATTTGCAGCAAAGTCCCTTGAACAGGTATATCGGATTTGCCGTTCACGAAGCTGACGAAAAAAAGGTGCGGCTGCGCTTTTTTAATGAAGGCCACGGTTGGGACAATCCGAACGGAACCACGTGCGGCGGTATTTTTTATACCATGGCCGCATCGGCTATGAAAAAAGCCTGCCTCATGAAGGGGAAACGGGTACACTTGTCGGATATGGCGGTTAACCACCTTCGCCCGGGCTTTGCCGACATGTGCATTACGGCGGAGGCCGAGGTAATTCACGACGGACGCACGACCATGCTCGCGCTCTGCGACTTTTACGACGACAAGGGAAAATATCTGGCTCACGGCAAGGGCACTTTTCTCGTAAAGCCGACAGGTGAAGGAGAGGCGGACTGATGGAACGGAAGCAGTTGACGCCGCCCGAAAAAGCCGCTCTTCTGAAGGCATGCAGGGAAATATACGAAATGACGCCCTATTTTCGGCACATCCCCTACGAAATCACAGATGCGGACGCCGGCCGGATAAACGCGGCGTTTCGTATGGAACCGTACTTTTGTGACGGTGACGACATCGTATCACCCGGTATTTTAACCGCCTTTTGTGATACTCTGATGGGATATTCCTGCCGCACCTTGGGTTACGGTGTTACGACATTGGAAATTAATATGAATTATGTGCGCCCCGCTCGGGCGGGAGAACGGCTCCGCGGTACGGGAAACGCCGTTCGTGCAGGTAATGAGACCGTAGTGACGGAGGCCGTCATTACCGGTGAAGACGGAGAGGTTGTCGTCAAAGGACGGGCATCCTTCTATGTTTTACGAAAACCGAATGAATAAGAGTCTTTAGAAACGGAAGGTTGGGCAGCGACATGGATTTTGCGTATAACGAGGAACAACGAGAGATTATCAGAGTCGTACGGGATTTGGTGGAAAAGGAGATCAAGCCCTACGCCTTGGAAATGGATGAAACGGAGACGCTTCGCGAAGGTCTTTTGGACAAGTTGGCCGCTCAGGGGCTGCTCGGTGTTGCTATTCCCGAAGAATTCGGCGGTGCCGGCCTAGACGCCGTGACCATTGCCGCTTTATATGAAGAGCTGGGCAAGGGGTGTGCCGGCGTGGCGACGACGGTTGCGGCTAATGCGCTTGCGTCGTACCCTGTTATTATTGCCGGCAACGACGACCAGAAAAAACGCTACTTTGATATTATAAATAAAGATAACCTGGCCGCCTTCGCCCTGACCGAACCGGGCACGGGTTCCGACGCGGGCTCCGTTTCCACACAGGCTCGCAAGACCGATGACGGCAAGGGCTATATCTTAAACGGCACGAAGTGCTTTATTACGAACGGCGCGTTGGCGGAAGTGTTCGTCGTCTTTGCGAACACGCGCAAGGGCGGCGGCGTACGCGGCCTGACGGCTTTTATCGTGCGCAAGGGTACGCCGGGCTTTACGGTCGGCAAGGCGGAAAATAAGATGGGCATTCGCGCGTCCAATACGACGGAGCTCATCTTTCAGGACTGCTATGTGCCTATAGAAAACCGCCTCGGCCGGGAAGGCCAGGGCTTCCGCATCGCCATGAACACGCTCGACGCGGCTCGTCCTTTCGTCGGCTCCGTATCCGTCGGCATTGCCGAAGCGGCCTTTCGCGCCTGCACGGAATATGCGAAGGTACGCGTCCAGTTCGACAAGCCCATCGCTTCCTTCCAAATGGTACAGGCCATGATTGCCGATATGGCCATGAAGATTGAAGGAGCGCGCCTTCTCGTACAGCGTGCGTGCTGGATGAAGGATCAGGGCATGGAATTCAGCCGTGAAGCGGCCATTGCCAAGTGCAACGCATCCGACGTGGCCATGCAGGTCACGACCGACGCCGTGCAGGTTATGGGCGGTTACGGCTACATTAAAGAGTACCCCGTAGAAAAATACATGCGTGATGCGAAAATCATGCAGATTTACGAAGGCACGAACCAAATTCAGCGCCTCGTTATTGCCAATAAGACGCTCTATTGATATAATAAACGATCATAAAGCAGCAATGAGAAAGACAGCATATGACGACATGTCGTGTACAGGAAAGGGCAGCGCCGATTGAGAATGTCCCGCGACAGGTCATGTGATTCCCTTTCGAGCTCCGCGCTGAACTTACAGTAGGTGCGGCGGGTCTTCCCGTTACAGGAGATACGAGAATGAATTAGGGTGGTACCGCGAGACCTTCGCCCCTTTTGGGGTGGAGGTCTTCTGTTTTTTAAGGAGGAAAATTCATGATTAACGATAAAATCGAGGCTATTAAAGCGGCCGTACAGGAACAACTGCAGCAAAGCGGCGTCGTCCGGGACGTACAGGATGTACGCGTCAAATACTTGGGAAAAAAAGGGGAACTTACGTCCATTATGAAGGAACTGAAGGACCTGCCTCCCGATGAACGGCCGCAAGTAGGGCAACTGGTCAACGCCGCGCGCGGCGTCATTGAAGAAGCCGTGAAAGAAAAGCTGGAAGAGCTGAAGGCTCAGGCTATGACCGCTAAAATCGAGGCGGAAAAAATCGACATCACGCTGCCGGGCAGACGGCCGAACGTAGGCCACGACCATCCGCTCCACCGGACGCGGCGCCTCATGGAACAGGCTTTCCTGCGCATGGGCTTTTCTCTTGTGGAAGGGCCGGAAATCGAAGAAGATTACTATAACTTTCAATGTCTCAACTTTCCGGACGATCATCCGGCACGGGATATGCAGGACTCCATGTATATTACGGAAAAAATTCTCCTCCGCACGCATACGTCGCCTATGCAGGCGCGCATTTTGCAGGCACACGAGCCGAATGAGCCGGTCAAGATGATTGTTCCCGGCAAAGTATACCGCTGGGACTACGATGCCACGCATTCGCCGGTTTTTCACCAGATGGAAGGGCTTATTGTGGATGAGCACATTCGTTTTTCCGATTTGAAAGGATTACTGGAAAATTTCCTGAAAGAAATTTTCGGACCCCGGACGAAGGTGCGCTTCCGGGCCAGCTTCTTCCCCTTCACGGAACCGAGCGCGGAAGTCGATATTTCCTGCGTCATGTGCGGCGGTGAAGGCTGCCGTGTCTGCTCGCATACGGGCTGGCTGGAAATTCTCGGCTGCGGCATGGTACACCCGAACGTGCTTCGTCTGAACGGCTACGATCCGGACAAGGTCAGCGGCTTTGCCTTCGGCATGGGCGTCGAACGAATTGCCATGCTGAAATACGGCATTGACGACCTGCGCCTCTTCTATGAAGACGACATGCGTTTCTTAAATCAGTTCTAGGAGGTACGGAAAATGAAGAGCTCATTACGATGGATGGAAGACTATGTGGAAATAGATAAAACCCGTACGGCTCAGGAATTTGCGGACGTACTCACCATTGCGGGAATTCCCGTGGAACAGGTGAAATACTGGGGCGGCGACATTAAAAACGTCCTGACCGGCAAGATTACGAAAATCGTGCCTCATCCCAATGCGGACAAGCTCGTCATTTGCACGCTCAATATGGGCGATCGTGAGCTTACCGTCGTGACGGGCGCGACAAACGTGCGGGAAGGGCAAATCGTCCCCGTCGCCGTTCACGGCGCAAAACTGCCCGGCGGCGTGACGATCAAAAAGTCGAAGCTCCGCGGCGAGGTTTCGGAAGGCATGCTCTGCTCGGCACACGAGCTCGGCCTCGACGACAGCCTGCTCTTGCCGGAAGAACGGGACGGTATTTGGATATTGCCGGACGACATGCCCCTCGGCGTCGATGCGGTCGAAGCGACGGGACTGCGCGATACGGTTTATGAATTTGAACTGACACCGAACCGGGCGGACTGCTTCAGCATGGTCGGCCTCAGCCGTGAATTTGCCGTCCTCAGCCGAAAGGAAGCACACGTGCCGAAGGTGCGCGTAGAAGAAGACGGCGCGCCCATTGCGGGAAGATTGGAGGTTTCCGTTGAGGATGCGGAGCTGTGCGGCCGCTATGCGGCACGTCTCCTTTTCAACGTGAAGGTGGGAAAATCCCCCTTTTGGATGCAGCAGCGCCTGCGCAAAGCCGGTGTCCGTCCCATCAATAACGTAGTCGACGTGACGAATTATGTCATGATCGAATTCGGCATTCCCCTCCATGCGTACGATTATGACAAGCTCGCCGGGCACAAGCTCGTTGCCCGCCGTGCCGGGAAAGGCGAAGTGCTCAAGACCCTGGACGGCGTGGAACGGAAGCTGACGGAAAACATGCTCGTCATTGCCGATGCCGAAAAGGCGGCCTGCGTTGCCGGCGTTATGGGCGGCCTCGATTCGGAAGTGACGGAGCGGACGACGACGGTTGTTCTCGAATGCGCGTCCTTTAAAGGCTCGAGCATCCGCAAGACGGGACGCGCTCTCGGTTTGCGTTCGGAAGCGTCGGCACGCTTTGAACGGGGCCTTGACGCGGAAGGCTGCGTCCACTCCCTCGACCGGGCGGCACAGATCCTGCAGAAAACGGGTGCCTGCCAAGTCGCTGCCGGCGTCATCGACGAATATGTGCGGCCTCAGGAAATACGGTACATTAACTTCACGGCCGAACAGGTAAACGATTTCCTCGGCACGGACATTGCGGAAAAGGAAATGCTCTCCATCTTGGCAACCCTCGGCTTTAAGACGGAAGTCAAAGGGGAAGTCGTCACGGCGACGGTTCCGTCGTGGCGTATAGACTGCACGGAAATGCCGGACATTGCCGAAGAAGTGGCCCGTATTTACGGCTATGAACGCATTGAATCGACATGCCCCCTGTGCGGCGTTTCGGAAGGACAGGAAGGCTTGCCTCATGCAGTGCGCGAATATATTTCGGCCATCCTCAACAAGGCGGGCCTCAACGAAACCGTGACCTTCAGCTTTATGAATGCCGACTCCCTGCGCAAGCTGCGTTTTGCGGACGGCGATTCTCTCTATCGGGCCGTGCCTATTTTGAATCCCATTACGGAGGAATTTCCCCTCATGAGGACGACGCTGTTGCCGTCTCTCATGGACGTGCTCGTACGCAATCAAGCCGTAAAGAACGAAGCCGTTGCGGCCTATGAAATCGCGACGACCTATCATCCGAAGTCCCTGCCCGTAACGGAACTTCCCGATGAAGAAACGGAAATTACGGGCCTCCTTTGGGGCGAACGGCACAGCACCAGCTGGCCCTATACGGCGGAAAAATACGACTTCTATGACGTGAAGGGCATCGTCGAAACAGTTTTGGAAGGCATCGGCATAACGGCGGAACTGCGTCCGTCGGCGTACGCGCCCCTCCATCCCGGCAAGGCGGCGGAATACGTAAAGGACGGCAAGGTTCTCTGCCGCTTCGGCGAGCTCCATCCGGAAGCGGTGGAAAACTATGACATAACGGGGCCCGTATACGTCTTTGAAATGTATTTGAAGAACCTCATGCCCCTCATCAACCTCATTCCCAACTACCGGAAGGTAGGAAAATTCCCGGCCCTCACTCGCGACCTGGCCATCATCGTGCCCATCGAAGCGAGGAACAAAGACATCCTCGACATTATCAGGGAAAAGGGCGGCCCGAACCTTGAAGGCGTACACCTCTTCGACCTCTACGCAGGCGAACAGGTCCCGAGAGGCCGAAAGAGCCTTGCCTACGCCCTCGTCTTCCGCTCCGCAACGGGTACACTCACGGACGACGATATCCAAAAGCCCATCGCCGACATCTTGGCCGAGCTGGAAACAAGACTGGGCGCCAAACTGCGGTAAGAAACGAGAAAATACATAAACACGTAAGAGAAAAAGAGCAAGTTCCGAACAAAAGGAAACTTGCTCTTTTTGTATGCGGTTGACAAAAAGACGTTAATTATAAGTATGATTTTAATGTGCTAATAAATATGAATAAATATATTAAATACCTACAAAAGGAGGTGATTATATGGATAATGATGAAAAAGTATCGCCGCAAGAATTTGAACGCCAAGTTTTCTTGCTTGAGCAAATTAAAATTGTCGTATACAGTATTGATAATGTGCCAAAGTATGGGTTTCGGCGAGGATTGCCGGACACTAAGACAGTTACCGTATTGCGGAAAAGAATAGAGACGGCATTAGGTCCTGGTATTAAATTTACAATTGTACTAGGAGGAGGCATTGTTGATCCGCATGGCGGTATGAAACTCGGGACAATTCGAGAGAGTTATGTATGAGATCTATAAAAATTATAATATAATACATAATTAAATTTATCTTGACCTAGTTTTTAGCTATATCATATTCATATGTTTAAGCACTAAAAATTTGCCCGACGCTAGTTTATGTCGGGCTCTTTTTTATGGATGATAAAAGGTAAATTTAAAGAACGACGTCAATCCCAAGGTTGTGATTTTTAATTTAAGGAGAAATGATTATTGAATTTATAAAAAATATGGGTGTCATTGACTTCATCTTTCCACTGGTGCTATCCTGTACATAACCTATCATGGCAAGCAGAGGAGGAATATGTTATGTCGAAGGTTACGGGTAGTGAGTTTTCGGGGCGGCGGTTTCGGATTGATGATTTTGCAAAGGCCGGTGATGTGGCGACACGGACGGGCGTGTACGGTACGGATTCTACTTCCGGCGTTGTTTGGCGATTGAAGCCGGGACAGGAAATCGTTCCGCATTTACATAACATGTCGGATGACGTTTGGATTTGTATTCAGGGAAGTGGTGTGTTCTACCCGGAAAAAGGGGAGGAGCGGCCCATTGAAAAAGGAGACATCATCGTATCTCCCAAAGGTATCTGTCACGGCATGCGCAATACGGGGACGGAGGACTTTATTTTCGTCGGCATATTGGCTCCCGTTCCGTCGGACTACGTTGCTTTGAAATAAACGGCCCGCCGGGTGCAAACTCGGATTTTGCAAAACTTGTAAAATCGTGTATAATACAAAAAGAGATAGCAGGCATTTCCTGACGTCAGGCTCGTCTCTAACAATTAAATGCTTGAGGAAACGGCCTGGCGCTACGGCGTTAGGCCGCTTTGCATGGTCAACCTAACGGGTTGCCATGATTATCGTGGCTACTAAGATACCGAAAGCTATCATTAAAGACAGTATTTTATAAGTATCCATAGTAATCACCGCCAATCCGTTAGAGATTGACGAACCTAACACGCTTGCTATCTCATCATCAGTATAGCATAAAGAAGGTACACCGTGAGGATTTTCAGTAAAGTTTAATGGGATGAGAATTGTCTGAACAACATGATCTATGGCGGATTAGATATGTGCTGACTTGGGTGTATGGACAAGGTATCTCATTCGCTCTCTACGAGCGTAGCTCAATGTTCGCTTATAAGATACCTTGGCTATACTATTGGATTTATTCAGACTGCGTTATGCTGAAATGATGGGTATGGCGAAATCAATATTATAAATCTTGAATTTTGCGAAACTTGGTAAAATCATATATAATTCGTGAAGAGACAGCAGGTGTTTCCTGACGTCAGGCTCGTCTCTAAATAATATGTTTGTGAAGGCGGCCCGCGCCACGGCGTCAGGCCGTTTTGCATGGTAGTCTTGCTTGAACGCCATGAAAGAGGATTTACCTTTACATGGCCTTATGGGTAGTGTATAATGAGCAGTGTCATACGGGTACCGGGTGCGTCGAATACTCCGACGGGCACGCAGTACTTAGTGAATTTTTCGGTTTTCACAGGAGGAAATGAATAATGTTAAGTGTAGAAGAAAAGAAGGCTCTCGTTGCCAAATTCGGTGCCAATGAACAGGATACGGGCTCTCCGGAAGTGCAGATCGCGCTCCTTACGAGCCGTATTATTTATTTGACGGAACATCTTCGCAGCCACAAAAAGGACCATGCGTCCCGTCGCGGCTTGTTGAAATTGGTCGGTCAGCGCCGTAACTTACTCGCGTACTTGCAAAAACATGATTTGGGACGTTACCGTGCTATTCTCGAAAAACTCAATTTGCGTAAATAATTCACGAAATGAGGCTGATGTATAGACACATCAGCCTTTTTTTAGGTATACCTGCATTAAGGAGGAGACGGAATGGAAGAAAAGAAATTCCAAATGGATTTTGCCGGCCGGCCGCTGACGATTGAAGTGGGCAAGCTGGCCAAGCAGTCAAGCGGCGCCGCTCTGGTGCGTTACGGCGACACGGCCGTGTTCGTATCGGCTACGGGTTCGAAGGAAGCAAGGGAAGACGCGGACTTTTTCCCGCTTACCGTGGATTATGAGGAAAAATTATATTCTGTCGGGAAAATTCCCGGCGGGTTCATCAAGCGCGAAGGCAAGCCGCCCGAATCGGCAACCCTCTTTGCGCGCCTTATTGACCGTCCCATTCGGCCGCTCTTTCCGAAGACCTATCGCCATGACGTTCATGTCGTAGCCTATGATTTCTGCGTGGCTCACGACAATGCGCCGGAAATCGCCGCCATGATCGGTGCGTCCGTCTCTCTTTGCATGTCTCACATTCCCTTTGCCGGCCCGATTGCCGGTGTCCGCGTCGGCCGCGTAGACGGCAAGCTCGTTATCAACCCGACGGTGGCGCAGAGCGAAGCGAGCGACATGGATATCGTCGTAGCCGGCACGAAGGATGCCGTCCTCATGGTAGAAGGCGGTGCCAAGGAAATTCCGGAAGCGGATATTCTCGACGCCATCATGGTTGCACACGAAGAAATTCGCAAGGTCGTTGAATTCCAGTTGTCCTTTCTCGACGAAATCAGCGTGCCCAAACAGGAATTTGTTGAAAAGGAACCGCCTGCGAACATTGTGGCAGCCGTTCATGCATACGGCGAAGCGCGCATGAAGGAAGCCGTCTTTGAAGCGGATAAGCTTGTGCGCGAAGAAAAAATGGACGCCGTCGATGCGGACATTTACGAACACTTTGCCGATATTTACCCGGATAATCAGGCCGACGTAGCCGCCATCACACAGAAGATGATCAAAGAAATCGTCCGCCGGATGATTGCAGTTGACAAGATTCGTCCCGACGGCCGCAAGGTCAATGAAGTACGTCCCGTCGCCTGCGAAGTGGGGCTCTTCAAGCGTACGCACGGTACAGGGCTCTTCACGCGCGGCCAGACGCAGGTATTGAGCTTTGCAACCCTTGCGCCCCTGTCGGAAGCACAGCATATCGACGGCGTCAGCCTGGAAACGGAACGGCGCTACATGCACCACTACAATTTCCCCTCCTTCAGCGTCGGCGAAACGCGCTCTTCCCGAGGTCCGGGCCGCCGTGAAATCGGTCACGGCAAGTTGGCCGAACGGGCGCTTACCCAGGTTTTGCCCGAAGAAGAAGCTTTCCCCTACGCAATTCGCGTTGTCTCGGAGGTGCTCGAATCGAACGGCTCCAGCTCCATGGCCAGTGTTTGTGGCAGCACTCTTGCCCTGATGGACGCGGGCGTTCCCATTAAGGCTCCCGTTGCGGGCGTCGCCATGGGCCTTGTCACGAAGGACGACGATTTTACGATTTTGACGGATATACAGGGCATGGAAGACGCTCTCGGCGACATGGACTTCAAGGTTGCCGGCACGGCAAAGGGCGTCACGGCTATTCAGATGGATATCAAGATCAAGGGCCTGAGCCGGGAAATTCTCGATACGGCTCTCAGGCAGGCACACGAAGGCCGCCTCCACATCATGGACAAGATGATGGCTGCCATCAGCGAGCCGCGTCCGGAGCTTTCGCCGTATGCGCCGCGTATTATTACGCTGCATATCGATCCCGACAAGATTCGCGATGTCATCGGGCCGGGCGGCAAGATGATCAAGCAGATTACGGAAGAAACGGGTACGAAGATTGATATTGACGACAGCGGCCTCGTATACATTGCTTCCGTCGACGGCGAAGGCGGCATAAAAGCAAAAGAATGGATAGAACATCTGACAAAAGACGTGGAAGTGGGTGAAACGTACCTCGGCAAGGTTACACGCCTCATGAGCTTCGGCGCTTTCGTTGAAGTGCTGCCCGGGAAGGAAGGGCTCGTCCACATTTCCCAGCTCGCCTTGGAACGGGTGGAAAAGGTGGAAGACGTCGTAAACGTAGGCGACGAAATCATGGTCAAGTGCGTCGAAATCGACAATCAGGGACGCGTCAATCTGTCGCGCAAGGCACTTCTCGGCGGCGGTGATGAAGGCGGCGGCAGAGGCCGCGGCCGCGGCGGCCGTAACGACAGACGGAGATAGGCCATGAAGCAGCGCGGATTTGAAATTGTTACGGCTTATGCGGATAAGGGAATTACCCTGCCGCAGCGGAAGACGAAGGCCAGCGCCGGCTACGATTTGGAAGCGGCGGCAGCCGTTGATTTGGCGCCTCATGCCGTTACCGTCGTGCCGACGGGACTCAAGGCGTATATGGGAGAAGACGAATACCTGTCGATCTTTATCCGTTCCGGCCTGGCTTTTAAGAAAGGTCTTATGCTGGCTAACAGTACGGGTATCATCGACAGCGATTACTACAATAATCCCGATAACGAAGGCCATATCATGATTGCCTACTACAATACGGCCGATACGGCCTATCATGTGGAAAAAGGTGAACGCATCGGCCAGGGGATTTTTCAGAAATACTTGACCGTCGACGCCGACGAGGCGGACGGAATCCGTACGGGCGGCATCGGCAGTACGGGGAAATAGGATGGCGAAAAGGGGTACTCTACAGTATAATACTGGTATGAGTGCCTTTTTCTATTGAGGGGGGGGAGAGACAAGATGAGCATCAGTACGGAAAAAATGATTGACCGCCGCGAAATTATGAACGGCCATATACTCCATGTCACTGTCGATACGGTGCGCATTAACGATACGGAACGGACGTCGACGCGCGAGGTGGTGTGGCACAAGGGCGCCTGTGCGATTTTGCCGCTGACCGCTGAGGGCAAGCTTATTCTCGTGCGGCAGTACCGTTACGCGCCGGATGAAGTCATGCTGGAAATCCCGGCCGGAAAAATTGATGCGGACGGGGAAAGTCCCGACGTCTGCGCGGCACGGGAGCTCGAAGAGGAAGCGGGCGTGACGGGAGAACTCATACCTCTCGGTTACAGCTATACATCGCCGGGATTCTGCAATGAGCGGATTTACCTGTATTTGGCAAAGGATTTAAAAAAGGGAACGCAGCATCTCGACGAAGATGAATTTATGAATATCGAAACGTATACGCCGCAGGAAGTGGAAGCGATGATCGACGACAATGTCATCGTCGATGCCAAAACGATCGCCTGCTTTCAAAAGGCGCGTAAATATTTGCCCGGCTTATAGGAAAGAGAGGAGGGCGGCACAATGAGATTCAAACGGATTATCGTCATCGTCATGGACAGCGTCGGCGCCGGCAGTGCGCCTGACGCGGCAGCTTTCGGAGATACGGGGGCCGATACGCTCGGCCATATAGACGGAGCCGTATCGGGCGGCCTGCGCCTGCCCAATTTGCGCCGCCTCGGTTTGGGCGAGGCCGCTCATATTCATGCCGTTCCGACGGATGTCGTCGGCTCGTACGGCAGGATGCGGGAGATTTCGGCCGGCAAGGACACGACGAGCGGCCATTGGGAGTTTATGGGCAATCCAGTGGAAAATCCCTTCCCCGTATTTTCGGAAGCTTTCCCGCAGGAGCTTATGCAGGTCTTTACGGCGAAAACGGGATACGGTTATTTAGGCAATGAAGTGGCCTCGGGGACGGAGATCATCGAGCGGCTGGGACCGGAACACATACGCACGAAGCTGCCCGTCGTCTACACGTCGGCAGACAGCGTCTTTCAGATTGCCGCCCATACGGACGTCCTTCCCTTGGAGGAACTCTACCGTATCTGCGAAATTACGCGCAGGGAAGTCTGCGTCGGTACGTACGAGGTGGGACGGATTATTGCACGTCCTTTCATCGGCACACCGGGGCATTTCGTGCGTACGGGTGACCGCAAGGATTACAGCCGCATGCCGAAGCGGAAGATGGTCTTTTCGTACTTGAAGGAAAAGGGCCTTGACGTCGTCGGCATCGGTAAGATCGGCGACATATATGCCCGCATCGGCCTGACCGAAAGCTGTCATACGGCCGATAATGCCGAAGATATGGCGATGCTGATGAAGCAGCTTGCCGTTCATCGTGACGGGGAAGGTCTGATCATGGCGAATTTCGTCGACTTCGACAGTATGTACGGCCACCGCCGCGACCCGCAGGGATATGCGCGGTGCCTGGAGGATTTCGACAGGATGCTGGGCGGGCTGTTGGAAGAATTGCAGGCCGATGAGCTCCTCATGATCACGGCCGACCACGGCAACGACCCGACGGCAAAGGGGTCGGACCATACGCGTGAAGAGGTGCCTCTTCTGGTATACAGCCCGGGCCTCCACGAAAGCATTGATCTGGGCACGCGGTCAACCTATGCCGATCTGGGACAGACGATAATGGATAATTTTGATGCAGGGCGGCTTGCTTTCGGCAGGTCCTTTTTACCGGAACTCAGGTGATATGATGTGGCCCGTTGATTGTATAGAAGCAAAGAGAGACGGTAAGGTTTTACCGGCTGAAGCGATTTTTCGTTTTATCAATGATTATACGTGCGGCCGTATTGCCGACTACCAGGCGGCAGCATGGCTCATGGCCGTTTATCTGCGGGGGATGAACGATGCGGAAACGGCGGCCCTTACGCGGGCTATGGCCGAGTCGGGAGACACGGTAGATTTGTCGCCTGTCGGCGGGATCAAGGTGGACAAACACAGTACCGGCGGCATTGCCGATACGACGACACTCGTCGTGGCTCCTCTTGTTGCGGCGGCAGGCGTGAAGGTCGCCAAGATGAGCGGCCGCGGCCTCGGTTTTACGGGCGGAACGATAGACAAGCTCGAATCGATTCCGGGCTTCCGCACGGTTCTCGGCAAGGATGAATTTTTTCGACAGGTAAACGACCTCGGCATAGCCGTTATCGGCCAGTCGGCGGATCTGGCGCCGGCGGACAAGCTGCTGTACGCTCTGCGCGATGCGACGGGAACGATCGAAAGCATCCCCCTCATCGCCGCATCCATCATGAGCAAGAAACTCGCTGCCGGGGCGGATGCCATCATCCTCGACGTGAAATACGGTGACGGCGCCTTCATGAAGACGGTTGAGAAGGCAAAGGAACTGGCGCAGACGATGGTCCGGATAGGCAAGGCGGCGGGGCGGCCGACGATAGCCGTCATTACGTCGATGAACGCGCCTCTCGGCATGGCCATCGGCAACAGCCTCGAGGTGGATGAAGCCGTGGCGGCGCTGTCCGGCAGGGGCGGCAGACGGCTCATGGAAGTCGTGCCGGAGATTGGGGCACAGATGCTTATGGCGGCGGGAAAAGCGGCCTCCGTCACTGCCGGTAAGACCGTTTTGGACCGCCTTGTCAAAAACGGCGCCGGACTTGAGAAATTCCGCCGATTCGTGGCGGCTCAAGGCGGCGATACGGCATGGATCGGCGTGCATCCGTTGACACGGGCCGAAAAAATACATACCGTGCGGGCCGAAGCGAGCGGGTATATTACGGCCGTTCAGGGCGGAGAAATGGGCCGTATCGCCATGGAGAGCGGTGCCGGCAGGGCAAGGAAGGAAGACACCGTCGACCGTCATGTCGGTATAGCGCTGCATAAAGAATTGTATGATTCCGTAGCGGCAGGCGAGCCGCTTTGTACGCTATATCTTAAAGAGAACGCCGACGGGGATGTCTTGGGAAGACGCTGCCTTGCCTGCTTTGAAACGGCGGACGAGCTGCCGCTGGAGCGGGAGCCGGTCGTAGCGGCAGTCATTACGGAATGATTCGGGGGAAAGCATGAAGAAGGAAACGACCGTCCCCGTTGTAAAGGGACGAACATATACGATAGATATACTGCGTCTCGGTACGAACGGGGAAGGCGTGGGCCGCGTGGAAAACTTCACGGTCTTCGTGCCCGGCGCCCTGCCGGGAGAGACTGTGGAAGGCCGTGCGGAAATCGTTAAAAAGCAGTATGCCGCGGCGCAGCTTGTGAGAATTGTACAGCCCTCGCCGGACAGAACGAAGCCGGCCTGTCCCGTTTATGGTGAGTGCGGCGGCTGCCGGCTTCAGCACCTTTCCTATGAAGGGCAGCTGCGGGAAAAACGGCGGCAAGTGAAGGATGCGCTCGAACGGATCGGCCATTTGCCGGAAGTTCCCGTCTTGCCGGCGATCGGTGCGGACGATCCCATGTCGTACCGCAACAAGATGCAGCTTCCCGTAGCGGCGGGAAAGAAAAAGCATGAGCCGCATATCGGCTGCTTTGCCGAAAAGTCGCACCGCGTTATCGACATCGAGCGATGTCCCATTCAAAAAGACGGAAATAACCTGATTATTCCCGTCGTGCGCGATTGGATGCGGGAGTATAAGATTCCGGCTTATGACGAGGACAGAGGGACGGGCATCATGCGGCACATTATGGGACGCGTCGGCGTGCATTCCGGCGAAGTCATGGCCTGTCTCGTCACGGCCGCCGACATGGTGCCGCATATGAAAGACCTCGTACGTATGCTGAAAGAAAAGGTGCCCGGCTTGACAAGCGTCGTTCAGAATGTCAACAAACGGCATACGAACGTCATATTGGGAGAAAAGACAAAAGTCATTTTCGGCAGCCCGACCATTCACGACGCCATCGGCCCTCTGCAGTTTCATATATCGGCACAGTCCTTTTTCCAAGTAAACAGCGAGCAGGCGCAGAAGCTTTACGAAACGGCGCTGGCCTTTGCCGATTTAAAGGGAGAGGAAACGGTCATTGATGTCTACTGCGGCACGGGAACGATTACCCTCTTTTTGGCGCGGCAGGCAAAAGAAGCGTACGGCATCGAAATTGTCGCTCCGGCTATAAAGGACGCCATACAAAACGCAAAAGACAACGGCATTCGCAATACTCAGTTCATTTTGGGCGATGCGGCATACAAACTGCCCGAACTCCTGAGAAGCGGCGTAAAGCCCGACGTCATTGTAGTCGATCCGCCGCGGGCGGGCTGTGAAGAAAAAGTACTGTATGCCGTTGCAAGAGTTAAACCGAAACGAGTCGTCTACGTCTCGTGCAACCCGGCAACACTGGCAAGAGACCTAGCATATATGAAGAAACAAGGATACAAAACAATAAAAGTCCAACCCGTGGATATGTTCAGCCAGACCCATCATGTTGAGACGGTAGTATTGATGTCAAGGAAAGACACACGATAGGCTCGAAAGCCCTTGAAATAAGGCACTTTCCGACTTTTGGCATCCAAGGAGAAGTCACGAGAGCAACCTGTTATCGGCAACTTATCAAAGGGCAAAAAGTGTGAGGGTTGAGTTGCCGGATTAGATGTCAGAGGGTTGAGTTAGTGGTTTAGATGTCGGGCAGGTTGAGTGTCGGGGATAGATGTCAAAGGCGCAGAAGGGTTGTAAATAAAGGATTTGCAGAATCTGTAAATTTTCTATGAACATATACATCTATACATTGACAAGCGTGAATGTGTATGATATAATTTAGTCAACTCTCGGGAGGTGAGGCACATGGGCTACAGAGAAGATGTTAAAAGAATAAAAGCGCTGACGGATGAGAACCGACTGGCGATTATGATTGCACTTCAACACGGAGAGAAATGTGGATGTGACCTGCTGGAAGAGCTCAACATCACGCAGTCCACGCTCTCGCACCATATGAAGATTCTTGCGGACAGCGGGCTTGTTGATTACTACAAGGAAGGCAAATGGATGCACCACTCCATATCCGCACAGGGCGTACAGTCTTTCCGGGATATGATTGCATCTTATGCGCGGTGCGACTGTGAGGATAATCCGAAAATCAGCTGCGGCTGCAAAAAGTAAGACATAACAGGCAGTCCTTCGGGATTGCCTATATAAAAGTCTTATACTTCGATACTTTTGAATATATCAAACTAAAGGAGATACAAACCTTATGGGCATAGGAGATTTCATTCAAAATCAGATACTGGGAATGAAGTGGCTGGAGGTACTGATCCACAGCTTACTTGCAACGCTGGGGCTGGATACGACTACCCGCATTGGCGGTAGCGTACAGTTCTTTCTCTATGATGTGATAAAGATCACGGTTCTGCTCTGCGTGCTGATCTTTATTATCAGTTATATCCAGAGCTACTTCCCTCCAGAGAGAAGTAAGAAGATCATGGGCAGGTTTCACGGTATCGGTGCTAACACAGTAGCGGCGCTGCTGGGAACGGTGACACCGTTCTGCTCCTGTTCGTCTATCCCGATTTTCATTGGCTTCACCAGCGCCGGATTACCGTTGGGGGTGACGTTCTCATTCCTGATCTCATCCCCGATGGTCGACCTCGGAAGCCTTGTTCTGCTGATGAGCATCTTCGGTGCAAAAATAGCAATCGTGTATGTAATTGTCGGTCTGATCGTTGCTGTGGTTGGAGGTACGATCATAGAGAAACTCCATCTGGAAAATGAGCTGGAAGATGTGGTGAAGAATGCGCTGAAAGCGGGTAGCGTGGATATCACGGCTCCCGACCTGACGCAGAAGGATCGCATCATCTTTTCAAAAGATCAGGTTGTTGAGACATTTAAGAAAGTCTTTCCGTACATTCTGCTGGGCGTTGGCATCGGAGCACTTATCCATAACTGGATACCGGAGAGTTGGATTGAACTGGTGCTTGGCAGCAGGAATCCGTTCGGTGTTATCCTTGCCACGTTGATCGGTGTTCCGATGTACGCAGATATTTTCGGGACGATCCCTGTTGCAGAAGCTCTTCTTGGCAAAGGTGCGCTGCTCGGTACGGTTTTGTCCTTTATGATGGCGGTCACCACGCTTTCCCTGCCCTCCATGATCATGCTTCGGAAAGCCGTCAAGCCGAAGCTGCTGGGAATCTTTATCGCAATCTGCACACTGGGAATCATCATTGTTGGATATGGCTTTAATCTTACACAAGGCCTTTTCATATAACACATAGGAGCATAGCTCCGGAAAGGAAAACATTATGGCACTGTTTGGAAAGAAAAGAGAGGAAGTCAAAGCCGAACCGGCCTGCGCCTGCAGCGGGAACGCTGAAGCCTACGAAGCAGAGGCTTGCTGCTGCGGCGATTCCGCAGAAAAAAGCAGCGAAAACAGCTGCTGCGGAGAAACTGTGGATGGCATCTGCTGCATCAAGGTTCTGGGAGCAGGCTGCAAGAGCTGCCACGAGCAGTACGAGAATGCAAAGAAGGCTGTTGAAGAACTCGGTCTGTCTGCCACGGTGGAATATATCACCGACATGGAAAAGGTCATGGCCTATGGCGTGACGAGTATGCCTGCTCTGGTCGTAAATGAGAAAGTCGTGTCGATGGGCAAAGTCTTGAAGCCTGCGGAAATCATCAAGCTGTTCGGCAAGCCGGGGTTCTGATCTTGCCAGCTAAAATGAAATAAAAACAACAGAGAGCAAGCCGCCCTATAGGCTAATCCCAAGGGCGACTTGCTTTTTTATTCTGTAATATCGATGCTGAAGCCGGATTTGAACTCGACCGTGAAGTGGTCGTTGAAAACGGTGATCTTCTCGATGAGCTTCTTGACCAGAGCCTCATCGAACTCTGTGATGTCGGTTTTCTGCTCGGCGATGAAGTCCTGAAGCTCCTTGATCCGGTTCATGGTCTCTTCCCGATGGTGACTGTCTGTCGCGGACTTTTCTCTCTGTTCCCGGAGCCGGAAAATCTCATCGGCAATGGCATCGTAATCCTGCTGATTGTGGGCTTTCTTGATGAGCTCCTTTTGCAATTCCTCAAGTCTCGCGTGAATCCCATCCGGTGAGAGGGTGTCGGCGCTGGTGACGGCCTTGGCGATATTCTCTTGCAGCTGTTTCAAGAAAACCTTCCGCTCGGTCAAAATCTGGTTGATTGCCTTGACCGTGACTTCCTGCAACAGGAGCTCGTTGACCGTCCGGTTGGTGCAGTTCATCTCTGCGGAGCTCGGCTCCAAGCGGCTGATGCAGCGCCAGACGATGGATTTGCAGCCGTGGTTGTTCCAATGGACGCGCCGGTAAAGCTCGCCACACTCTCCGCAGAAAACAATCTGTGCAAAGCAGTGATTGCAGGAGAAGCTGCGCTTTTTCCCGGAAGGGCTGGTGTGAACGACTCGCCTGCGTACAAGCTCGGCTTGCACCTGCATGAACAGCTCCTTCGGAATGATCGCTTCGTGGTCGTCTTCGACGTAGTATTGAGGGACGGTACCGTTGTTCTTGATGCGCTTCTTCGTCAGGAAGTCCGTGGTGTAGGTTTTCTGCAAAAGGGCATCACCCATGTACTTCTCGTTGCGGAGAATCTTGTTGATGGTGCTGGTGTGCCACTTTTCCTTACCCGCTCCGGTTAGGATGCCATCTGCCATAAGGCCTTTGGCGATTTTATCCATGCTTGAGCCTTCGAGATATTCCCGGTAGATGCGCTTTACGATTTCTGCCTGCTCCGGGTCAATGATCAGGTGCCCGTCATCATCCTTGGTGTAGCCGAGAAAGCGGTTATGGTTGATCTGAACCTTTCCCTGCTGGTAGCGGTATTGCAGGCCGAGCTTCACGTTCTGCGAAAGGCTCTGGCTTTCCTGCTGAGCAAGGCTCGCCATAATCGTGATCAGCACCTCGCCCTTGGCGTCCATTGTGTTGATGGACTCTTTTTCAAAATAAACCGGGATGTTCTTGTCCTTGAGCTGCCGGATGTACTGCAGACAGTCGAGAGTGTTTCGGGCAAATCGGCTGATGGACTTGGTGATGATCATGTCGATGTTTCCGGCCATGCACTCCTCAATCATGCGATTGAATTCCTCACGCTTTTTGGTATTGGTGCCGGAGATGCCATCGTCCGCAAATATGCCTGCCAGCTCCCAGTCCGGGTTTTTCTGGATGTACTCGGTGTAGTGGGTGACCTGCGCTTCATAGCTGGTTTCCTGTTCATCGGAATCTGTACTGACACGGCAGTAGGCTGCCACCCGGAGCTTTTTCTGTTCAGATTGTTTTACATTGTTTCCGACCTGCCGTCTGGCCGGAATAACCATAACGTTTCCCATTAGAGTGCCTCGCTTTCAATGAGGCTGTAGAGGTATTCTGCCTGCAGCCTTGGATTTTCATATTCTTCTTCTGCCTCGGCCATGTGGAAGTAGGTCGGAGCTTTCATTGGCTTTGGCTCTTTTACTCGGTTCAGCCTGCCGAGCTTTCCGGCACGTTCCAGCCGGATCGCTTCTGCTTTGTCGAAGGTCTCCTGATCGATGATCGCCGGGTAGAAATCGTCGCCAAGGTAGTGCTTATTCTGCATCAGGCGTTTTGCCGAGCTGTGGTAAGTCTCGATGCCTGCCTCAATGGCAGCTTTTGACTGTGACATCCCGGTGAAGTAATTCTCGTAGAGCTTTCTGATTCTTCCAGCGGCTTCTTCGTTGATCACTGCGCAGCCGTTTTCAATTCTGTATCCATAAGGTGTATGTCCCATGTCCTCACGTCCTTTCCCTGAGCGTCAGGCCGCATTTGAGCTCGAAGCGGATATCGTTTCTGGAATGTACGATGATGCGCTTTACGAACCTGTCAAATAAGGCATCGTCGAACTCATGCAGCATGGCGCTTTTCTCTGCAAAATGTAGTAGCGCTGTGGTTTCTGTTACCTTTGTCACATCACCGGAGACCTCGTTTTTCAGCGCTTCAATCTCATCACGGAAGGTGTCCGCCTGCGAGAGCAGCTCGTTTGTCTCCTGACTGTAGAGCACCGGGTCGATGATGCCCTGCGTCATGAGTTTGGTGAGGGTTTCGCGCTTCTCGGTGTTCTGTGCCAGCAGGGTCTGGATCTGCTGAATGCGATGCAGGGAATCGTCTGTAGAGGTTTTCTTTAATGCTTCCAGATAGGGCTTCAGGATGAGCCTGTGGGAGAAGATCAGCTTGTTCATCATTGTGGTGAAGGCCAGTTTCAAAGCGTCGTCCTTTACGAAAAGCATGTGGCACTTGCTCTTGTCGTTGATGTGGGTATTGCAGCACCACGCAGGGTATTTGTATCCGGTGCAGCTGTGAATTCGGCGCTTGAAGGTGTCGCCGCACTCACCGCAGATGATCTTGCCGGAAAAGGCATAGCGGTTTTGGTATTTCTCGCTACCTTTGACGATGCCTTTCTCGTTTGCTCTCTGACTGATAAGGGCGCGTACTGCTTCAAAATCCTCCCGGCTGATGATCGGTTCGTGATGATCCTTGACCATGTACTGAGCCTGCTCGCCATGATTGTTGTGTCGGACGAACTGTGAATCCGAGTAGGTCTTCTGGAAAAGGCAGTCGCCGACGTACTTCTCATTTGAGAGCATGCCGCGAATGGTTGTGGATGTCCATCGTCCGCCACGCTTGGAAGGAATACCGCGCTGGTTCAGGTCGTCCGCAATGGCGTGCGTGCCTTTGCCGGAGAGTAGGTCGGCGAAGATTTCTCTTACCACAGCGGCCTGCTCCGGATTGATCACCATATGGCTGCCGTTCCACTCATATCCGTAGGGCGGGTAGCTGCACTTGAAGGTTCCGTTTTCAAAGCGCTTTTGGATTGACCAATTGTTGTTTTCCGAAATGGAAACCGACTCGCCTTCGGCCATGCTGGAGAGAATTGCCAGAAAAAGCTCGCTCTCCATAGAGCCGGTGTTGATGTTTTCCTTCTCGAAATAAATCGGAATGTGCACGGCGAGCAGCTCTCTCGCCAGCGACAGGCAGTCCGTTGTGTTCCTGCTAAAGCGGCTGATGGACTTCGTGACAATGAAATCTATCTTCCCCGCCTTGCAGTCGTCAATGAGCCGTAACAGCTCCGGACGCTTATCCTTCTTGGTGCCGGTGATGCCTTCATCGTAATAGAGGCCTGCGAACTCCCAGTCATCACGAGCTGTGATGTAATTCTCGTAGTGGGTTTTCTGTGCCTCAAGGCTTTCAAGCTGTGCATCGGAATCCGTAGAGACGCGGCAGTAGGCGGCTACCCTGATTTTTTTGAGCTTGACCTTTGCGCTCGTGTTTTCCGCGATTTTCGTTACTTTTTTCAAGGGAAGTCCCTCCTTTCCGTACGTCTATACATCACTCTAAAGCGACTACATATCAAGGTATTTCTGGCATTATTTCCGCAAACAAGGGAGAGAAAGTTTCTCGATTGATGGCGGTTAATTTGTTGAATTCAGCCACAGAAATCAGACCGTCATCGAGCATCTTTTTTGCGATGCCCTGTGCCCGGCGATAGTCAAGATCGCCCTGAATCCGCTCCTTCGTGAAATATCCAGATTGAGCATTCGTGTTTTCGTTTGGCATAACATATCCACCTCCAGTTTCCACTGGAGATTGCAGGCCGTTTTGAGCGGAGAAAATAAAAAAAAGCCTGCGGGCATTCCGAAGAACACTCGCAGGCATGCAGATTGGGTATTCTGTTATTTCACTCTGATCTTCCAGCCGGTCAGAATGAGGTTGACATTCTTGATGAGCGTCGGATTGAGCTTTTGGATTGCGGAAACGCTGGTGCCATACTTACGGGCGATGGCAGAGAGCGTATCGCCGCTTTTGACGGTATAGAAAACAGCGGAGTCATTCTTTGCTTTCACCAGAGCGTTGACCTTGGCTTGAACGGTAGAATAGTCGTATCCGGCAGCAGTGAGGCGGTTCTTGCGGTCGGTTCCGTTTCCCCATTTGCCGTCCAGCACCTCCTGTGCCAGTTCATCCACGGTCTTTGTCGGTGTGGTCGGAGCGGGAGCAGTAGGCGTGCTGCCGTCGGTTTCAGACTTTGTGTATCCGTTGAAGCCGCCGTTCTTGATGATGGTCGGATAATCTACATAGGCGTAGTCCAGATCTACGTTGCCGCTGATACCATCCACAGAGCCCTTGGAAGAATACTGCCAGATACCATAGTCGCCCTTATAGGAGCATTTGCTGGAATACTGCGCTACCCAGTGGGCGTAGGGCGTGAGCTTTGAATCATCCATACGCTCTTTGAAGCCGGAAACAGCAGAGCCGTAAATGCCGACGTAGTATCCGGCATTCTCCATCGTCTCACAGAAAGCGATGGTGGCCTCCGTGATACCGGCCTTGGCGGAGGCAGGCTGTGCCTCATTATCCATATAGACCGGGTATTCAAGCTGCTTGCCCTTCAGGATTTGCAGGAAGCGTTCAGCGTCCGCTTTTCCGGCGGCAGCGGTCACACAGTCCTTTCCGACAAAATAGTAAGAACCGATGGAAATACCGGCGGCCTTCGCACCTTTGTAATTTACTTCCCACTTGCTATCCGTATAAAAACCGGCATCGGAGCCACCAGCCTTGATGATGGCAAACTCGATACCGGCTTTTTTGACCTTATTCCAGTCAATGGTTCCCTGCCAATGACTGACGTCGATTCCTTTTTTCGTCATGTTATTTTTCCTCCTCATCGTGACGGTCGTGGAGCTGCTCCAAGACCTCCTTTAATTTCTCCGGTACCGGCAGGCCGAGATGTGCTGCGTTCTCCGTCAGAGACAGGCCTTCATTGGACAGATAGAAAAAGATGATCGCCGTGCGAAGCACTCCCGTATGACCGAGCACCTGAACATCAATGACGTTTCCAATACCTACCAGCAGGAAGATCAGCACCTTGCGACAGATTCCCTTAAAGCCGACCTCGCTTGAGAGCTTTTTGTCGGCGATGGCACACATGATGCCGGTAATGTAGTCGCAGGCCACAAAGATCACCAGCGCGATCAAAAGCCCGTCGCAGCCGCCTAAGAAATAGCCAAGCCAGCCTCCTACAGCGGCAAATACCAGTTGGATCGTGTTCCAGAATTCTTTCATGAGAAAATCCCTCCTTTGTGCAAAATAAAAGCCGCCTGCATTTTGCAGACAGCCTCATGAACTATATCCGTGTATGAAGTTATATCTGTTTTGGCAGTGCCTCCCAGAGCCGCATATCCTCTTGTCCCAGCGACCACATGGCAAAGCCTCTCACTCCCCAGCGGTAGGCCGCTTCATTTGCCCAGTAAACGAGCGAATCCACGTCCTGATAGTAGAGGATGGAAAAGCCGTCTGCGTCTCCGAGAAAGAGCCTCGCTATCCAGATATCGATATCCTTTGGTGTGATGGTCACCGTATACTCGTTGCCGCAGGTCAAGTCAAGCTCGTGGGAGTGGTAGAACTCATAGTCCAGCGAAATGCTCTCACTGCGTGTCGCGTCCTCCTCAATATCCGAGGTCAGCGTAAACACCTGAAATTCTGTATCCCACGTAACATTCGAACGGCTGATCCTGCCGTACTGTGTAACGGTTCCGTCCGGGAAGGTCACATCAAAGCGCTCGTAGGGCTCGTAAGCCCATGCATCGCCAAGCCGCAAAAGCTCACAGACCGTCCGGTTATCTGATCGGTATCCGGCATAGCCTCCAGAAAATCCGCTGACTGTAGCCGTGAAGCGCAGCGTATAGGACGAGACGGAATAAACGCGCACCTTGTTTCCACGGATACGCATCTCGACCGTGTACATGGATGGATCTGTACGAAGGTCGGCATTTGCTGTCCGCTCGATTGTCTGGCTGTAGCTGCCAAGAAGCGTGCTGCCGTTATAAAGCTCCACGGCCTGTGAATCGTAATTCAGACAGCAGAACAGATCGCCGCAGAATACTCCGGCCTTGCCGCTTCCTGTAGCCGGGAAGGCCAGCCTTGCCCGCAGGTGAATATCGGAAAAGCCGTCGTATTGCCATGCGAGCTTCCCAGAGCCATCAAGCTGGGAGTAGACGCGGCTTTCGGAATATTCATCCTCGCGCCATACCGTCCAAGAACCTGAAAGCGTCGTATAGTAGTTTGTTTGAAGCACGCCATAATCTCGGAAGTCCTCATACCAGATAAGGGCGGAGTCCGGCTTTCGCCTGAGCATCTCGCAGGTGAGTTTGAAAGCCCTGTCCGGCTGGCACTGATTTCCATCCACATCGATAAAGTGACGCGGAGAGAGTGTAAAGGTCGCGCTGCCCGCAGAGGGAGCTTCCGAAAAGCTGCTGCAAACACGGTAGCCGTAAAACTGTACGCCTTTAACATCCACGGATATTACGATGGTGTGCGTCCCAGCAGATAGTGAAATATTGCTGGCAAGCGTCGCCCAGAAGGTGCTTCTCCAATACGGCCACCAGAGCCTACTTTCGGTAAAATGCGTTGTACTGCCGTCAATCGAAACATAGATGCCGTTCTTATCCCAGAAAGGATAGCAGAGCCGGATGGCAATGTCATAGGTTCCTGCGCTTGAAACGGAAAAGGTATAGGTAGCAGAGCCAGCGCCACCGAGAGTAGCCACACCGTTTTCAAAGGATACTATGCCGGAGTAGCTGCTTGTTGTTCCGTCCGCGTCCACGTAGATGGTGCCAAACTCAGTGCTTTGCTGCTTGCTGTAAGCTGTCAGGTAGTGCCGCCTGTTATAGGTTCCGTTCATCAGCGGATATTCGTAGCTTGTGGCATCCCGACCTTCCATGAAGTCGTAGACCTGCGGAAGCGCCCAAGGCACCATATCATAATCATCCCAGTACGCGAGGATCGGGATGAAGGGCTGCGGAGGAGCATCGTCCGTGAAGTTATACTGCCCGGTCATCCAGTTCTTTGCCGCGTAGTAGGTATTTGACGTGCCGCGATAGGTTTTACCGAGGTTTGCGGGGAGGTCATAAATCTGCCAGTTCCAGCCGTATGCAGGCAGGCCGAAGAAGATCTTCTCCGGATTCATGACTGTGACCGCATAGTCGTAAATGCCCTCAAGCCAGTCCCTTGGAGAGACAGCGCCGGGAGCAGAGCCCGCCCATGCCATACCGTAGCTCATGATGGCCGCCGTATCGCAGTAAGCATTGAGGTCGCCGTAAACGCACCAGTTCTCGCCGCCGACCGAACCATTAATGGAATTCATACCCGGCAGGCAGATGTTTACGAGCTTACTGCTGTCATAGGCCTTCACTGTGTTATAAATGTTTGCAAACATCGCTGTAGAGGCTGCGTGCGTGGAATATCCGTCGCCTTTTTCAAGGTCGATGTCAATGCCGTCGCACCACGGATATTTTTCCATGATGCGAACGATCTCCGAAAGAAAGGTATCCTGAGCGCCGTCCGTATTATCCCGGAGAGCTGCAAAGATACTGTTCGTGCCATCATTGGATATCGTCAGCAGCCATTTGATATGCGGCCATCGGTTGATGTAGGTTAGCATATTGGAAATGGCCACGCCGCTTTCCGTGATGACACCAGTGTGTGATACCTTAAAAGAAAAGAGACCTACCTGCGAGAGGCGGTCTCCATATGCGGCAAGCGCCTGATACATTCTGGAATTGCCCATGAATGTCCATACCATACACTTGCGGCCTTTCAAATAATCATAGCTCACAGGGCATCACCTCCGTCCTGCATTTCCTGAAATTCAACATAGATGCGAGCTGACTTTTTATCCTCCACGGTGATCGGGTGCTTGCTGTCACCGGCAGCGGAGTATTGGAAAAAGCCGTCCTTGGCTGTTGCTGCGCCGTTTTTCAGGCACTCCCTCGTCGAAGCGAAAAGGTCAAACTCATCACCGGCAGATGCTGCGGCTTTGAAGGTTGCCTTATGAGCACCTTCACCCAGCGCAAGCGAAATACTCCCGGCGGCCATTGCCTGAATCGGATAGACCTTGTAGTCGAGACCGGCAGTGGTGGAGCCGAGGTTAAAAATGACGCAGGTTGCAGCTGAGCGGACGATGCCGTTATAAAACCTCTTTCCGGTTGTGGCATCATCACCGTCGTATTTTTCCAGAAGCGTCCCGGTGTTGATGACAAAGCCGGTGACCTTGTCGCCTTCCTGCAGCATGAGGTCGGTAAACCACACCGAGCCGATGCAATCTATGACGGTGGGCTTTACCGAGATGTTTACGACGCGTTTATCCTGCTTTTTTGTAATTGTTTCTGTAAAGCGTGTAAACTCCGGCATTTATCCGTCCTCCGTCCATTGAATTTCTGATATATGACCTACCCAGCCGGTTGCGATGGAGTCGCCCTGCAGGAACATGTCTGTGATATAGACAGTGCCGGTGCAGTCGGTTACGCATACCCGGATGGTGATTTTTGTTACGCGGCCATACTGAGGAGAGATGTCCTGCGCCACGTGTGTAAATGAAGCCATAACAATCCCTCCCTCAGATCAGGTCAATAAATCGTGTTTCCGTTGTGCCGTCCTCGTATTCGAAGGTCACTTCAATGCCCACCTGACCGTTTGTACCTTTTACAAGATTCTCGGAGGCAATTTGCGCCGAGAAGGTATAGCACTGCCGGTTGGCGGGTGTTATGGTCTGCGATAGGCTCTTTTGGGCATTCAGAGCGCCTTCGCATTTGAAGGAGGCCGTGCCGGATACGCCGTTGTCCGCATCCACGCTGAAACCGGAGTTTTGCCAGTAGGTCAGGCCGGAGTCTGCTCTTGAATTGCGCAGGTGGTTAAAGGGCACCAGATCTTTCATTTCCTGACTGTCGATGAGGCCGGTGGACTCCAGCGTATCAGCTGCACTATCCCAGCGGGAGGAGGAATCGCCCAGCTCCCGGAGCGTGGTAGAAAGCTCCAGCACCGTATTCCAAGGCTCCTGCAGGTTATATTCCCTGCGGACGATTCTGGTCTTTACAGACAGGTTCAGATCGTCGTCTTTTACCATGACCGTGTCGCCAAGCTTCCATGTCTCATGCTCGTAGCCGGTCAGCACCGACAGATCCATCGCCTTCAGTACATAGGAAATACGAGGAGAGGCATAATCTGCCAGACGTATGTTGGCATATTCCAGCATTTGATACGGGTTGGTGAAGTTCGAGCAGTCCAGCGTCGCGATTCGTATCTCGGAGGTATAGGTCGTATCCTGCACATATTCATTCCCGCCATTGATTGAGGCAAAGGTCATGCCGTCCTTGCCATAGGCGTAGAGCCTTGTGATCAGGCTGGTCGTATCAATGACGCGCTGAATGGACTTCATATTTTTCTTGTAGCAGAACAGCACGCCGGAATCCTCACCGGAGAAGGTCAGGAGCTTCACGATCCTGTTTGCGTTATCAAAAATCAGGTCGCCGCCGTGAATGTTCTGTACTGCCCGCAGGATTGCCAGCGCGTTTTTCTCAGAGCAAGTCCATGTACGCTTTGTGGAGACGTTGACCGTTCCCACATCCCAGTCGGTTCCCTGCAGGGCGTATGCCATCGGCACGTCCGCCGTGTCTGCGTTAAAGGTAATCTCATCCTTCTTTACGGAGTAGGCAAGATCATAGAATGCCGCTTCCGCATAAACCGTGGTGATGGCCTTGCCGCTTTCTTCCTTGTCGTCTGTAATGGTGCGGATGCGGTAGGTGTCGCTGACAATGCGCACGGTCTTTTCGTTATCGATATAGGCGCGTTTGCTGTCCTGAAACGGCAGCTTAAATTCCAGCTCGTCCACGCCGTTGATCTCGCTGGTCACGATGATGTCATAGGCGTTATCCAGCACAGCCTCCACATTCCCGTCCGAGTCCAGAATGACCGGTCTTGCATAGCCGAGCTTGGTGTAGAGCGGCTTTGGATTATCGTACAGGCTGATGGAGACAAGTGTAGGAGTCCTTGCCGTATTTGTTGTAGCAAGTGTCACGCGGTATTTGATGTATTTCTTTGCGGGAGATTCCAGCTCGCCGTTGGAGCCGAGAGCCTGCCACTCTGTCCAAGTAGAAAGGTCATCCGATGTAGCCGTCTCCACAAGTGAGATGGAAGTCTCGCCCGGAGAGTAGTTTGCCTTTACGGAAACTCTGCCGTTGCCGGTGATATCACAGTCCCTTGCTGCGGTAATAAGCTGTCCGCTTGAAGGATAGACAGAGTCTGTTGCACGGAGGGTAACCACGTCAGGTGTCGTCAGGCCGTCCACGTCACCGGTCAGATCTGCCGCATTGGCAGAGAGCGACTCCAGAAAATATTCTGCAAGGTCATTTGCTGTAAGATCAGAATCGCAGTCGAGGAACCAGTCATCAAAGCCTCCCGCATACCAGTAGGAATCTGCGTGCATTCCCCAGATGAGGTCTGCCACACAGGAGCGGTTCAGCTCTCCGGTAAAGGAAAGTACGCTTGATTGCCAGACCACGCCGGTGCTCTTATTGCCGAGGACATACTGTGCAGTCTTGGCATTCGGTCTGATGACGCAGGCAATAAAGTACCAGTAGCCATTCTGCAGAGAGAACGATGGCGTTACCGAGGTATCAAGAATCAGGGAGCCGGAGGAGTTATAGAGCATGATCCTCGGCTTTCCACTGATCAGCGACAGATAGAAAATCGGCTGGCCTGAGCCGTAGCGGGTATTCAGGATCGGAGTATAGGTGTTTCCGACTGAATAAGTCGTGGGTTTCATCCAGCCGCCGACCACGATGGTATCACCGAGGCTTGAAAAGACGCTGCCGTCGTTCTCCACCTTCAGATAGGTTTTCTCCGAAGATGGATTATTAATGTTCATCTGAAAGTAGCGACCGAAATTGCCGGTTTTCAGATCAGCAGTGGTGCCGCTCCAGTTGTGGATATAGGCCTTGCGATCCTTCCCGGAGGAGTCGGCAAGATGATATTCAGCATCCGGGTCAGCCTCATTAAAGCGCCAGAGGCCATCCGGTGCCCACGCAGCCGGGAACTCACCGGTGAAGGCATCTTGGGTATTCAGTATATTTTTAAGAGCCATGTAAAATTACCTCCATCGGCTTCTGGCCTGAATGTTCAGTTCCGTAAATGTTGTATTTGCACCGACCGCAGCAATCACGATGGTATTATCTCCGGTATTTAAAACCGGGAAATTTAGCTCCGACAGAAGCGGGAGACCGTTCCGGAGCGTCTCACCATTGGAATCCACCACCTTTGCTGTCATAAGGTCGGAATCAATAATCAAAGTTTCTCCGGCAGCAAGCCGTCCAATGATCTGGAGCTCACTGCCGTTTGTGGTTATGGAGATATACGAGTCTGTCCCGGAAGGAATTACACCCTGCAGCGAATAGACCGGGTAGGACTCAATATTCCCAAGAGTGCGGGAAGCGGTAAAGGTTCCGGCTTCCGCAAAATCAAAGGTCTCGTCCGATATGGCATAGCCATAAGGGTCTGGGCAGAAAAATTCCAGATCAAATGTGCAGGAATTACGAACTGCCCGGTCAAAGGAAAATCCGGACGTAAGCCTTGCTTCATATACTCGTCCCGGTTCCTTGTCCAGAATGAGCTGGCAGAGGCCGTTGTCCGGATTGAGCCACTCAATAATGTCATCCTTTTTTGAAAGAAACTGCGCGTCCGTTTCTCCCGGAGGAATAAAGCAGGAAATCAGTATCTTTCGCTCGGATACCGTTTCTCCGAAATCAAACACGCCGTGCCGTCCGGGCATGGTGATCGTGTTGTTGCGAAGCTCCGGCATCCGATATTCGTTTGTAATCCTTGTCGCAAGTCCCATAGACTGGGAAGTTGTTCCGTTAAATGAAAATCCCATATTACACCAGTCCTTTCGCCCTGCGTCCGGCAGTAAGCAGTGTATTCAGCTGCTGAGAAATCTTCCGGATATCATCGTCGCTTCTGACGCTCATTTCCTCGATATTGATGAGAGGCTGGTCGCCGGAAACGCTGAGGGTTGCGCTGCTTACAGCATCCTGAATCATGGAGCGCAGTGAGCTTACGCCGACCACTGCCTCATCACCGGCCTCGCCGCCGCCAAGCAGTGTGCCGCCGCTCTGGCCGAAGATGGTCGCATCCTTTAAAATCATGTCGCCGGACATCGCCTTCTTATACCAGTCCACAGAAAAGTGCGGTATGGACGGCGGGTTCAGCGAAAAGCTGCCCGTTATGGAGAAGTGCGGCAGCTTGATCTTCGGCAGGCTCCAGCTGAAGTTGAACACGCTTTTTAGCTTGTTTACGATGCCGGATACCGTGCTCCAAATCGTATTGAACACATTGGAAATCGTATTTTTGATTCCGTTTACGATATTGGAAACCGTACTCTTGATCGCATTGAAGCCATTACTGATGCCGGATTTCATGGTATTCACCACATTCATGACCGCGCTCTTTATGCCATTCCATACGGAGGTGACCACGCTCTTTACGGCATTGAAAATCGTAGAGGTCGTAGTCTTGATGGCATTCCAAGCCGTGGTGATAACTGTCTTTATGGCATTCACGACAGTTTCTACAGCGGTTTTTATCGCATTCCAAACAGTAGTCACCACGGTCTTTATCACATTCAGGACGGTTTCGATGATCGTCTTGTAGATATTGAAATAGGTGGTCACCACAGTTTTTATGGCATTGAATATAGTTTCAAAAAAGCTCTTGATGCCGTTCCAGATGGTGGAGATAACTGTCTTTATGGCATTCATCACGGTTTCGACCGTATTTTTTATCGTATTCCAAGCAGAAGACAGAAAATCCTTAATCGCTGTGACGACTGTCGTAAAGGTTCCGCTGATAGCTTCCCAGATACTGACGAAGAAGTCCTTGATCGCCGTCCATACAGTAATGGCGATTTCCTTGACCTTCTCCCAGAGGTTGATCCAGAATTCTCTGAAGCCCTCGCAGTTATTCCACAGATAGATGAAGACAGCCACCAGAAGGCCGATTGCTGTAATGATCAGGCCTATCGGATTTGCCGCTATGACAGCATTCAGGCCTGCCATCGCTGTCTTAACTCCGGCATAGCGGAGGTGACAGTCGGGATAATCGTCATAATCGTGCCGACAGCGGAGATCACCTTGCCGACTATTACAAGTACCAGCCCGATTGCCGCCGCCACGAGAGCAATCTTTATGATCATCTGTTGCATAGGCTCTCCGAGGTTGTTCCACCATTCAGCGAGGGATTTCAGCTTGTCAGAAAGCTCCTTCAGGACAGGTGCGAGAACTGACATCAGGGAGTTGCCGACCTCTGCGCCGGTTTCCTTCAGAGAGTTCATGGTCATCTGGAACTGGTCAATCGGGTCGAGGGTCTCATTGAAGGTGTTCTCGACGCTTCCCTCAAAATCGCCAAGGAAGCCGGAGAAATCCGACAGGTTGAGCTTTCCGGTCTGCACGGCATTGTAAATGGAGGCACCGGCTTTACTTCCAAATAGGTCATAGGCCGCCTGCAGCTTTTCTGTGTCGCTTCCGCTTCCCTGCATGGTAGTGGAGAATTCTGCAAGCACCTGATTCAGCGTTTTGCCGTCTGCCGTTGCATTCTTCATGGCAGTCTTTAAGCCCATCATGGCCGCAGAGGTATCAAGACCGGACATCTCCACCATGCCCATAAAGCCAGAGGCCTGCTGGGCGGTGAGTCCCATTTCCTTCAGCTGCGCGGCATTGGAGGAGAGGGCATTTGCCAGCGTATCCATATCAATGCCGGTGGCCTGACCGGTAGCATTTAAGGCGTCCAGAAGGTTATCTGCCTCAGAGGCGTCCATACCGAAGGCGTTCATGACGGAGGATACATTGTCGATAGATGTCGAAACATCGGTATCGTTGAGCTGGGCAAACTTGATGAATTTTGCCGAGAGGTCATCCAGCGCCTGTCCGGTCAGTCCGAAACGAGTGTTGACCTCGCCGACAGCGGCACCGGCAGTTTCGAAGTCCGTCGGTATCTCTGTGGCGAGGTCTTTTACGATTTGGCACATATCCTCCAGCTCATCGCCGGTAGCGCCAGTTTTCTGCGCAACGATGTCGAGGCCAGCGTCCACCTCGTTAAAGGCGGCAATGGAGGCAGCACCGATGGCTACAATGGGAGCCGTGACATGTGTCGAAAGGCTTGTGCCGACATCAGATATTTTTCCGCCGACCTCCTGCAACTTGGAGCCTGTGGCCTTGAGAGTTGCTGTGATAGAAGTATCTGTTTCCTGACACTGCTTTTCGAGGTTTTTGAGCTCGTTCTCGGTCTCGATGATCTCACGCTGCCATGCATCGTATTGCTGCTGGGTGACGGTACCGTTTTTGAGTCCAGCATCCATCTGGTCTTGCACGGACTTCAGCTGTGTGAGCTTTTCCTTCGTTTCGGAGACTGCCTGTTGTAAGAGCTTCTGTTTCTGTTCGAGCAGCGTAGTATTTGTCGGGTCGAGCTTCAGGAGCTTGTTGACGTCCTTGAGCTGCGACTGCGTTGATTTGATTTCTTTATTTACGCCGGAGAGGGCTTTGGAAAGACCGGTCGTATCGCCGCCGATTTCCACGGTTATGCCTTTTATTCTGTCAGCCATGCGATGACCTCCTTCCTGTTAAAATCGATCCATCTGCTCCTGTGTCGCGAGCGCAGGATAGTTGTAATCGTCGTTGCTCATTTCTGCGTACATGTCATTGACAGTCCCGATGGTGAGCAGATCAAGCTGCGAGATGGAAAGTCCGATCTGCACGCACCGGAGTAAAAAGAGCGGGGTTGTCATTTCCCGCTCTGTCGGATGATGTTTTTTTTAGATTCCACCTGCTGTTCCACATTCAGTCCCCACAGCTCGATAATCTGCGGCAGGATTTCATAGATTGAGAAGGTATTAAACTGGTCGAGCCAGTCCTCCGGAGTGTCCGGAACATCAGGATTCTGGTGCTTTGCCATCAGCCATGCGATGTTCTCAAAAAGCTCCAGAGAAAAAGTGTCAAGACTTGAGCTTTCTGCGTCGCTTTCGTCGATGCCTTTTTGCAGCTCGTTTAAGTCCTTGTATATGTCCCTGTGGAACTTGTTTCTGTAAAGGCGAGGAATGGCGGCAGAGGCGCGGAACTGCACCTCCTTGCCGTCAACCTCGATTGTTTTTGTTACAGCCATATCGCGCCTCCTTACTCACCGGTGCTTACCGATGCGCTCGGTGTATATACAGAGTTGTACCACGCCTCATAAACAGCGCTTGTAGTGTTCGTACCGGTTTTGACCTTCACAATACCGGAAGGCAGCGGAGAGGCCGTAATGGAAAGCGTTTCTGTCTGCGCCTCGGTAGAGTCCTCCTTGGTGCTGCCGGTGACGGAAGGGCGGGTCGCGCTGCAGTAATACATGCAGTGACGGATCTTCCTCTGGTCGCCGGAGAACTCGAAAAGCAGCGCAAAATGCTCCGGTTCCACATCCATGTTCTCCACAATGACACCGTTAGCATCCTCCGTCTCGTGCATAACATCCGTGAGAAAGCTCTCCGGAATCAGCGCCAGCTCAAAATCGCCGGAATAGCCGTTGTTGTTCGAGACCATGTAATATACGGAGTCGTCCGCATAGAACGGATCGTTATCTCCCTCGGCATCCAGCGAAAGGGATACGGCTCCGGGCATTGCTACAGGTGTGCCAAAGGTAACGGTACCGTCAGCGGCAAGCGTGGCAATGGCGTAGTGGCAGTTCTTCAGGCCGAACTTGACCTTGTTACTCGTGTTAGGCATAGTTTTTAACCTCCTATAATCTGTGTTTGATATAAGACCTCGTACAGCTTCTCCGACTCGATCCACACCTCAGATTTTTCATAAGGCAGGTCGTGGGCGATTAAGATGTCCTCGATCTGGGTTTCTGTTTCCGGGTCTTTTACGTCCGTGTATAATTCGATGTTCAGCTCATCAATTTTCTGGAACACCGTATCGTCCGCAAACATATTGTCAGAGCCCGGATATAGAAAAACGAGGAAGGGCGGGTCTGGCGACTCACCTTCGGCAAAGTGGTCGTAGGTGAGCGGGAGTCCGGCTTCCTCTAACATGGTGATTACATCGTCGTATGTCATGATCTACCTCCCAGCTTCTGCTTGATGGTATCGACGAGCTTCTCGTTTCCGCGCTCCTCGGCTGATGCTATATGCGGTTGTGCCGGGACACGTCCGCCGCCACGCTTTACATGCCCATGCTCCAGAAGGTGCGCCAGCTGATAGCGGTTTCTTGAATGCACTACGAGGTCGATGCTCTGGGAATCTTCGTGCATATTCTTGACCGACCAGCTTTTCTTGTATTTGCCGGTATCAACCGGAGCGCCTGCCTGTATATCCTTGCGGACAGAAGCAGCAGTCTCTTTCACAGCAGCCTTCAGGTCATCCGTGGCGAGCTTTGAATATTTTTCGAGTTCCTCCATAATGGCGTCGCCCATCTCGCTTATTGATACATTTCTACTCATACGTTTTTCTCCAGCTTGCAGTTGAATTTCAAGCTGTTATGCTTATAGCCCATAGGGTTCACATAGGTGATGTTGTAGGCACGGCCTTCCGCGATGATTCGGTATTTTGTCGATTACACAGCCGCAAGCTCTGTGCAGTAGCGGCGGGTGAAATCCAGAAACTCTTCCGGGTTGATGACCTCGCCGGTGCTTTCAGATCCTGAGCTTGTGCCGACCGTCGCCCAGCAGGAGAAATAGTCTGTCCAGCCGTTTGTATGGTTTCCGTACTTGTCGACCGTGACACCGTTTTTCTGGAACGTCACATGTACGCGCATTGAAGCGATATTCATCAGAACTCCTCCTTCCGGGTACCGAAAAGCAGAGCCCGGAGCGTCAGGTTCAGTGCGCTGTGATTGGCTTCCTCACGGTGCTCGTAGAGATATGCCACTGTATAAAGAATCGCGATCCGCATCCGGATCAGGAGCTTCTCCTCAGAGCTTTCCCATTCGTCATCATCGAAGCGGGCGATATCCTGCACGATGGCCGATGCGGAAGAGATCAGGTTTGTAATGAGCTCGTCCTCGTCGCTTGAGGTGACGCGCAGATAGGTCTTTGCCTCATCAAGTGTTACTTCCATCAGTCCGCCTCCTTAAAATGAAAGCCGCCCGCAGGAGTGTTCCCACGGACGACTCGGGTGATATGGTTACGATCAGGATGCCGCCTTCACGGACAGTCCCTTAACAGCCTCGGGCAGGATGAGCTTGCCGTCGACACGTTCGGAAGCGAGGAAACCGATCTGACCGTTTGCAGCATAGAGCTCGTTCAGGCGCTTGAAGCTGCGACCCTGCCTGTCAGCGATCCAGTAGTAGCTGAAGTCACCGAAGAGGATAGGCACCTTGCCCGCAGCGAGCTCCGGAGCATAGATGCTGGTCTTGTAAGGACGGTTCAGGATCGTATCGGGCTGGCCTGCCACGACGGAAGGCTGCCAGATATAATTGCCGTTGTTGTCCTTGATCTTGCGGAGCGCCTTGATGGTGGTGTCGTTCAGAATCCAGATGGCCTTGTTCCTGTAGACGCTGCGGAGCGAATGGAACACATCCATGATGTTGTCGAAGGTGATCGAGGTGCTGGCGATCTCGGTAGTCCCGCCGGTCGTGGCTGCCATCTTCGTGAACACACCTTCCGGCTTCTTGCTGCCGTCGCCGACAAGGAATGCCTCCTCCTCAGCAGCGCCGATCCTGCGGGCAAACTCCGTAGAGATGTACGCTTCGAGGTCGAAGACGGAATCGTTCATAAGTTCCTCGGAAACCTTGATGGCCGTGCCCAGCTTGTAGGCCGAGAGGCTGATCTGGTCGAACTTGTCATCGGACTCCGGATACAAGCCGTTCTCGTCCATCCATGCCGCCGTGCCGTGAGAAGATACAATCGGAATGGTGTGGGTGCCGGACTGGGTCTGGATGACCGTTGCGACAGTACGGAAGAAGTTCTCGTCCTGCAGGGAGTCAATCAGCTGTTTCTCGTACTCATCAGGCACGAGGTAGCCGCCATTGGCATCGGTGCCAATCTCCAGCACGTTCTTCACGTCGTAGTAGTTGCGCTTGCGGATGTTGTCCCAGAAGGCCTGCTTATATGCCTTGGACGCGATGCCGGGCTTATCCTCCGGTTCATCCTTGGCACCGGGCTTTCCGGTGAGCGGAGAAGAAGTAGGAGCATTCATCATCTTGTCGATCTCTTCCTGTCTCTGCAGGCGCTCGATATCGTGCGTGAGGTCGGTGACTACCTTCTCCATCTTGTCATAGGTCGCAGCATTCTCTTCGGACACCTGACCGCCGTTCTGAGAGTGGGTATCGAGGAACGACTTAGCCGCGTCCCATGCCTTCGCTCTCTTTTCCATGAGTTCCATAATCTGAGTCATAATAGAAATCCTCCTTTAATGTGCGAGAAGCGAAAGGCGCTTCTCAAGATCGGTAACAGGTACCGTGTGTTTATGTGCCTCCGGCTTTTTCGCAGGGATCAGCCGGGAAAGCAGTGAGTCAGTTACAGCCTTGCGGGAGAAAAGCATCTCCACAGTGTCGTTTTCTTCCGGCAGCGGCTGCTCACCGCCGGAGAATAAAATCTCGTCAGCGAAGCCCAGCTTCTTGGCTTCCTTGGCGTTCATCCATGTCTCGGCATCCATGAGCTTCGAGATCTTGGCGCGGGAGAGTCCCGACTTGATCTCATAGGCGTTCATGATGGATTCCTTGACTTCGTTTAACATGTCAATGGCTTTCTGCATTTCCTCGGTATCGCCGATAGCAATAGTTGCGGGGTTATGGATCATCAGCATGGCCACAGGGCTCATGCAGACCTTGGTGCCTGCCATCGCAATGACCGATGCGGCTGAAGCTGCGAGGGCGTCGATCTTGACGGTAACCTCATGCGGGTAGTCCATCAGCATGTTGTAGATTTGTGCAGCAGCAAAAACATCACCGCCCGGACTGTTGATCCAGAGGGTGATGTTCCCGTCTCCAGCACTTAATTCATCTTTGAATAGCTTGGGTGTCACTTCGTCGCCGAACCACGTCTCATCGGAAATTTCCCCGTCGAGGTAAAGTGTGCGGTCGCTGCCAAAGCTGTCCGGATCCTCGTTTCGCACCCAGTTCCAAAACTTTCTGGTCATAGTGTCTCCTTCTTTCTTCGCCGGGCGCTCCCGTTCTCGGGTGGCTGTTCCGGTTCTGTTTGTTTTTCTTCTGATGCTTCATTTGGTTTCTCCTTCACTCCCGCAGAAGCAGCGAAGATACCTGCATCTGCCAGCTTTGTCATGTTGCCGTTGATAAGATACAGATCGCCGCCTTCTTCTTCAGGGATACGGTCGAGGTTCTCAAGCTCGCGGATATCGTTAGCGGACATCCAGCCGTTCTGGCGACCGGTCGCATAACCGTTCATGCGGCTCTGGTAATCACCTCTGAGGAGCCCATCCACGTTGAACTTGAAGAAGTATTCTTTCTTCTCATCCTTTGTGAGCAGAGCCCTTTGCATGGACTGTTCCCAGCGGCAGACCCACGGGTCAAGCGTGTATTTCACAAACTCGAGTGACTGCTGTTCAATATTGGAGAAGCTTGATTTCTCAAGGTCGCCGATCATGTGAGGTGGCACTCGGAAGATTCGCGCAATCTCGTCAATCTGGAACTTTCGTGTCTCAAGGAACTGTGCCTGCTCCGGAGATATGGAGATGGGCGTGTACTTCATGCCTTCTTCGAGAACGGCCACCTTGTTGCTATTTGAGCTGCCTCCGAAGGCTGAGTTCCAGCTTTCCCTGACGCGTTCCGGATCTTTTACAACACCGGGATGCTCCAGGATTCCACCGGGCGTCGCGCCGTTAGCAAAAAACTTAGCTCCGTATTCTTCGCAGGCAATTGCCATGCCGATGGAGTTCTTTGCCATCGCAATCGGGCTGTATCCGACAAGACCATCAAAACCGAGACCAGGGATGTGCAGCACATCGTGCGGGGAGAGCTTGACGCGGGTTCCATCCAATGTGTGCGCTTCATCCTGAGAGGTCTGATATTCGTAATAAAGATGACCGTCGGCATCCCGGTCGACTGTCATTCGGTTTGGCATGAGCGGATACAGAGCCACGACCTCGCCTTTGCCGTTCCGGATGATCTGCGCATAGGCATTTCCCCAGAGGAGCAGGTGGGTCATAAGTGTCTCCCGGAAAACAAAGGATGTCATCTCGGGATTTGGCTCATCATGCAGGAGCACATACAGCGGATGTTCGACAGCCTTTGTCTTTCTGCCGCCCTCGCCATATTCGTATAAATGCAGCGGCAGTCCCGCAATCGCCTCGGAGAGGATACGGACGCAGGAGTAAACCGCCGTCATCTGCATGGCAGATCGCTCGGTCACTGCCTTACCGGAAGTCGTGCCGCCGAAGAGGAAGCGGTAAGCACTGCCGGAGGTCGAGTCCTTGGGCTTGTCTCTCGATTTGAATAGTCCTGAAAATATGCTCATCGTATCACCTTCCTTTGAAAAAAATGGCATAAAGAAAGCACCTGCCGGTTAAGACAGATGCTTTCGTACAATTCCTTATGTTGATTCTGATCGACTATAGATTTATGCGTACAGAACGATTCCCAGCCCAGCTGAAATCAGTATCAGTGGTATAGAAGATAACTCCTTCTTTTTGATTTTCTGCCAGAGTAGAGCAATAGCAGACAAAACCAGTAGAATGGTCATTTCTTTATAGTCGGCTTGCTGCGTACTGTTGATCCCGGTCACACCTGAAACCACCATATATATTCCTGTAGCGAGAATAATTCCTGCTACTGCCGGTTTAATTCCACCGAGAACAGCCTGAACATAATTGTTTTTCAGCCATTTTCTCAGGAACATCGCTACCAGGAGGATGATGAGGAATGAAGGAAGAACCACTCCGAGCGTAGCCGCGGCAGCGCCTGGGATCCCCGCCTGTTTACCTCCTATATAGGTAGACGGCATTAATCATGATCGGCCCGGGAGTGGATTCGCTGATTGCCAGCACATTCTCGAACATTTCTTCTGTCATCCAGCCCTGATTTAGAACGCCGTCCCGGATAACCGGTATTGCGCCATAGGCGCCGCCGAAGGAGAACATCCCTATTTTCAGAAACTCCCAGAACAAGTGGATGTATATCATGTCTTCACACCGCCTTTCCTCAGGAGATAAAGCATGAATCCAGCGGCACCGGCCGCAAGAATCAGGTAGATGGAAGAAAAACTGACACCGATCAAATTCATTGTAAAGATAATAACGAAAAAGACCGAGACGAAGATAATCCGCATGTTCTTTCCGGCGGGCTGTTTCAGCATTTTTCGAATCATTTTGACGGCAGCTCGGATGATAAGAAACGCGACGGCCGCCCTTATTCCTCGGAAGACGTTTGCTACAATCCTGTATTCGAGCAGATTCTCAAAAAATGACGATATGATAAAAATGATAACGAACGAGGGAAGCACCATTCCGGTGGTAGCTGCGATGGCTCCGCGGATTCCACGCTGCTTGTAGCCGGTATACGTCGCGCAGTTTATCGCAATCGGTCCGGGTGTAGATTCGGCAATGGCAGTGATATCCATCATTTCGTCGGCGGTAATCCAGCTTTTTTTCTCCACACATTCATGATCAAGAAGAGCAAGCATTGCGTAACCGCCCCCGAAAGTGAAACTGCCTATTTTCGCAAAAGTCATAAATAATTCAGACAGTATATTCATAAAATGTTCGGTTCTCCATTTCCTGAAAATTAGAATTATTCATGGCAGCCGTGTTCCCCACAATGTCCGTTTCTGTGATGCCCATGTTCGCCGTGGTGTCCGCATTCACCATTGCCGTGATGCCCTTCATGATGTGAGCAGACTACATTCGGATCGTATTCAAGGCTTCCATCAAGAAGCTTATTGACAGCTTTATCGGTGTTTCCTGTCACTCCGCCGTAGATGGTAATTCCAGCTTCGTTCATAGCGGACTGGGCACCACCGCCGATACCTCCGCAGATCAGGGTGTCGACTTTGTTGCTTTTCAGAAAGCCTGCAAGGGCTCCGTGGCCTGCGCCGTTCGTTCCGACCACCTCGGACGATGACACCTTTCCGTCCTCCACATCATAAAATTTGAACTGCTCTGTTCTTCCGAAATGCTGGAATATCTGTCCGTTATCATAGGTTGCTGCGATTCTCATAATACCTTCTCCTTTGACATGTGTTTTTTCTTCATTGTGAGCTGCGTACTGCGGGCTGAACCTGACATTGCCGCCTTCAATCAGAAGACGCTTGCCGTTTACTAGCGTATCAGCGAGTTTCGTCCTCGCTCTCTCATAGATGGATGTTACAGTAGATCTTGCCACATTCATTTTCTTTGAAGCTTCATCCTGATTCATATGCATCAGGTCGATCAGGCGTATAACTTCAAATTCATCTACAGAAAGAATGACCTCTTCGCCGTTTGAAATTCCTTCAGGCTGAAATCCGACATATTCAGGTATCGTTCCCACGTTTCTTGTCTTTTCTTTTCTGCCTGCCAATGTATCACCTCATTTCTGACATATGACAATAATTATTATATCCGCCCAATAGGCAGGTGTCAATAGATTTATGGCATATGCCAGAAATGTTTACATTTAGTTCAAATAAACAGGATGCCTCTGCTGTCGTAGACAGAAGCACCGTTGTCGTTGCCGCATCTGATCGCACGATCAAGCGCCATGATGGTGGCGATGGCACCGTCGATCTTTTCTGTGGACTTTTCCTTGTCTGCTTTGATGTTCCCGGCAGGGTCTGTCCGGATGAAGATGTTGTCCATCATCCAGCGGAGCACCGGGTGGCCGCCGTGGGCGATCCGTTTTTCCAAGGTCAGCTTCATCAGCTCCTTGGTAGGCGGGCTCATATCTTTGAAGCCCTGTCCGAAAGGAACGACTGTGAAGCCCATGCCCTCAAGGTTCTGTACCATCTGGACAGCTCCCCAGCGGTCAAAGGCGATTTCACGGATATTGAAGCGGTCGCCGAGTCGTTCGATGAATTTCTCGATGTATCCGTAGTGAATGACGTTTCCCTCGGTGGTTTGCAAAAATCCTTCTTTCTCCCAAGTGTCGTATGGCACATGGTCACGCCGGACACGCAGGTCAAGCGTATCCTCCGGTACCCAGAAGTACGGAAGAACGATGTATTTGTCCTCGTCATCCAGCGGAGGGAAAACAAGCACGAAGGCTGTAATATCCGTGGTGGAGGACAGGTCAAGGCCGCCGTAGCAGACACGGCCTTCGAGGTCTTCCTCGCAGACCGGGAAGGCACATGCATCCCATTTTTCCATAGGCATCCAGCGGACGGCTTGCTTTACCCATTGGTTTAAGCGCAGTTGCCGGAAGGAGTTCTCCTCGCCGGGATTCTGCTTGGCAGACTCGCAGGCAGCTTCAACCTTGTCGATGCCGACGGTGATACCTAGTGACGGGTTTGCCTTCATCCAGACCTTCGGGTCTGTCCAATCCTCGGATGCTTCGGCTCCGTAAATGACAGGATAGAAGGTGGGATCGACCTTTCTGCCGTCAATGATGTCCTGCGCCTTCTGGTGGACTTCGTAGCAGATGGTGTTCGTATCATTTCCGGCAGTGGTGATCAGGAAATACAGCGGCTGCATTCTGGCATCACCGGAGCCTTTAGTCATAACATCAAAGAGCTTTCGGTTCGGCTGGGTGTGCAGCTCGTCAAATACCACGCCGTGGATATTGAAGCCGTGTTTGGAATATGCCTCTGCAGAAAGCACCTGATAGAAGCTGTTCGTCGGTTCGTAGATGATCCGCTTCTGGGAGGCCAGTATCTTTACTCGCCGGTTTAAGGCCGGGCACATTCTGACCATGTCAGCAGCGACATCAAAAACGATGGTGGCTTGCTGTCGGTCGGCAGCGCAGCCATAGACCTCGGCACGTTCCTCACCGTCACCGCAGCAGAGCAGCAGCGCGACCGTAGCGGCCAGCTCTGACTTTCCCATCTTCTTCGGGATTTCGATGTAGGCTGTATTAAATTGCCGGTAGCCATTTGGTTTTAGGACTCCAAAGAGGTCGCGGATGATCCGTTCCTGCCAGTCTATGAGCTCGAAGGGTTTTCCTGCCCATGTACCTTTGGTATGGCAGAGCTGCTCGATAAACATCACTGCGAAGTCCGCCATTTCTTTGCTGTAATGGGAGTTCTTCGCCATGAAGCGGGTCGGCTTGTAGTTTTTCAGTTTTCGCATTGGCATGAAAGCCGCCTCCTTTCAGGGCAAAAGAAAAGACCGCCGAAGCGATCTTTACAAATCTTTATCAGTACGAGAGAAAGAGCCATGCGGCTCAGTCTCCCGGAATTTTCATTCTCAGGTTTTGCTTAGTTGTAGTTGTTTAAGAGGATGCAAAGCGCCAGCTCCGCTTCCTTGCAGGTGGGCTCGATGTCCCAGCCTCTGTCGTAGTTTGCTGCGACGGTTCCGTTAATCTTGATGGTGAGCTTGCTGATCTTGCCGCCGTTCAGGCCGTAGACCTCGCTTGGCTCTTCGTAGTGCTTGACCCAGTAGTGGCAGACCGTGTACTTGGTTTTGTCTTTGCCGTCCGGAATTCCGATGGTTCCTTCGCTCCACATGGTTCAGGCCTCCTTTACGGTCATCTTGAAGGCGGGGATTAGGGCTCGGTCGTCGCTTCCAAAGTGGGTGTAGCGCTCCTTGATCCTGACGATCCCGTCCAGCGTGCAGCCAAGCTCCTCGAAGTGGGCGATGGTTTCAATCAGGCTTGAGAAGGTGGAGCTGATGGTGAATTTCTTCACGCCCAGCCGCCTGCAGTCTGCGAGGATTTCCTCGATCTGGTCGTCCCAGATGACCTCGGCGAAGTTTGGCAGGTCGTTTCCGGCTTCCTTGCTGTAAAGGTAGGCCTGACCCAGCGTCCAGTTGCATCCGATATCCTTCCAGCTCATTCCCTGCTTTGCGTTCTCGATGGCTTCAATTGTGTACTTCATGGTGGTTCCTCCTTGTCTTTTGGTATGTACATATATCACTCCGAAGCCCTGTAATAGCAAGTTAATTCGGAGCATATATGTGACAATTCTCAGGCGGGAAAACTGTGTAGTTTACTCGTCGCCGTGGAGGATGAAGTTCACATATTCCTTGCGGTGATCCTCGAGGAAAAGCACCAGCTCGTAGAAGTCTCTCTCGTAGGCAAGGCTCTGAACCATCGTGATATCGAACATATTCGTAAGGCCGGTATCCCGGATGGCGAGGATCTGTTCCTTTACCTTTTCATCCATTTTCGTTCTCCACCTTTCTCACGCGGTCGACGCCGTAGATGACGTTCAGTCCGGAGCCGTTATCCCAGTTCACCATGAGGCTCCCGGTATCATCGACTCCCGTAACGGTTCCCTTGGTGCCGGTAGGCGGAGCCTGCACATCGTCCATCTGGAGAAGCTCCACGCGGGTGCCTGCCGGGTAGCGGGAGCGGAGCGCTTGAAGCTCGTCTTTTGTAATCATTCGCATGCTGCCACCTCCTTTTCCGGAGCGCCGTTCTTCCAGCTGGAGTTGCCGGAGAGGTTTTTCAGGAGAATCTTGCGTTCTTTCTTGTAGTCGCTGCCGATGAAGCCCAGTCGAAGGAGGAAGCAGCGGAATGCGTATTTCTCGTTGTCGACTTCCTTTTCGGTTGCGCTGACCCGCTTCTGATCCTTGGAGAGCTTGCAGATGGCTGCAATGAAGTGGGTGTAGGCTTTGACCTCATCAGGCTCCGGCATTTCGGTGAACCAGGAAAATGTGATCTTGTCTTCGGAAACTTTAATGCCAAGGTCGTCAACCCCGAGCGCCTTCTTGATGAGGCTGCCTTTTGCCGTGAGGAGGTTTGTCAGGTTTCCGACTGCTGCTTTGTCGAGCGGCAGGCTGATTGAAAGGCTGGTAGGCTCGTCTGCTTCAGTAGTAGCTTCTTCGGCAGTGCTTTCCTCTTCCTCGGGCAGTTCTTCAGGCTTGAAGCCGTCTGCGATGAGGTTGTGGATCAGGCGCTCGAGCTTTTCGTTGTCCTCGCAAGTGACGCCGCCGGTCTTATTGACCATGATGTCGCCGATCTCAAAGGCGCAGGTCGGCATGAACTTGTAGACCGCTTTGTCGCCGGTGAGGTCTGAGATGGCCTTTACCAGCGCTTTGCGTTCCTGTCCGGTTACGTTGTAGTTTGCTTTCATGAGTGGTTCCTCCTTTGTGAAATTAGGGTTTTCTGCTGTGCCTTTCGGCATGTATATACATCACTCTGAAAGCCTTATTTATCAAGCGATTTCCGACTATTTCTATGGTAGAAAATCGCCGAAGAATCCGGGCAGAAATTGTGTATTATACACCTGCCGTCGGAGAGGTCTCGACCTCCTTTACCAGAGCGGAGTAAAGGACTTTCTCGCCGTTTCTGACTACATACACATTCTCCGAATCTCCGGTATCCTCCACGTAGCGCCGGAGGATGACGGAGGCGTATTTCGGATCAAGCTCCATCATGTAGCAGATACGGTTCAGCTGCTCGCAGGCCATGAGCGTGGAACCGGAGCCGCCGAAGGTATCAATAACCACAGAATTCTCCTGAGAGGAGTTTTGGATAGGATAGCCCAGAAGGTCGAGCGGCTTACTGGTCGGGTGATCCTTATTGCGCTTTGGCTTATCATAGTTCCAGATGGTGGTCTGCTTACGGTCGGAATACCACGGGTGCTTGCCGTTTTGTAAAAATCCGTAGAGCACCGGCTCATGCTGCCACTGATAATCGGAGCGACCGAGCACGAGGCTGTTCTTTACCCAGATGCACACACCGGCGAGATGGAAACCTGCGTCAATGAATGCCTTTCGGAAGGTAAGCCCTTCGGTATCCGCGTGGAAGCAGTAGGCGGCTCCGCCTTTTTCGAGGTGGTCGGCCATGTTCTTAAAGGCTGCCAGCAGGAACTTATAAAATTCCTCTCCCTTGAGGGAGTCGTTCTGGATCGTGAGGCCATCCGAGGCTTTGAAGGAAACGCCGTAGGGTGGGTCGGTCAGGACAAGGTTTGCTTTCTTGCCGTCCATGAGCTTCTCGACATCTTCAGCAGAAGTAGCGTCACCGCACATGAGACGATGTTTTCCGACCGTCCAGATATCACCGGGCTCCACGAAGGAAGCCTTCTCCAGCGCTGCGGTCAGGTCGAAGTCATCATCCTTGATATCTTTTTCATTTCCGGTGCCGAGCAGCTTATCCAGCTCACCGGCATCAAAGCCGAGGAGCGAGAGGTCAAAGGACTGATCCTGCAGGTCGGATAATTCGACCGACAGCATTTCCTCATCCCAGCCTGCGTTGAGCGCCAGCTGATTGTCTGCGAGGATATATGCCCGCTTCTGAGCTTCCGTCAGGTTTTCTGCAAAAACGCAGGGCACGGTTTCGTATCCTTCCTCGCGGGCAGCCGTAACACGACCGTGACCGACGAGGATGTTATAGTCTGCATCAATGACCGCAGGGCTTACAAAGCCAAATTCCCGAAGGGAAGCTCTGAGCTGCGCGATCTGTTCCTTACTATGTGTTCGGGCATTCCGGGCGTAGGGCACCAGTTTGTCGATAGGTACCTGTTCCAATTTCTGTGTGTTCATTTATGATACGGCCTCCTTCCGGGCAACAAAAAAGCCACACGGCTGTGTGGCTTCGAGAGCTTCATTTATATATGGTTTACACCGTTGCGTTATCAGTTTCGTTAAAGAGAGCGGAGGATCGGGCACATCGTTTAAATGACCACGGAACTCTCCGAAAATCAGATCAGCAGCAATATTGTAGGCCTGAGCACATTCCTCTGGGCTTGCTGATGTCAAAAGGCAAATGCGACGCTTGTTTAATCCGATGACAGAGCGATAGCGATTTTTATCTTTTATACAACACCGGTATATCCAGTGGTGCTATTTTTCTGCAGGCTCTTGTTCATGCTGTTCTGCTGGTCTGTAACAATACGAAGATTCTCTCTCCGGCAGTCCAGCGTATTCCGATTGATATGATCGACTATTACATTTTCGTCTGTGAGTCCCAGAACAAATCTGTGAAGTCGAATAAGTCCATCGTTTCTGCCAGAAGAAATAATGTACTTTTTCTTTTCTTTGAATTTCCAGTAGTGTTCTGACACAGCCTTGATCATATCAGCGTCGATCAGGAATTTTGTGCCGTCCGACAGTGTGCCTTCTGCAGCATTGCCATGAACTACAAAGTTGTAATTCGGAGGGCAATACTGACAGCCTTGACCATGTGAAAATTTTATTGCTCCAAGTGTCTTCTCAGAAACACATCCACAAAGCAAGCACCTGCAGGAATAAAGCTCGGAGCCTTGATTGTTATAGCCCGCCCATCTGATAATCTTCCATGAGTTTATTACCCGCCCGGAATAATCGTCTCGGCGCTTTTGCTGATTTTGCATTTTCCGGCAGGCAGGGCACATAGGGTTTTGAGTAAAGAAATGAGCTGGCTCTGTAATCTCGTTGCCACAGTCGCATTTCGCACGAAAGCGTATGTGTCCGAAATCGTCTCGTAGTGCTTCGCCGATCACAGTAACATGCCCGTAGCGTTTCCCAGTTGAGATGTCGAGTCTTGGTTTTGCCATTTATCGCATCTCCCTTCTGGCACGAAGCAGACGCTCCATTACATCATCCTGTGGTGTATTTCCGTTGTAATCGGTCAGGCAGTTTTCCTTGACGATCTGGTAAATCTGATACCAGAGCTGATTGGTTTGCTTCATATAGTTCTGGGACATGGTCACGAACGGGGAAGCTATCGGGTTGCCGCTGGTCGGATGCTTTGAAAGCATCGAGTAGCGGGAAATCGCGTGTTCACACTGAATCCATCTGGCCACGCTCATAGCGTATTGGTCTATCAGCTGACGGTTGACGAGTTTCTCGCATTTGAGCGAGGCGAGCCATTCCCATGTTTCCTTGAAAACGTCGGCGGCACAAAGCTCTATGCCGTTCTGCTGTTTTTCGAGCATATAGTCACGAGGATCAGGAGCATCCTCACCTTCGATGTCAGGCGGCTCCGGCAGATCCATTATCTTGAGGGCTCTGCCGCCGGGATTGCCTGCGTCGAGCTTTTCCTTTATTCCTTTTGATGGTCGGCCTTGACCGAACCGTTGACCGCCTCTTGCGGTACCATCCTTAGCCATAAAAATCACTTCCTTATCGTTGAGAGGGGTTATTCCCTCTTTGTTTTCGCTTTTTTTGCGTAAAAGAGGCCGCACCGTTTTTGCGGGAATCCTCCGTGGAGATTCAGATCGCCCTACCGGTCGCCACGCTCGTGGTGAATCTTTTCGTGACAGGAGCGGCAGAGGCTCATCAAATTACTTTCCTCGTTCGTTCCACCCTCGGCCAGCGGTATGATGTGATGTACCTCTTCAACAGCGATGTATCTTCCTTGCTTCAGGCATTGCTCACACAGCGGGTGCTTGTGAACATATCTGTCGCGTATCTTTTTCCATTTCCATCCGTACCGTTCGTTGCCGTCGTACCCGCGCTGGAACTTCTCGTAGTGCTGTTCCATCTGCTTGGCATGTTCCTCGCAGTAAACACCGTCGGTCAGGTTCGGACAGCCGGGAAAGCGGCACGGTCGTTTTGGTTTCCTTGGCATAAGCCGCGCCTCCTTTCAGGGCAAAGAAAAAGCCTCGCAGGAACTTCCCGCAAGGCTTGTGTGCTGCGCGTGCAGCGGTATCTTTATTCTTTTCGCTGATTATATACTACCATAAATGGCAGGTGGACATCTTAGGACAAATGTGGACATTTCGGGCGCTTTTTCAAATGATGATGGGATCGTCCGGAATGGTGGCATGCTGCAGAGCTTTACCGTGCCAGCGTCTGATGGTACGGGCGTCCGCACAAAGTTCGGTGCCAATCTGCTCCCACGTATAGTTGTGAATGTAGCGATACTTCAATACCATGCGCTCGTCCGTGTCCGGAACTGCCTCAATGACCTCCCGGATCTGTTTTTTCAGGTCGGACAGCATTTCCAGCTCATCGGCGATTTTCTGTTCCAGCGTCCAGAGCTTTTCAAGCGTTCTCACAAAGGGAGCCTCGGTATTTCTGGATGTCTGCACACGGTCTTTGTCATATTGGATAGCCGACACGCTGCCTGCCATTTCACGAAGATTCTGGGCTTCCATCGTGTCGGACTTGATTCTCTGATCAAGGCGGTAGGCCTGATGGAGATATTCTTTCACTGTCATAGGGCTTTCGCCTCCTCTCGTAGTTTGTTTATAAGGTACTCGCTGTCTACACTCGTTAAGGTCTTGTACCAGCCGGAGCGGAAGAAGCGTTCACATTCCATCGCATCCGACATGGCGGCCTTATTGCTGGGTTTCTTTTTCAGGCGCTTCAGGGCATCCCGGTAGTCCTTCACGGCCTGCAGCACGATGGCATTGGCGAGATTTTCATAAGGGTCAAGCATCACACCACCTCAAGGTCGGCCTTGACCGCGTCGATCAGTGCGACCTGCGTCATTTCCTTTTTGGAGAGGGCTTTCACAATCCTCTCGTCGATGGTGCCTTTTGTGATGATGTGCTGGATCACCACAGTCCGGGATTCTTGGCCTTGTCTCCAGAGGCGGGCGTTGGTCTGCTGATATAGTTCCAGCGACCATGTGAGCCCAAACCATACAAGGGTGGAGCCTCCGGCCTGAAGGTTAAGACCGTGACCGGCAGAGGCCGGATGGATGACTGCTACAGTAAACTTTCCCGCATTCCAGTCAGCAATATCGCGGCTGGTCTTGATCTCCCGGACATTGAAGCGATTCTTGATGCGGGAAAGGTCGTGCCGGAACCAGTAGGCCACGAGAAGCGGCTTTTCATTGGCGGCTTCGATAATATCCTCCAGAGCGTCCAGCTTCCTATCGTGAAACTCAATGACCTCGCCGGTATCGGCATATATCGCACCGTTTGCCAGCTGGGAGAGCTTGCCGGTGAGGGATGCTGCATTGGCAGCGGTCACTTCACCGTCTGGAAGCTGCAATATGAGCTCCTGCTTCAAATCCTCATACCGTTCATGCTCGGATTCGGAAAGCTGGACTTCATATTCTGTCGATACCAGCTCCGGCATCTTCAGGTGGTCGGTGGATTTCATGGAAATCGTGATATCTGAAATCCTGCGGTAAATAGCATCCTCCGCATAGGGCAGCGGCTTGTAGGAGTAGATGATCTCGCCGTTACGCTTGTCCGGCATGAAGTAATTTGTTCGGTACTGCGTGATAAAACGTCCGAGGCGTTCTCCCATATCCAGCACCTTGAACTCTGCCCACAGATCCATGAGACCGTTGGAGGAAGGAGTACCGGTGAGGCCAATAATCCGATGCACCTTCGGTCTTACCTTCATCAGGGGCTTGAAGCGCTTGGACTTATGGTTTTTGAAGGATGAGAGCTCGTCGATAATCACCATATCGAAGTCAAAAGGAACGCCGGAGTCGTCTATGAGCCACTGCAGGTTTTCACGGTTGATGATCGTGATATCCGCGTTCTGCATCAGGGCGGCTTTTCGCTCCTTCGGTGTCCCGACTGCGACCGCATAGGTCAGACCTCTAAGGTGGCTCCATTTCTGGATTTCCGCAGGCCATGTATCGCGGGCGACTCTTAAGGGAGCTACCACCAGCACCTTATGGACTTCGAAGCTGTCAAACAACAGGTTGTTTACTGCCGTCAGGCTGATGATCGTCTTGCCAAGCCCCATATCCAGCAGGACTGCCGCCACAGGATGCTTTTCGATATAGCGGATTGCATAGTCCTGATAATCATGTGGATTGAAGTTCATCGATCATCCCTCCAATCTGCGCCGGATCGTCAATGACATAGACCCGGTACCCAAGCTCCCGCAGCAGCCTGTGGCGTGAGAGCTGGAGAGGGCGCGGCTTTTTGCCGGGTGCCTTCAGCTCCGCGAAGCCGATATGGCCGTCAGGGAGTAAGATCAGGCGGTCGGGCATTCCTGCGAAAGAGGGACACACCAGCTTAAGCGCGATCCCGCCATGCTTTTTAACCGCCAGAGTTAACTTGTTTTCTATCTGTTTTTCTATCATTGCAAACCTCCGTCAGGCGTGAATTTCCGGGAATGTGCAAGGTGTATCAATGGTGTTTACTGAACTTTTTCTTAGAGCTATTTTTTTAGTCCTAAGAGAGTTTTTATATAAGACCTTGATACACCTTGTCATAAGTCCCTCATTACTGCAGAAAATCTTCCTCTGCGCCTGTGTCCTCACGAATCCTCAAGCCCTTGAAATAGCGCTTCCGATTCAGGATCAGCCGCTCAAATCCGGCCTTCTCCAGCGCAAAGTAGAAGTCCGCCGTACTGCGCACATACTCGTTGCAGTCCAGCGAATAATTGCGGTACGCCTGATAGAGTGCCGAGGAGCTTTCCTTAAAGGAATCATCCACCTCGCACTTCTCATCCAAGAAATGTCCGAACCAGTCATTCTGGCTGCGATATTCCTCGATGGCCTTCTTCACGCAGTCCGGCACCGGGATCTGGTAGTCGAGAGCGATGACCTTCTTGGCACCCTCGATGATCCACGCCAGTATGCTTTCACCGGCATTCTTATACAGGTACTCGCCGTAATTCTTGATATCGGCCTTGCCCTCGATCTTGGCATTAAACGGGATCACGATCAGCCTGCGCCAGATACCGTCGTCGGAGGCGGAGACGCGAGGCAGGTGATTCGTATACAGCACCAGCGTGTGGCAGGGCTTGAAGGAAAACGGGTCTTTATACTTTTTCTCCGCGAACACGTCATCTGTGGAGCAGAGCTGCTTGACGGTGGAGTCGTTGAGTCTCGCGCCTTCCTGCATTTCCGCAGCGATCAGAAGGCGCTTTCCCTTGACCTCGGCCATTTCGGGCTTGATGTTCCTGCGGCAGCCGACGGTCAGGGTGTCTGCGGAGATATTGCCGCTGTAGAGTCCCAGCACGCGGGAGACCGCATTCCAGAAGGTGGACTTGCCGTTTCGCCCATCGCCGTATGCGATGATGAGCGCCTCCACGAACACCTTCCCGATGGACGCGAGGCCGCAGATCATCTGCACATAGTCGATGAGCTGCTGATCCTTCTGGAAGATGAGATTTAAGTTGTCCTGCCAAAGCTGCATACCCTTGCTGCCGGGTGAAACCGAGGTGATCTTCGTAATAAAGTCATCTGCAGAGTGCTCGCGGGCACCGGCCATCCCTTTACGGAGGTCGTAGGTTGCCTCCGGTGTGCAGAGCAGAAAACAGTCCGCGTCCAGATCCCTCGACGAGATTTCCAGCATCGGGTGCGTCTCTTTGAGGGTGGATGTAATGTTCTTGGAATCCCGCCTGCGGACGGCAAAGCTCTGGTAGGCCTTGGCGGCAAGAAACTCCTGATAGGCCTTCATCTGTTCATCGTTCATAAGCTGTTCGGCCTTGGCCTTAGAGGTGTTATCGAGGATTTCCTGCGCACCACAGTTTTTGAGCTTCTGCAGCGCCTCAAACATCATGCGGTTCGACTCGACCAGCTGCCTGCGAGTGAGCTCGTGAGCGACGGCCTGAGCGCCGGGCTCTGTTTCCTGCCAGTAGTGGTCGCTGTAGCGGATGAAGTGGGTGGCCGGTGAATAGCGCAGCTCGTTTGCAAAATACTTCGAGAGCACCTCGGCCTGCCCGACGTCGGAGAAGTCCTCCGGCATATAGCTGTTCTCGTCGTTATAGACCTCCGGCGGGACATATCCGTCCTCGCGGCTGATCTTCGAGTAAAAGCGCTGGGCGCTGTGCCAGATGGTGTCGAGCTCGTTCTGATCAAGAGGCGGTACGCAGGTCGCGGCCTTATCCAGAAAGCTTTGGTAGGCCTTTTCGGTATCGCCGTATTTCTTGATGACAATTCCGGCAAAGCGGGACATGGTAGCGTTGCGGCTGCCTTCCGGGATTGTGGTGTCCTTTTCATGCCCGCCGGGTAGGCCTGCATCGAACTCGTCATCATTTAAAAATTCCGTGAGATTCATGCGACCGGGATAGAGCTCCACATTCGGCTCCTGTGTCCCGAAGAAGAAGCGTGCCGCATCCAGCGCGTTTGTATCGAAATACGGAAAGATGGAATTGACCAGCTTCTTCATATCGCTGTATAAAGTGGCGTCAGTCACGCGCTCAATGGGAAAGAGCACATGGAACTTCGGCCTTGCGGGCTTGCCGTTTTTCTCACGCTGGTTGAAACGGCTGTAATGGATAGCGATGCTGACACCGGGAAAGGCCTCCAGCACATCTGCCGGTGTGATCCAGTCCTTCGGATCTTCCGAGTGGTCGTTGTCACAGTCTACGGGAAGACAGTCAGCGGAGAGAAAATTGGCACCGTTGCGGTAGTGGTGCTTGTATTCCGCACATACATAGTCGTGGCCGACCGCTTCCTTTAAGCTGTCCGTATCCATGACCACGGTCTTATGCGGATAGAAGCAGTTTCCGGGATTGCCGATAAAATCAGCACTATAAAGGGTAAACATCAGTCATACACCTCCTCCGATTCTTCCTCCAGCACCTTCGTGATAAATTTCAGAGCGCGGATCATGGTCTCCAGCTCGCAGTCGCCGCCGAGGGTAACCTCGAATCCGTCACAGCCGTATTTGCTTAAGATAGGCTTTATCTCCATATCCGTGCTGGCCTCGTCCTGAATGCGGAAATAGGTGCGGCCACCATGACCGGTGTCACCTCCCTTATATCCGGTTGTCCCGGCCTCGACCTGCAGGATATTGCAGCTGACCACGTCGCGTGTGTATGTGGTGATCTCGGTGCCATCATCGAGTTTTCTGCGTCTTTCTGTTACTTCATACATAGCGTTAAACCTCCTGACATTCTTCTGTGAAATAGCGCAAGCGATAGTCCTTCCACTTAGCGCGTTTGATTTCTGCTTCCATACCGGATGAGATGCGACTGCCGAATACCCAGACCTCGGCGCACTTGCTCATGAGGGCGTTCCCGAAAAACAATCCCAGCTCACGTTCTGCAGGATTGTTATCATTAAGGAACTGCGGAAACAGAAGATGCGGTGCGATAGAGATATATCCCTTGTCTACGGCAAAGCGGCTGTAGCGTCTGGCGTTTTCTACGTTTGTCTCCACATCTCCGGAAAACGGAGAGCAGATGTAGACGATAGGCCTGAAAGCGCGTAGGGACTGCTTTTCGTTTGCGGCAATCCGGGAGAGCGCTTCACCGGCAGTCGGGTCAGGATAGCCCTCGCTGTTGTGATAATCGTTACTCAAACCAGAGTCCTCCTTTCCGGGCAGACTTAAAGGCGTCCACCTCCAATTTCCACTGGAGATGAACGCCTGATTTGAGCGGACGATTTTTAATCTTTTTTGTAGAAGGGTGTGGTATAGCCGTCGGCACGGAGCTTCAGGCCTTTTGCCCACGGCGGAGTCCTGCCCATCTGCTCACAGAGCGCATCAAGGGACATGCGCGGGTCGGCCTCGATGACCAGCTCGTCGTGGATATGCATAACGATAGAGCAGCAGCGCAGGGTCTTCATGGCATAGCAGAGAATGTCGCGGGAGGTGGCCTGCACGATGTTTTCCACAAATTTCGGGCCGTATGAGTCGAGCCGCTCCCATTTCTTTGTGCTGCCGATGCCCTCGTAGGTGATGCACTCGCCGCCGAACTTATTTGTACCGACCTTCGGCTTCACATAGGCGAGGTTCCGTCCGGAAGGCAGCGTGATAAAGAGCATCCCGGAGCGGCAGGAGAAGGTAAGCCCGTAGCTTGAGGTCGTGTGCTTATACTTCACAGCCTCCATAACAGCACGGTCGACGTCCCACCAGAATTTCACGATGTTAGGATTCGTCTGCCGCCAAGCGTCCACCAGCGGAGGAAGCTCATCCTCGGATAAGCCCATCTCGATAGCTCCCATAGCCTTAAGAGCACCGACCGAGCCGCCATAGCCGAGGGCGAGCTCCGCAATTTTGCCTTTTTGACGCAGGTGGCCGTTGATGCCATGCTTCTCGACCGGGACATAGAACATCTGCGAGGCGCTGGCGCAGTAGATGTCGCCGCCGTTTTCAAATACCTTCTGCCGCCACAGCTCTCCGGCATACCAAGCGATGACGCGGGCTTCGATGGCAGAAAAGTCGGATACATAAAACTGTGTGCCGTCCTTCGGAATGAAAGCCGTGCGGATGAGCTGCGAGAGCGTGTCCGGCACATCTTCATACAGGAGCTTTACAGCATCAAAGTCACCGGATTTTACAAGGGCGCGGGCATCGGCCAGATCTGGCAGGTGATTCTGCGGGAGATTTTGCAATTGGATCAGCCTTCCTGCCCAGCGACCGGTGCGGTTGGCTCCGTAAAATGCAAACATGCCGCGAGCCCGGCCATCATCACAGACCGCTCGCTCCATCGTCTGGTATTTTTTGACGGAGGATTTGGCAAGCTGCTGGCGGAGCTCCAGAACAGTCTGTAATTCTGACGGAGCGGTTTTGATAAGCTCTGCCACGACTTTCTTACCGAGGGTGTCGGTTTCGAGGCCGTTGTCGGAGAGCCACTGTTTCATTTGCTGCACGCTGTTTGGATTATCAAGCGCCGTGATGTCTTTCATGGCAGCGGTCAGCTCGGAGCGGGAGCGGGTGTCCATCTCGATGGCCTCCTTCACCAAATCCATATCGAGCCGCACGCCACGGTCGTTAATTTCCTGATCGATGTGATATTCATCCCAGACATCATCCGTGACCGGGAATTTAGAAAGTCGCTGCTGGATCGCCATCTCAACTTCCACATCCCGCCTGTTATATGCCTTAAAGAGCGACCACTTCTCCGGATCGTGAAAGGGCAGGTTCCGGGTGCGATCGTCGTTCGCCTTGGTGGGAGCGCAGGGCACGGAGAAGTATTTGATGAGCGCCTTGCCCTCATCCAGCTTCTGTTCTTCGAGCTTTAATACCTGACCGACGCCTTTTAGGGAGAGCGGCAGTCCCATCGTGGCCGCCCAGACCATAGAGCAGCGCCAGCCTTCCGGATTTAGAAACCGGGCGCACTCGGTCGAGAGCGGATGATTATCGTGGAAGGGATCAAGGCTCACTCCCAGATCGGAAAGATACCGGGATAGGCAGACTCGTTCAAAGTTTGCATTAAAAGCCCATTTGATGACGGCATCATCGGTCAGGGCGTCGAGGACTTCCTGCGGGATATGTTCTCCCTGCGCAAGGTCGATCACCTGCACCTCGCCGCCGTCTATGGCATAACCGAAAAGCAGAATCTCAAAGCCCGGAGACTCCGCATATTTGTAAACGCCGCATTTATTCAGATCGACGTCAGAAAACGTCTCTATGTCGATGGATATGTTTTTCAATCGGATCACCTCAATTCAAACAAGCGGCAGAGAATATATCCCTGCCGCCTGCCGTTTCTGATTTACTCTAAGGACTTCATGCGTTTCTCGTGGTACTCATCGTCCTGCGCGGCCTTCTTCTCCTCGCGTTTCTCACGCTTGAAGTCGTTGATCACCGTCTGGATGGCGACCACTGCCCAAGAGAGGACTACGATGCAGAAGCAGCCGATCAGGATGTTGCAGAGAACGGATGAAATCATAACTGTGCTTTCCATAGGTTGTCGCTCCTTTCCTTAACCCAGAAAATCTTCATCATCGTCAGTCGCAAAGTCGGACTCTGTGCTGGCCTTGCCGCCGAGAGGCTCACCGTCACGGATCTTCTGCAGGTTGTTGAGCCCACAGGCGATGCCCTTGTTGCCGGAGCTGTTGAAGGCGTAGAAGGTGATGCTGGCGCGGCCATAGACACCGGAGTACACCTCAGAGCGGGTGAGGATCGGGTTCAGGTCTGCATCCACGATGCCGGGAGCAGAGGTGGCGTTGGCATTGACAAAGTAGGCGTTCTTGTAGGCCTCGTCGTCCGGGCGCTCCGCATCGCCATCGCGGAGGGGCGTCTTCAGGACAGAGAGCGCCGGTACGGACTTGCCGTTGCCCTTGAGCTTGGCCTCGCCCTCCTTGTAGGCAGCTTCGATGGCGGCCTTGATCTTGGCGATGGTCTTGGTGTCGGACTTCGGGATGATGAGGCTCACGCTATACTTGGGAGCTCCGCCGTTGATGGACTTCGGCTCCCAGACGTTTGCGTAGCTCCAGCGGGTGTCGACGCCGGTGATAACCTTCATGGGATTGCTGATTTTTACATTCTTACTCATTGTCGTTTTCCTCCATAAAATCATTTTTAGCTGTGTTCATGGCCGGGCGCTTGTCGGACTCCGGCACAAGAGTGGGTTTGCCCTGCGGCTTTTCGATATAAGCCGTCAGGAGTTCATCAAAGCGGGACTTGCCGAGGAGCTTCTGCATGGCGGTGATGCCGAGCAGCTTCTTCTCATACGGGTCAAAGCCCGCCTTCTCGACCGCGTCGATAACTGCGGCCTCGTTGCTGTATCTGCGGTTGCTTCTGCCCTCGACGAGCTTGAAGCCTGTCCATTCCTTACCGGAGAGAGCCTGCTGCAGGGTATATTCCTTGATATCGGAAGCCCAGCTGACCAGCTCATCGACATTGCCGAGGATGACCTCGATCTCGGTATCCGTAAGCAGTGGTGGGAGCTTGAACTCATGCTGCGCGAGCTTCAGGTTTGCTTCGGCTCTGGCACGGCATTCGTTCTTGGCTTTGCAGAAGCCGCACCATTCACCGCACAGGAAGTTTCCGTCTCCGGCAAAGGCCAGCTCTGCGGTGGGCTTCAAGACCTCATCTGCCCAGCGGTACAGGTCGTCCTTACTGATCTCATAGGTGCTGACGTTCTGTCGCCTCGGCTGGTAGATGGTCATGGAGACCGTATCGATGTCGTAGATGTCATCGAACAGCTCCAATGTGCCGAGTGCGTAACACTGCATCTGCGGATTTGATTCAGCGAAGACCAGAACGCCAAGGCCGTGCTTGTAGTCGATCACCCGGAGTGTGCCGTCTGCGATGATGATGCAGTCGGCGGTGCCGAAGCCCTGTTCTACCCAGCGGGAGAAGTCCACACGCTGCTCAATAAGGACGACCGGGTCGCTGCAGGTTTCCTTGGCGGCTTCAACCTGCTCCAGCACGTATTCGGCATAACCGGAAGAGCAGTCGTCCATTTCCTCGGAATACCATGTGAGGCTTTCGGTCGGGTCTTCTGCGGGCAGTCCCAGCGCGGCCTTGAGCTTGTACTCGCCAAGTGCGTGGGCGTCGGTTCCTTCCGCAGCGTAGTCCGATCCTTTATCCTCGTAGGTTTCGCAGAGCCTTGCCGAAGGCGGGCAGTGCAGCCACCTATCGGAGCTGGATGCGGAGAGGATCGCGTGTGCTTTAGCTGCCATTGCCGATTACCTCCGCGTCCTTTAACAGGGCTTCATAGCTTGCCGGGTCTACGGCTGAGAGCTTTGCGGCACCGTACTTCTTAAGCAGGGCGCGTACCTCTGCGGTATGACCGGCGCGGGACTTCTCAGCAAGGACAGCTCTTACGTCCTCCAGCTTGAGTTCCGGTTTCGGTTCTTCCTTCTTGGCGGGAGCCTTCGGAGTCTCGGCCTCGGTGTCCTCACCGGAAAACTGCTGGTAGAGCCAGTCGGCTGCGGCATTAATAGAAGCAGCAGCGTTTCTGAGTTCTTCGATGGTCTGTTGCATTTCTGCCATCTTTGACATTTTCTTTTCCTCCTTCCTCGGATTGGCTTGCGGCAAGGAGTGAGAGGTTCCTTGCCAGTCTGGCGGATACGTGACTGATGTAATTTAGGAGCTTGATCTCCTCGTTCACGTTGCCGCCGGTGTCTGCGTAACTGCGGTACATCTTGTTCACCTCGCTTTCTGAAGGTCTGTTTCTCTTGCCTTCACTTTCCACTGGAGATGAACTGCCGATTTGAGCGGAGGATTTTATAAAAAAAAGTTTTCCGGCCACCATCCGAGTAAGGGACAGTGACCGGAAAGGGTGTGGTTCGTGGTCTGGTTATTACTTGTCGCCGCTGATCCTGCGAAGGTCGGTGCGGTACTTCTTCATCTGATCAGCGAAGGTCTTCTGCGGGCGACCGAGCTCTCTTGCAATGGCACGGTCGGAGATTCCCTCCGGGTGATCCTTCCAAAGCTGAATGATGGTGTCGGCCTCCGGGTCGAGCTCACGCAGTCTGGCAAAGAGCTGCTCCAGCAGCATACGGTCGGCGATGACTTCCTCCATCGGCTTGCTGCGGTCAGGGATATAGTCACCGAGGGTACCGTTGCCGTCCGGGAGAGGCTGATCCAGAGAGGTTACGTCTCCGGCAGCGTGATATTCGCAGTCAAGGCAGTCGCCGTCACACTTCCATATGAAGCGATACGGGCACATACACCTGCCGTGATCCTGTTCCTTGTGGCGGATGCGGTCGGCTTCCTTATAGAAGGAGTCGTGCTGCGCCTTGGTGACTGGCACCTTCTCACCGGTGCTGCGAACGTAGATAAAGTAGGTCTTCTGATTGTCATTGTTTTGCATAATGAAAGCCCTCCTTCGGCTTTTGCCGAAATGGAGAGCTCCAGACATGCAAAACCAGACCACAGGTGTAAGGGCATACCGAAGGATTACTCCATTTCGGCTGCACCTCACTTCCGGTGATCGGTACAGTATTTGATTGTCATAGGTAGTCACGTGGAACCGGAAACACCCTGCGCAGATGGCCCCCACGTGCTAATTACATTTTAGTCAGTCAGCTTGAAATTCTGAAAACTCGACGAGTCGCGAAAACGCTGTAAAATAGGCACTTTTCAGATGTTTGCCGTGTGCAGAAATGCCGTAAAAGCATAGGTGGTATGGGAAATAAAGACATAAAAAATCCGACTCGGCGAGTCGGAAAAATTTAAAAAACCGCACCTCCATGATGGAAGTGCGGCTGATTAGATATGTTTATAGACGTTGTTTGGAGCCGAGCGGCTCATAGTTGTATGATTCAAGAAATTCGTTTGCATCGTCAATACTCATCCCAGAAAAACCAGTGATGCAGTATTTCAGGGCTTGGTGCTCATCGGATTCATCAAAGGTGTGTCCGGCGAGCTGCAGGAGCTTCTCTGTTGTTCCAATATCAAGGTCAAGGCCTCTGCCTATAGCAACGATTGTTCTAAGACTTGGCTTTGTGTCGATATTCTTTTCTGCTTTTCGATACACCTCTTCGCCAAGCCCGGTTAAAGAGCAGAAATGAGACTTGCTTATTCCGCGAGACTGCACAATCTCAAAGATAACCTCCCAGCAGGTTTTGTTTACACCGGTTATCTTTCTGGCGGCACTTTGCCGTTCAAATTCTTCTCGCTTCTTTTGTAGTGCCTCGGACATCTGCACAGCGGAGTCGCTTTGCTGAGAATCGTATTTTGAGGCTTTACGTTCTCCGTTCTTGCGGTGAAGAAGTTCGAATGGGAAATGCTTTTCTGCTTCATCAGGTTGTAGCGATTGCCATGTAAATTGCAGAGTGCATTCACTCAGATTTGCCCACGCATAATCAGTAAGAGTCAGTTTGCCATCATCGTTACGCTCAATGTATTGCTCGTCATTGATGACAAAGTATCCATCTACATATCGGAAAAGGCCGGAATCAACGAGTTTACGGAATTCGCTGCTGGTGCGATACGCGTAGAAAGCATCACGTTGATCCAAATACCCGTGATAGGGTGACTCTTCATCATATTGGTAGATGATAGCAGCGTCTTTATAGCCGGTTTCCATCATACGGATCAATACAGACTGACGTGACACACCGTAAAACTCGCGCAGTTCCTCGGCCACGGCAGTGAGGACAGTAGGCTTTATAGGGCTGCTTTCATAATTGTAATTTTGCAGAAGCTCATCCACCTTCATTCTGAAAGTACGGTATGGCATCAGAATGCGTGGAGCCATATTGTTGGCCTGCCACTCCATACGCTGGATATCAGTCCATTCCTCATTCTTCTGAGGATACACTATATTGGACGGGCAGCGGCAGGCGATAAATTCCTGCCCATAGAGGATGTGTTTTATGGCAGCATACATCCTGTGCTTGTACCAATGGTAGACTTCATGGGCGATGGTGTTTTTGACGCATCCGAGATTCCGTTCCCAGAAGGTGTAGGCATCTACTAAAATGGTGCCTCTCTTTACATCGATTGTTGTTTCCGAAACCTTAAAAAGATCGTAGATGGTTGCTTTTCCTGCAGTGAAATATATTTCTCCGAAAATACTGAAATCGTCTGTGATCCGATTGCCTTGGATGATTTCAAGTCCCATATCTTTTGTAATATCAGCAATGGGAACGGCCATTGGCTTTTCCAATGCCTCCGGGAAGTATTTCTGAAGAAATGCTTCGGCTTCATTGTCCAAATCCTTTTTGTATAAGATAGGGACTATGTTCTTTGAAACAGCACTGCCGTCTGTTTTTCGCGGTTGGCCAGAAACATAGCTGGAGATGTTCGTAACGGTGACAGATTCGAGTTTATCAGTTACGACCGCTACGCACGAAAGAACGAGCCATTGACTTATTTCATGTGATGCTGTGCCTCTGTAGGTATCCTCGGTCAAATTGATCGTGCAACTTACGACCGCGTCAAACAGAAGGCTATCTTCATCTATACGGATATTTTTAGGAAATTCGAGGATCATGTCCTCAAGCATGGCAGAGTCCGGATTCTGAATTCTGGAGTAAGACAGATTCAGGGCATACGGATGCTCTGCAATGTATGTATAGGCCGCCTCCCACATAGGGTGGTAGCACACAGTATATATAAACTGCTCGATCTCGTTGTTATATGTTCCCACGGCCAGCAGACTCCCTTTCTTGGATACGAAAATTTGAGGATACAAACACAGCATAGCACAAACCTGCTGATTTTTCAATAGGAACGAAAGAAAATTCTTGCGTTTGTGAAGAAATACTCTTGATTTTTTGAAGACGTTGTGCTATACTGTGTAAATACAGTGGCAAAATCACGTTTTGAAAATCGAGAGGTGACTACCGTGGAAGTTAGTTATAAAAAATTGTGGAAAATATTGATTGACAAAGACATGAAGAAGAAAGACTTGCAGGCAGCTGCCGGGATCAGCTGGGCTTCGGTAACCAAGCTCTCGAAGGGCGAGACAGTAAGCATGGAAGTTCTAATGAAAGTATGCAAAACGCTGAACTGCGATATAGGGGACATCATGGAACTAATCCCTACAGAAGAAAAAGAAACTACTTGAGGAGTGATATGATGTCCGGCAGAAAAAAGAGCGTAATCAGTAAAGCAAGTCCTCATACGATCAAGAAGTTTGAATTGATCGAGGAGTATATAAAATCATGGGCGCAGAAGCTGTTACTAAATGATTCTTGCAATGGACTGATTTTTATCGACTGTATGTGTAATAGTGGAATATATATTGACGACGATGGAAATCTCGTGAAGGGCACAGCAGTACGAGTTTCAGAGACGCTCCGGGAAGCAGCAAGGACTTATACGGAGAAGAACATCCATATCTATCTTAACGATAAGGACAAGGCCAGAGTGGATGAGTTGGAAAAGCACCTGCCAAAGGACGAGCGGAATTTCAAGATCGTTACGTCGCGTGGCGATGCGCACGAGCTACTTCGTACTATCGGGCCGCAGTTGTATGGAACTGGGCACTTGCATTATTTCCTGCTCTATGATCCGTATGACGCGACTATCGACTGGGAGGCGCTCCTGCCATTCTTCCGCAACTGGGGAGAAGTCATGATCAACCACATGGTTTCAGATCCAGTGAGGGCGATAACAAGCGCTAAGAAGAAAACTACAAAAGAAAAGTACGAGAACACTTATCTGGAGGACTTCGAGAAGCTGGTACCGTACGGAAGCGATAAAAAAGCCTACGAAGCAAGAGTAGAGGAAATTATAAATTCCCTGAAGGGCTCTCGCAGATATTACGTCTCGGCCTTTCCGTTCTACAACACGCAGAATTCACTCGTGTATAACCTGATTCACTGCACGAGTAATAAAGTGGGATTCAGACTCTACAAGAAGAGTGCGTGGAAAGTATTCGGAGCACAGTCCTCTACTAAGCATTCCGCTGAAAACAGGCAGCTGTCCTTTAACTTCGATGGTGAGATTGTGGTTGAAGAGGATGACTCCTGCTTGCATGTGGTTGATATAGCGAGGTATTTGGATCGGTCGTTTAGAGGCCGAAAGCAAGTACCTTTGAATGAACTGTGGGAGCTGCTCGACAATCATCCAATCTTTCCATCAGATGGCTTTCGGGATGAAGTGAGAAAAGAACTAAAGGGCTTTGGTGCTAAGGTCGAGCAGATTGTGAATCCTGATACAGGAAAGAAGGAAACGGTAATCTCATTCTCTTCGTGAGACTGAGCTTCATATAGATGAGGTGATTGGAATTTATGGCGACGTCACAGAAATTCGGCGGCAATTGGACTAAGGAGAAGCTGAATATCTTTACCAGCTATCTGGATGCGTACCTGATTGCATTGCAAAACCAGAAATTCAAGAAACTTTATATAGACGCATTTGCCGGAACCGGTGAGATTGAGACCAGTGATGGTGGGCAGTACCTTGTGGGCTCTGCCAAGAGAGCACTGGAGTCTGATAAGAAGTTCGACCACTACTATTTCATAGAAGCGGATTCTCAGAAGGCGGGAGAGCTTCAGGACATGATTAATGCCGAGTTTCCGCAGATGAGGCGAATGGTCACGATTTTTTGTGGCGATGCGAATGATAAGCTCGCGGAAATTATCGACAGCGTGGATTGGAGATTCAACAGAGGCTTGCTTTTCTTAGATCCATATGCGACGCAGGTTAATTGGTCGACGCTTGAAAATGTAGCACAGACGAAATCAATAGATGTGTGGTATCTCTTTCCATTTTCTGCACTCGAACGGATGCTGCCAAAAAACGGAAAGTACGATAAATGGGAGGATTGCATAGATCGGTTACTGGGAGATACCGGATGGCGAGAGGAATTCTATAAGAAAGATCCTCAGATGACGCTTTTTGATTTGTTCCCGGAGCCCGGACAGAGCGACGGAGAACGGATGGTAAAGGACGCAAATCCGGAGCATATAAAGGCTTATATTCTCTCCCGACTTGAGACGATCTTTCCATGTGTGTCAAAGCATGCACGGATTTTTAGGAACAGCCGGAGGTCGCCGATGTTCCTTTTCTGCTTTGCTATCTCGAATGAGAGTGAGGCGGCACAAAAGCTCGCTCTGCGGATAGCGAACCATATATTAAAGAATAAGTAGGCGGAGGATGAAAGCGGCTTGAAGACGATAAAACGAAAATCCATGCTTTATCAAACAGGAGTAGAGTATGGTGACTACACAATGAATCATGTGCAGGGCTGTGCGCATGGGTGCAAATATCCATGTTACGCATTCCTGATGAAGAAGCGATTCGGGCAGATTAAGGATTATGAGGATTGGCTTGAACCGGTACTTGTTTCAAATACGCTTGAATTGCTTGATAAGGAAATACCAAGGCTTCGGGACAAGATTCAGTCTGTGCAGCTTTGCTTTACCACAGATCCCTTCATGGAAGGATATCCGGAGGTTTCCAAGATGAGCATTGCTGCTATCCGGAAACTGAACGATACCGGTATCAAATGCACGACTCTGACAAAGGGACTTCTGCCAATCGAGCTGGCGGAGCTCTCTCCGGAAAATGAGTATGGGATTACACTGATTACTCTGAATGAAGCATACCGGGAACAGATGGAGCCGGGAGCGGCTTCTTGTGTAGATCGGCTGGCGGCACTGAGAGCGCTTCACGATGCCGGTTGTAAGACGTGGGTAAGTATGGAGCCCTATCCGACTCCGAACATGGTCGAGCAGGATCTGAAGGAGCTACTGGAGGCAGTATCTTTCACAGACCGGATCATTTTCGGAAGGACAAACTACAGTAAGGTCGCAAACTCCTATGAGGGACATAAGCATTTTTACAATGAGTGTGCGGCAGAGGTGATTTCCTTCTACAAGAAGCACGGCATTGATTATCACATAAAAGAAAAAACGATAACGGAAGAATGAGGTGGCGTTATGGCTTTATTACAAGACCTGATCCAACAGATTGATGATCCGGCGCTAAGGGAGAGAATCCTGCAGGAAACAGATAAATTATTGAAGCAGAAAAAGTTCGGATTGGTGTTTGAAGAACATCTGCCGGAATGCACGCCGCTTTATGACGTGCCAATTCGTGTTGGCTCCAAGGTGGCTCTGAAGACCGGTTATGTCAGCGATATCTACACTGTTATGAATATTGATGGCGATGATGTTCAGTGCGACCGCAGGGAAACGCATGAGCAGAAAACCTTCAAGCTGGATGAGTTGGTGACTGTGGCCGAGTTCGGAGAGTCAATTTACCCGACGCTCAAGTCAATAGATACTGTTGAAAATGCTCCGGAGAGTAGCCTTTGGCATACTCTGATTCAAGCAGACAACTATCATGCTTTACAACTTTTAGAATATCTGTACTCTGAGAAGGTCGACTGCATTTATATTGATCCGCCTTACAATACTGGAGCAAGGGACTGGAAGTACAACAATGACTATGTTGATAGCTCTGATGCTTATAGACACAGTAAGTGGTTATCGTTTATTGAAAAGCGTCTAAGGATAGCAAAAAAACTGCTTAATCCCGAAACAGGTGTACTTATCGTAACGATAGATGAACACGAAGTGCATCATTTACGCTGTTTGTTAGAAACTATTTTCCCGGACTTTTATATTCAGATGATTACTTGTGTGACTAATCCGACAGGAGCTACGCAAGGCAGATTTTCGCGTATCGAGGAGTATATTATTTACTGCTTTGCAAAGAATGCATCTGTAGATTCTTATGGAGATCCTATGATCGGAGAAAATGTGGTAACTAAAACAGTTCGATGGAAATCTCTCTTGCGTTCCGGAACGAGCGCTCGTCGTGAAGATAGAAAGAATATGTTTTATCCGGTGTATGTTGATGCTGAAAAAGGCGTGGTAGTGGATGCGGGTGAAGCACTTCCCTACGAGCAAGAACCTTCATTTGAGGACGTTAATGGTCTACAAGTAGCGTGGCCAATTAGGACAGATGGCTCCTATGGAAGATGGAGTGTTGGCGCTGATACATTTCGATCATTGATAAGCAAAGGATATGTTCAACTTGGAAGATACGATGCAAAAAGGAACACGTATGGTATCACCTATATAAGTAATGAAACTCAAAAGATGATTGAGGATGGAACCGTTGTAATAACTGGGAAGAACGAAAAAACAGGTGTAGTGAATATTGAGTATGCCGAAGAACACAGCCAAGCCGTTAGAACGGTATGGTATAGAACGCGCCATAATGCAGGAGTCTATGGCACGAATTTAATTTCGTCAATCATTGGAAAATCAAGACCGTTCCCATTCCCGAAGTCTTTATATGCCGTATATGATTCTATAGCTACAGTTGAAAAACATAACAAGAATGCACTTATCATAGATTTCTTTGCAGGTTCCGGGACTACAATGCACGCTGTCAATTTGCTAAACGCGAGTGATGGTGGACATAGACGTTGCATTATGATCACAAATAATGAGGTTTCGGAAGCCGAATCAAAAAACCTTGAATCACAAGGATACAAGCCAGGGGATGAGGAATGGGAGAAGCTTGGTATCGCCAGATATGTTACTTGGCCTCGAACAGTTTGTTCAATCGAGGGACACGACATTAACGGTAATCCTTTGAATGGTGATTATACAGATTTAGAAATTCCTATGTCAGATGGATTTCCTGCCAACGCCGCCTTCTTCAAACTGAGCTTCCTTGATAAAACCTCAGTTGCTCTCGGCAGGCAGTTCCGTGAACTGCTTCCGGTGCTCTGGATGAAAGGCGGAGCCGTTGGCAAGTGCCCGGTTCTTGAAAATGATGATCTCCCGAACATGCTGATCTTGCCACAGAACAAGATGGCTGTTCTGGTGGATGAAATATATTATTCCGAGTTCGATGCGGAGTTAAGCCAGCATCCAGAAATCCAGACTGTCTTTATTGTAACGGACTCAGAGACAGCATACCGGTCAATGATCCGTACCTACGATGGCAAAGACTGCTATCAGCTTTACAGAGATTATCTGGATAATTTCAGAATCAATACGGGGAGGTAACCATGAGAGTAGAATTATTCCCTTTTCAGAAAAGAGCGCTTGCTGATATCCGCATGAAGACTGCGGAGGCAATGGGCAGCTATCACAGGACACACGCGCCGCAGGTGGTTTCTTTCACTGCGCCGACCGGAGCTGGTAAGACCATCATCATGTCAGCGCTGATTGAAGACATTCTGTTCGGCGATGAGCAGTATGTGGAGCATCCGGATGCAATCATCGTCTGGCTTTCGGATTCTCCTCAGCTGAATGAGCAGTCAAAGCAAAAAATCGACTCCAAGGCCGATAAGATCAAGCTGTCGCAGTGCGTTACGGTTTCAGAGGAATCCTTTGATAAAGAGATGTTTGAGGACGGACATGTTTTTTTCCTGAATACGCAGAAGCTGTCGGTCACATCCAAACTCACGAAAAACGGTGATGGCAGGACTTATACGATCTGGCAGACGCTTGCGAATACCGTCCGGGAAAAGAGTGATCGGCTGTACTTTATCATCGACGAGGCACATCGTGGTATGCAGGGACGTGAGGCCAGCAAGGCTACCACGATCATGCAGAAGTTTATCAAGGGCAGCGATTCGGACGGTATCCCGCCTATGCCAGTTGTCATCGGTATGTCCGCTACCACGCAGAGATTCAATGCACTGGTCGAGGGCACGTCCTCTACAATTCATAAATCCATCGTGACGACGGATGAGGTACGAGCTTCCGGCCTTTTGAAGGACAGGATCGTTATCACCTATCCGGAGGAGGGTACGGTCAATAACGACATGGCTATTTTGCAGGCGGCTGCAGATGACTGGAAAGAAAAGTGGGAGCATTGGACGCAGTATTGCTTTGAGCAGCATTACGCCTATGTGAATCCGATCCTGATTATTCAGGTTTTGAATGGAACCGGTGATGCTCTGACGGATACCAATCTGGACGACTGTATTGCAAAGATCGAGGAACGTACCGGCTTCAAGCTGGAAAGCGGTCAGGTTGTTCATACCTTCGGCGGCACGACAGCCACACTGACCATCAACGGTCTTGATGTGCGATATGAGGAGCCCTCCAATATTGCCGAGGACAGAAATATCCGCGTGGTCTTCTTCAAGGAAAATCTTTCTACTGGCTGGGATTGCCCGCGTGCAGAGACCATGATGTCTTTCAAACACGCCAATGATGCTACATATATTGCACAGCTTCTCGGTCGAATGGTAAGAACACCGATGCAGATGCATATTCAGGTGGACGACGTTTTGAACGACGTGCATCTCTATTTGCCGTACTTCAATGAGGACACCGTTAAGGATGTTGTAGAAGCTTTGCAGAGCACTGAAGGCGGAGATATCCCGACCGATATTTATGGCGAGTCCTTGTCTGGGAAGAAATTTGAAACACTGACTGTCAGACCGAAGAAGAAAAAGGAAGAACAGCAGACTCCGGGACAGATGACTCTATTTGAAGTGTTTTCCGGGCAGAACACAGGCGAACAGCTGTCAGCTGGAGTAACAACAGAGTCAGCTGGCGACACGACTCCGGCATCGCAGCCACAAGCTACTGGCGGAGAAACACAGCAGGCTGAAACAACAGAACAGAGCCAGACACAGGTGAACACAGGTTCAACGACTCCGGCTCAGTCTGCAACGGTTACGATACAGCCTTCTGATACGTCAACACCCTCCGAAGACAGTGCCACAGGTAGTTCGCAGACTGCTCAGTCAGAAGAACCTGGTGAGGAAGACTTGTTTGACCGTGAAGAGGTTATGAAATTTATCAATGACGCAGGTCTGCTTTCCTATAACGTCAGAGCGCTTAGAATCAATGACTATCTGAAATCACTGTATAGAATGGCGCACCTTCTTACAATGTCCAAATTGCACCGTGAGGCGATCAGGGAGGTTCAGGATGAGATTGTCGAGATGATCCATAGCTATGTGGAAGCCCTCAAGGCAGATGGCAAATACGATGATCTTGTACAACAGGTCAAACAGTTTAAGCTGGCGACACAGATATTTGATGCCTTCGGAGAAACCGTAGACAATTACTCGGTGCATGATATGTTTACGACGACGGATACTGATATTGAGCGACAGTTTCAGATTGCAGACGTTAAGCTCGGTCGAGAAGGCATCGGGATGGCTTATGGAAATAAATACATGGACTTTTCTGACCTTACAGCCTTTAAAGTCGATGTTATTCTGTTTGTTGCCAATGATGAGTGCATGAAACAGTTGCACGCATATGCGGAGACACGGTTCCACGGCCTGAATGACGATTATAGACGGTATATTGCCACCATCGACTCGGAGAAAATCCGCAAGGAATATGACAGTATTGTTTCCGATGGTGATCCTGTCAGCAAACACAACTTCCGTTTGCCGGAAACTATACAGGTTCCTCATGAGGCTGGCGGCAAGGAATACAGAGACCATCTCTTTGTCAGCGAGGCGACGGGAACTGCAAAACTGAAATTGAATGGCTGGGAAGCCGAACTCATCGAGATGGAGGAAAAGCGTCCGGACTTTGTATGCTGGATTCGTAATCCTTCCAGAGGCTCATGGGCACTCTGTATCCCGTATGAAATCGATGGCGAAATCAAGCCGACCTATCCGGACTTCATCGTAGTGAGAAAAGATGAGCGCGTCGGATATGTGATCGATATCCTTGAACCTCATAGTCCGGATTTCAAGGATAACCTTGGTAAGGCTAAGGGCTTTGCTGAATATGCACGCCAGAATCCGGGAGTTGGCAGAATCCAGCTCATTCGTATGAGTAAGGATGCGCTCGGAAAGAACCAATTCAAGAGGCTTGATATGTACAGAACGGCGATCCGTGATAAGGTTTCTCACGCGATAAACACAGACGAACTTGATCACATTTTTGATACGGACGGGATTATCGGGTAAGGAGGACATATATTATGGCAAATGAGCTGCAGCCGTTGTCGCTGCTTTTTCAAAATAGATTATTCCGGATACCGGACTATCAGCGTGGTTATGCGTGGCTGCAGCAGCAGTTGGTGGATTTCTGGGAAGATCTTATAAATCTCCAGCCAGACCGTTTTCACTATACGGGGCTTCTGTCGCTGAAGCCTCTGAAGGGCAAGGAAACTGTCAGCTGGGGAGAGGACTTATGGCTGGTCGAGAATGGATATAAGCCTTGCCATATCGTTGATGGCCAGCAGCGCATCACCACGTTCGTCATTCTCTTGAATGAAATCGTGGGCTTTGTGCGTGGATTGGAAGAGAACGCAGGAAAATCTGATAAGGAAATTACTCTTGGGTATGAGACGGTCGAGGAGATCGTTTCAAAGTACATCTGTCGGAAAAGACCTCCCAATGGAGTGGTAACGACGTATCTTTTCGGGTATGAGGTCGACAATCCCAGTGCGGAATACATGAAGTATAAGGTTTTTGAGGAGCCTTATGCTGGTGCGGTTAACGAGACCTATTATACGAAGAATTTGAAGTTTGCTAAGAACTTCTTTGCCGAGAACATCAGGAAGTTGTACGAGGAGTCCGGAGAGAACGGTCTTGAGGCAGTTAATACTCTGTATAAGAAACTCACGCAGAAGCTGATGTTTAATCTCTATGAGATTGATGACGATTACGATGTGTTCGTGGCTTTTGAGACCATGAATAACCGTGGTAAGAAGCTGACAAATCTTGAACTGCTGAAGAACAGACTGATCTACCTTACCACGCTCTATGATGATGACATATTTGACGAGAAGGACAAGACTGCCCTCCGCAAGAAAATAAATGATGCTTGGAAAGAAGTCTACTATCAGCTCGGAAGGAATAAAAATGTTCCGCTTTCCGATGATGATTTCTTGCGTGCACATTGGATTATCTATTTCAGATATTCCCGTAAGCGTGGCGATGATTACATCAAATTCCTGCTGAGTAAGTTCTCATCAAAGGGTATATTTGAAAAGACTCCGGTGCTGGTTGAGGCAGAGACCGAGCCGGTTATCATTGACGACGTAACCGATGCTGATGATGTGGAGACTGTCGAGGTGGAGGAACCGAAGACCATAGAAGTTTCCAAGCTACAGCCGAAAGAAATCGAGGATTATGTCAATAGCCTCAAGGATATGGCGAAGTACTGGTATGACACTTACTTCCCTTTTGAAAGTGTAAATCTGACACCGGAAGAGCAGAAGCGGGTTGATAGACTTAACCGCATCGGTATTGGCCATTTCAGACCGCTGGTTACTGCGGTTATAAGCCGGAGAGATATTTCCGCAAATAGCAGAGTGAAAATCTTTGATGCTATTGAGCGCTTCATCTTTGTTGCTTTCCGCTTGGGGAATTTTAATGCCTCTTATGGCAGCAGCGATTATTATCGTGCAGCACGTCAGGTGTATGTGAAGGAAAATAATGTTGATGAGCTCTGTAGGGATATTTATGACAGAACCACAAACGATATAGATTTTGCTACACAGAACTTTGTCACCAGAATCGAGAAATATTTCTCTACAGGAAACGGTTACTACGACTGGAACAGCCTGCGATACTTTTTCTATGAGTATGAGAGCAAGCTGGCAGAGAAAAACAATATAGACCGTTTCTGCACATGGTCGATGTTTACGAAATCAGAGAAGGATAAGGTGTCTATCGAGCATATCCTTCCTCAGACGCCGACTAAGTTTTACTGGCGTAATATGTTCCGTCAGTTTAATGATTCAGAAATCAAAATGCTTTCCGGAGCACTTGGAAACCTCCTCCCTCTATCCCAGAGCGTAAACTCTGTCCTGCAGAATGACAGCTTTGAGGATAAGAAGCATTCTAAGACTACAGGTCGACGTGGCTATGAGAACGGGTCTCATTCGGAGATAGAGGTATCCAAGCTGCAGGATTGGACTGCGTTTGAAATATACAACAGAACAGAAAAACTTCTCGTTTTCATGCAGGAGCGCTGGAACCTGCAATTCGACGATGAGCAGTTGGAAAAGCTAATCGGCATTTCGTTTGTTAAAGACGGACGTGAGATTCCGGAGGAGCTGGAGGAAGCGCCCACAGCAGACCCAGAAACCGAGGATAGCGCTGATGGCTCCGCTGAGGATTAGAGATTACAGTTTTGGACGGCTTTCGTAAACTACACAAATGAGCACGGCAGAGCATCTGATATTTCTAAACAGAAGGCCTCCGGTCGTACATATTACGACGTGCATATTTTGGCGCAAACGGATACCACCTGTTCTTTTCTATTCCTTACGGCAAGCGGATCAAGATGGGTATCTACACCTATAACGTGGATACCTACAATCGCCTGAAGGAATCAAAAGACCAGATTGAGGCAGAATTCGGTGAGCTCCTGAACTGGGAATACTCGAAACCGACAGGGCAAACACGTTCTATCGTTATCGAGGAGAAAGCTGATGACTTCAATCTGTCGGAGCAGCCGAAGATATTTGACTGGATCATCGATCACTTTGACCGGATCACGACAGCACTGTCTATGGCCGGAGAGCGTCTAAGCCTGAGCGGTGATTCTTCAGAAACGAGGTTTGAGATTAGAAAGCGTTACTGGACGTATGCATTGGTGCAAATCCATGAGGCTCATGGTAATCCGGGTTCATTCAGTAATGTTAATCCGAGTAAAGATAACTGGATAAACGGGTTCTTTGGTATCGGTGGTTTCTACCTATACTGCGTAGCAAATTTTGACTCTGCCCGCAGTGAAGTGGTATTTGCCAGAGCTGAGAAATCAGAGAACAAGGCAGCCTTTTATGTACTCTATCAGCACAAGGATGAGATAGAATCAAAGTTGGGAACAACGCTTCAGTGGAATCGCGGAGACGACATAAAGTCCTCGAAGGTGTTCATTCAACTTGATAACGTGAGCATTGAAAATGAGGACGACTGGCCTCAGATGGCTCAATTCCACGCGGAATGGAGTAAGAAGTTTTACGATGTGATTGTGCCGTATATAAAGGGATGAGGAGGAGCCGATATGTATGAATCACTAACTGCGTTAATCCCTGCATTGAAAACGGATAATTTTGGTGAATGGATAGTTGATAGAGAGAATGATGGAACACCTGAGCACCCGATTCAGTTTCCGTTTGTGAACTATGGTGAGGCTGTACAAGGGCTCGAAAAAGAAATATATGCCTTTGAGAAGCAGCATCCGGACTTTGGATTAAACCGGTACAACGACATTCTTAATGAGAATGGAATTGAATGGGGATTGGACTCTATGAAGAAAGCGGATGTCAGCAATCTTGATGGGAGGACTGTCATGGCTCTTTTGTTGGGTGCTGTCCGGGCAGAACGATTCTGTGATGGAGCACTACTCGATTTTTGTGAAAATGGAAGTGTCGTCAAATGGCTTGAACGGCTTAAGGAAATAGACGGGGATTAAACCTTTTAAGGTTTAATCACACAATTTAAGGATACACATACTTTTTAAGGATTGCCCTTTAGGGGTTTCGGAAAGGAGGCGCAGCCGGAATGAGTACAGCTACAGCAAGAGCATATCGGAGCAATTTCACAGGTCGGTTTATGCCCTCCGGAAGCCGTAAAAGCCCTGAAATCAAGCCCTTTTGCGAGTGCCGGAGCACATCTTTGCGGAAAGCACATTGTATCAAAGATAGCGTCTTGTTAGATGAGACCTGCGGAAGCGTAGGCTTCTCAATGAATGCATATAATAAAATTGAAAGGGGTGAGTTATATGATACTCCCTGAAAATTTGATGAGCTTGATTCGTCAGGGTGAAGGACTGACAGTCGAATTCAAAAAATCAACAACGGATATCACGAAAGATGTCTACGATACTGTTTGCTCTTTTTCCAATCGAGATGGAGGTCATATTTTTCTTGGGGTGAAGGATAACGGAGCGATTCTCGGTGTTGACAAAGACTGTGTCGAACAGATGAAGAAAAACTTTGTTACGACGATCAACAATGAGAGCAAAATCTATCCGCCGTTATATTTGACTCCTGAAGAATATGAGGTCGATGGGCGTATTGTTCTTTACATCTATGTCCCTATTGGAAAAACGGTTTATCGCAATGCAGGCAGGATTTTTGATCGTAATAATGAGTCGGATATAGATATCACAGATAATGCGGACATGGTTTTCAACCTTTATGCCCGCAAGCAAAGCACCTATTTTGTAAATAAGGTCTACCCTGCCATCCCAGTCTCAAGCCTTCGACATGATCTGATGGATCGGGCAAGAAGAATGACGCGGGTAAACAACGAGCATCATCCGTGGGTTGATATGACGGATGAAGAGATGCTCAGAAGCTGCGGTCTCATACTTGAAGATCCGGAAACGAACAAAGAGGGTATCACTCTTGCGGCCATTCTGCTTTTCGGGACGGATAACCGTATTATGTCTGTTTTGCCGCAGCATAAGACAGACGCTATTTTCAGAGTATTCAATGTTGACCGATACGATGACAGGGATGTAGTGATCACGAACCTGATTGAAAGCTACGATCGTTTGATGGAATTTGGAAAGAAGCATCTAAATGATGTATTCACGCTGGATGGAATCCAGAGAGTAAGTGCCAGAGACAAAATTCTGCGTGAGATCATTTCCAATCTGCTCATGCACCGTGATTTTTCCAGTGGATATGTACCGAAGCTTGTTATTGAACGGGATAAGATCACAACAGAAAATGCAAACCTTGCGCACGGGCATGGAAACTTGAACCTGAAAACATTCAGGCCATTTGCAAAGAATCCGCCGATAGCAAAAGTGTTCCGCGAGATCGGACTTGCTGACGAGCTTGGAAGTGGTATGCGAAACAGCTATAAATACACGAAGCTGTATTCCAGCGGGGAGCCGGTTTTCACAGAAGCAGATGTTTTTACGACAGTGATTCCCCTTTCCGAGGCGGCAACGGCAACAGTCGGGCCGACTACCCAAGATACCCACCAAGTTGCCCCCCAAGATACCCATCAAGTTGCCCCTCAAGACTTGGAGCAAAGGTTGGTGGAATTAATTGAGTTTTGCAGTATGCCGCATAGTAAGCGCGAGATGATGGACTACCTTGGCCTTATTGACAGCAAGAATTTCAGAGAGAGATATCTTGTTCCTTTGCTTGAGGCAGGGAAGATTGAAATGACGATACCTGATAAGCCGAATAGTAAGAACCAAAGATATAAAAAAGCGAACATTGAAGTCAAAAACTGAACATTGAACTGAAAAACCGGACATTGAAAAGGCGTAATCGGATATTCAATGTACAGTTTTGACTTAACCAAAAGGTATGTTGAGACGATGGAAATTGACGACTTTCTCGACTTATTCCCTCAGAGCGAAGTCTTGAGGCGATTAGGAAATCTGTGCGTCTGCATTATATAGTAGGGATAGGTACATCGACCTGTTTCCGAGAACGAGCTCAGTTGAGAAAATGGCGAGTTTGCGGTCAAAAAAGCGATTGACCAATTCCCGCGAACGAACGGGATGATTGTTCGAGGACTTTGCGGATATTTGACATCCATCTGGAGCAATCGAGCCATGTGGAGAGCGTGGCGGTATTGGTGCGGGAGTAGGTATAAGTCTGTGCACATAGAATTAATGCCCGAGCTTCCGATGGATGATATGGATTCGTCTTATACCAAAAGAAAGGAAATTTATGAGCAAATAAGCTGGATACGAATTTCGTCGATATCGTGACAGAAACAGCGCCTATGTATTTTTCTGAATATGAAATTCTCGAAAATTTACGACCCAAGGGGAACCTGCCGTGACATTACAGGTCTTGGCAGATGGGGCAACGGAGATGTCGAGGTGTTCTTTGAACACACCTCCGAGATTGACGATGTGGTGGAGCTGATCAGCAGTCCTACAACAAGCAGGCGGAGTAGTAAACCTTTTAAGGTTTCTTACACAATTTAAGGATTAGCACTTAGGGGAGTGGAAAAGAGGCACAGCCGGAATGAGTACAGCAACAGCAAGAGCATATCAGCCGTATTTCTCAGACCGGTTTATGCTCTCCGGAACACGGGAAAGTTCTCAGAATAAGGCTTTCTACGGGCATCGGGCTACATATTCGGGAAAGGCACCTTGTATCAAAGATAGCGTCTTGTTAGACGATATCTGCGGAAACGGCGGCTTCCTTGTAGGTACAAATGAGTAATAGCGAGGTGAGACCACATGAACCAAGATCCGTTTAAGGAATATATCAAAGAATCCGAACCGGCAAAGCGGGACAAAAGTTATGCTTGGCATACGGCAATTGGCCTACAGGCGGTTGACGGGCTCAAGACATCGGAATATTTGGTGCGGACGGCTGTCCGGAATATTGAGGGAGAGATAACATTTGAAGAAGCAAATGAACTCCTGCAGTCTTATTATAAGGAAAATCCTGTCCGTGATGCATCTGACCGCACTGAGGAAGCGGACAAGGTTTCCGCGAGAATCGCAGCACTTCTCTCCGAGCGTGCCTTCAGCTTTACGCCGAACGAGTATCTTTCCATCCACAGAAAGCTGTTTACCGGTATCTATTCACATGCAGGCCGCATTCGGGATTACAACATCACGAAGAAGGAATGGGTGCTGGATGGTGCGACCGTGCTCTACGGTAGTGCTACGGAGCTTAGAGTGACACTGGATTATGATTTTTCTGAGGAGAAGAAGTTTTCTTATAAGAATCTTTCGATGGACGAGATCATCCATCACCTTGCTTTTTTCATTTCAAGACTGTGGCAGATCCATGTTTTTGGCGAGGGCAATACCAGAACGACGGCGGTATTCTTTATCAAATATCTGCGCACACTGGGTTTCGATGTGACAAATGATATTTTTGCCGAGAACGCATGGTATTTCCGCAATTCGCTGGTCAGGGCAAACTATAACGACCTGAAAAACGGCATTCATGAAACGACGGAATACCTTGAGACATTCATCCGCAATCTCATCCTGAACGAAAACCATCCGTTGCATAACCGGACATTGCATATCAGCGGAGCGTTCGAGAAAACGGAAAAACCGGATATTGACGCTTTAAAAGCGGACATTGAAAAAGCCTTCCAACCAAAGACGGTAAGCCATATATTGAAGCTGCGAGAGGCCTTTCCGGGCCAGACGATCTTTGGTCGCTCGGATGCGATGAAGGTGATCGACCTCAAACCGTCCAGAGCTTCAGACCTTATCAAAGAACTGGCGGAGCATGGAATCATCAAGCCGGTCTCCGGACATGGAAAAGGAAAGTATCGCTTCCGGCAATAGCAGGGTTGAGGCGATGGGATTTCAGACTTGTTCCTATGGAGCGAAGTCTTGAGGCAATCGGCGATGTGCCCGGATTGCATATAATAAGTAGGAGCAAGAGCGTATCACGTAAAAGATAAGGAGTGTCCACGCACGTTAGTTACTCCGTTTGGGGAATTAACCTTTTCGCGCCGCTACTACCAACACAAGCAAAGCTGAAGCAACCGTACCGGTGGTAAGTGAGCCTGTATTACAGAAACAGTGCGTACGGCACAAGTTGCCTTACTGTACGTATGAAGCTACGCAAAAATTTCGGATGCCCGGAAGCGAAGTGGCAACATATGGCAGTTGGATGCGCAACATACAAAATGGATGCTATCATTATCTAAATTAGTTCCAGTTCCAAAGGACTCCCTGTCAATCCATTTCCCACAACAACTTGACACTGTCCCAAGAGAATATTTTCATAAAAAAGCATATTATATGGTATAATAAATAAAGTTTTTTGAACGGAGGACAAGAATGAGGACTTTTAGTTATAAAAAATTGTTTAAAAAACTAATAGATTTAGATATGACAAACAATGAATTGATGGAAAAAGCAAAAGTAAATAAAAGCACACTCTATAAAATGAAAAATGGGCAAAATGTAACTACAGATGTTTTACTTAGGATTTGTAATGCTTTAGATTGTGATATTGAAGAGATTATGGAAATTAATAATATTGAGGAGGAATAATAATTATGAAAAGAATTTTTATTAGTTTTGCAATTGAAGATGAACGGTTAAGAGATTTTTTAAAAGGACAAGCGAAAAATGAAAATAGCCCATTTGAATTTGTGGATATGTCAGTTAAGAAACCGTGGGATTCACAGTGGAAAACAAATTGTAGAACAAGAATAAAAGGCTGTGACGGTGTGATATCAATAGTTACAAAGAATACCAAAAATGCAGATGGACAAATTTGGGAAATGAAGTGTGCAAAAGATGAAAATATTCCAATAGTTGGAATATACGGAAATGATAGTCACTCTGGAGTTACTATTCCAAGTGAATGTGGATATATTAGACTAATGGACTGGACATGGTCAAATATTTCAAAGTGGATTTATAATATATAAAGAAGGAGATGTTTTAGGATGAGTAGAAAAGCACTCATTGTTGGTATTGATGATTATCCAGGTTGCCCTTTAAGTGGATGTGTAAATGATGCAAAAGAAATAAAAAACTTACTTGAAACAAATGGAGATGGTTCTCCTAATTTTGAAGTTAAGTTTGCTCCAAATATACAGACAAAGGATGAGCTTTTGGAGCTGTTAAATGCTCTTTTTTGTGAAGGTGATTCTGATATATCGTTGTTCTACTTTTCAGGTCATGGAACAGATGAAGTTACAGGAAAAATAGTTACACCTGATTTTAAAGGCAGAGATATGGGAGTATCAATGTCGGATATTTTGGCTTTATTAAAACAGTCAAAAAGTAAAAATAAAGTTGTTATATTGGATTGCTGTTTTTCTGGTAAATTCGGAGAGTTGGGAGTAATTTCATCAAATGAAACAGTATTAGGCGAAGGTGTGACAATTATGACTGCCAGTAGTAGAGATCAATATGCTGTAGAAGATGGAATTACTGGCCATGGAGTATTTACTGAATTGTTAATTCAGGGGTTGTTGGGTGGTGTAGCTGATGTTGGCGGAAATATTACACCGGCAAGCTTATATTCATTTGTTGATCAATCGCTGGGAGCATGGGAACAACGACCTCTTTTTAAAACAAATATATCCAGATTTCTTCCTATTAGAACAATAAAACCTAAAGTTCCTATTGAAGTTTTAAGGAAATTAAGTGATTATTTTCAAAATCCTGATAGTGAATATTCCTTAGATCCGTCTTTTGAATTTACTAATAATCCGGAGTACAAAATTGAAATAAAAGAACCATATGCAAAAGATGTAAATATTAATAAGTTTAAAGAATTACAACTATATGAGAGTGTTGGTTTAATTGAACCAGTAGATGAGGAACATATGTATTTTGCAGCAATGAATAGTAAGTCATGCAGGTTGACTCCTTTAGGATTGCATTATTGGAAATTGTCAAAAGATAAAAGATTTTAGGAGGAATATATATGATTTTAACAAATGAATTTTTAAGAAGAGAGTCTATAAAAAGAGACATTAGCAATGCATCGGAAAAAAGGATTTTAAATGAAAATTATGCGGTTTTTTCAAAAAAAGAATCATATGACTTGTTTATATCACATAGTTTTTTGGATAAAAGACTGATATTAACGCTAATTGATTTATTTAATAATGCAGGTTATTCAGTATATGTAGATTGGATAAATGATAAAAATTTAGATAGAAATAATGTATCGTCTAAGACGGCTAATGTTATTAAAAAAAGAATATCTGATTGTAAAGGCTTATCTTATATTGCCACTGGAAATATTGTTAATTCAAAATGGTGTCCATGGGAATTGGGTTTAGCAGATGGCATGTTAAATGGGAAATCATGTATACTACCAGTAATGGAAGAAACTGGTACTTTTAAAGGTCTTGAATATTTAGGTCTTTATCCATACATAGAATATGAAAAAATAAGTGGAGAGAGTACTTATGAGTTCTGGGTTATAGATCAAGGCGATAGTAGTAGATATGCTTCTTTAAGGAACTGGCTTAATGGAGCTGCACTAGAAAGACATTAAAATAATAAGGAGATGGTTATCTCTCCATTTCCTTACCCATACTCCATAGTTTTTGCGAATTTTATAAAGCTCATTCGTCATGGATTTTGAGGAAGAATACTCTTGCATGAGGGTATTCTTTTTTTCTTGTAATTTATCAAGTTGGTCTAAAAGATCTTTTGAATTTGGCATTTTGGGGTAGGATTTTTTCAGCTTGGAAAGGGCGGTTTCATAGCGTGTGATTCAGCCTTATATTCCTCAAAATATGAACTTGCTCCATAGTATCGGAAAGTAGCTGTATGTCCTTATCAATTTCTTGGATTTTATCTTGTAAACTTTGTCTTTCATCATATAATAAATGCTGGGGGTAATACAGAAAATCTATAGTACCCCATATAGGGCTTTTTTGTGTCAGTTTTTGCGGACATAGGCAGTTGCCGGGCCGGCACCTGTTTTGATAAGGTAGCCTTCTTTGATCAGTCGTGTCAACGTTCGTTCGATTGTAACCTTGCTGATATCCGGGCAAAGTTCCATAATTTCTTTTTTCGTAATTTGGCCTACTCGCCCCGAAATAAGGTCTTTAATGCGCTCGGGTTTGGATGTTTTTTTTGTCCTGACGTGGCGGATGCGGTCTTCAAATTCAGCATAAGCTTTGTTGATAATGCCTAGGTAATATATTACAAAGGGCTCATACGTATTGTCTGTATCATGCCAACGGACAGAGCTTACTTGCAGTGCTTCATAATAGGTTTCCTTTGTTTTTTCAATGAGCATTTCTATACTGATGTATTTACCAACCTGATAGCCTGCTTTGTATAGCAATAACAGTGTCAGCAGACGACTCATACGGCCGTTTCCGTCATTGAACGGATGAATACATAGGAAATCCAAAATGAACATGGGAATGAGGAGTAATTTGTCGATTTTCCCGTTATTCCAAGTACGGTTAAAGTTATCACACAGGATATCTACGGCTTCTGCCGTTTGAAAGGCAGGAACGGGAATAAATCGTGCTTTGCTGTGCCCTTTTTCATCCGTTTCGGTAATGACGTTGTCGGTGTTTTTATAATTACCGCCGACAGCGCCGGTGGAATAGGAATATAAATCCCGATGAAGCTGTAAGAGTAAATTGGCGCTCGGGAAGATGTATTCGTAGTTTTCGTGAATCGTAGCCAAGACTGCACGATACCCGGCGATTTCCTGTTCGGAACGATTGTGGGGCTCAATTTTTCGGCTGACCAATTCTTTAAGGCGCTTATCGCTCGTAAATATACCTTCAATGCGGTTAGAAGCTCCCGTGCTTTGAATTATAGCGACTTCCGTAAGTGTATTCAGCTCGTTCGGGCCTGTTTCCAAAAATAAATCCTGGCGTCCTTTATGCTCGTGAATTGCCGTAATAAGGCCGATAATTTCAGGCGTCAACAGGGACGGGGCCGTTTTAGTATAATCAAATGTCCGCATAAGAAAATCTCCTTCATTTTACATCTATCTCCGTCATTTTACTATTAAATGATGGAGATAGCAATGTTGTGACGGAGATTTTAGTTTATACTTTGTTTCAAACTGTCTTACACAACCGGTTTTGATTGCTATTGCAGTTTACCATGGCTATATACTTTCACATGGCGCATATTTCGTTATTTATAAGCCCGGATGATGGTAGTATAATATAGTCACAAGGAACGATAGTCAAAGGTAATTGGGGATCCTGTGAGAGTTTCGGAGAGATACCCATATTCGTAGCAGTATATTTTTACCGGTGCAAAGGGGAACTGAGAAAGAACCGGGTTTTATGATTTAAAGGGGTTTATCATGTCAAAAAAGGATTCGAAAGATCAAGAAAGATTTATGTCTTTTGTGTTTCGGGGAAAAGAAATATTCAAACCTTTAAATACGGGTTTTATTGATAAAAGAGTAGGCTGCATCAGAGAATATGTGGCTAATATTTACTTTTATACAAAAGACAATCAAACCATTATGATTGATGCAGGATATAACTATGACAGACTTGCAGAAAAGATGCGGTGGCTTGATATCAATCCGAAAGATATAAAAGATATTTTAATCACGCATCAAGATACAGACCATGTCGGAGCCGTTGAAAAAGACAGCGACGGATTATTCCGCCAAGCAATAATATATAGGAAGAATTGAAAATGAGTATTTAGAAGGCCGTAAATGTCGTAAGGTATTGTGGGGACTCTATAAACTGCCGCAGGTTTATATCGACAATGAAAAAGTTTTAATAGACGACGGACAAGTCTTTTATATCGGCAATATCAAGATAGAGGCTTTTCTTGTGCAAGGACATACATGGGGACATCTTGTTTATTTAATTGACGACGAATATCTTTTTACAGGAGATACTATTTGGTTTGGTGCAGACGGCGGTTACGCATTTTTAAATATTCTTGCGGAAGACAGCAAACTGCAAATAAAGTCACTTAAAAAGCTGGAGGAAATACTTAGAAAGAGAAAACTCAAACTCAAAATTATCACGGGGCATACCGGTTGGAGTGATAATCCGGACTTTGCTTTCGCTCACACAGACGAAATTTGTAATGCTTTAAGAAGAAAACCTAAAGTTCACGATTGTAAAGCACCTTATGATGGTTATGACGAAAGAGATGATACGGAAGAAAATGCAAGAAAGATTTTACTTGATAAGTATTAGGCATACATATTTGATTTATGGAGAAGAAATTAACGCCGGACGGAATGTTTGAAAAGGGCCGTGTGAAATTTGGAAAATCATTTTTAAGTGGCGTGAGTATGAAGAGGAGGTTGTGCCATGATTATCAGCGCAAGCCGCCGAACGGATATCCCGGCGTTCTACTTTGACTGGTTTCTCAGCCGCCTGCAAGCAGGATTTGTAGACGTGGTCAATCCCTTCAACCGCCGACAAGTGAGCCGTATATCACTCGCCCCTCAAGCCGTAGACTGCATCGTGTTCTGGACAAAAGACCCTGCGCCTATGCTTGGGAAGCTGGATAGATTGGACTCATACCCCTATTATGTACAAATTTCCATCACACCCTATGGCTCTGACGTGGAGCTGAACCTTCGGCCCAAGGCGGCCATCATCAAAGCCGTGCAAGAATTGTCCTCTATCATCGGGAGGCAGCGAGTGGTTTGGCGGTACGACCCTATGCTGCTGAGTCGACATTACACGATTTCCTCTCATCTTGAATGGTTCAAGTGCAGCTTGGCACAGCTTGCTCCATCCGTGGAGCGATGCGTTATCAGTTTCATTGATATGTATGCCAAGACCGAGAAGAATACGCAAGGGCTGAATCTTCGGGAATTGACCGAGGATGAGATGCATGAGTTGGCAGCAGGACTTTCCGACATTGCGAGGGACAGCGGAGTGACACTCCAAACCTGCTCCGAGGCCATTGATTTGGAGCAATACGGCATAACGCATGGGGCTTGCATTGACGGCGAACTGGTGGAGCGTATCACGGGTAAGTCTATCCGCATCGGCAAGACAAAGAGTCAAAGGCCGCTCTGCAACTGCGTGGAGAGTTTCGATATCGGGCAATACGATACCTGTATCCACGGCTGCCGTTATTGCTATGCTAATGCCAGTCCGGAAAAGGCCCGGCTCGGATTCGCTCGGCATGAGAAAAGTTCATCGTGTCTTACCGGCAAGCTGAGGGGTGATGAGAAAATCACGGAACATTAGAATATACGAATAAATGTCCACGACCAACACGTTTTGTCTACCCTCAAAGTTAGTTGAAATTAAATATTAGAGGCCGTGAAACCGGTTATTAACTGAGGTTTCACGGCCTCTAATACTAACATGTCCTATAACCGGCATTTTACTGCCGAATGATGGAGATAGGAATGTCGTGACGGAGATTTTAGTTTACTTTTTTCCTGTCAGCAGTGTCGAATCTCCTAACCGCAGCAGGACGGCTTCACGGCGCTTTGCAAACAGTCCGTTTGCCGTATTTCGGCATTCTACGTGTTCATAGCCGTCCCGGCGCAGTTCTTCCGTAAATTCTTCCATATTTCCGTAGAGGCTTGACGACATGAGATCGTGGATTGCGAAGGTGCCGCCTTTTTTCAGGACCCGCAGCGTTTCTTTCAGCAGTTCCCGCCTGTTTGTACCGTAAACATCGTGATATACGTAGTTACTGACCACTACATCGAAGGTTTCGTCCGGAAAGGGGAGCTTTTTTGCATCTCCCTGCTGAAAACGGACATTTGCGGTTCCTTCGGCACGGGCATTTTCCTCACACAGAGCTTTGGAAAAGGAGCCGCTGTACGGCCAGCCCCATATATCCACACCGACCATGTGCCCCTGCGGATTTCTTTTAGCGCAGGCAATGGTCAGCGCTCCGCTGCCGCAGCCTACGTCAAGTCCCGTTCCGCCTGTAGGGATCTGCACATATGCGGCAATGCCTTCGACAGTACGTTTCATCAGCTGCCGGTCCCCGCTGTAGGAAAATGCGCGGCGAGCCAGGACTGCCCAGCAAAAAGCCGCACCGGCAATAAGGAAGAGGACGGCGCAGATTCCTGTAGCCGCGTAGCGATAGGAGCCGGCAAGGGCGGTACCGTTATATATGTATAAGAGGAGAACGAACAGGACAACCGTGCACAAAAACAGTCCTTTGATCAATTTCATGGGCATCCAGTTTTTATAATCGGGAAGCATTTCAGTTCCTCCTTTCTTCAATACACTAAAATAAATAATATGATTTTAAGTTAATATGATTATACATCATATATTTATAGTTGGAAATAATTATCATTTATCTAATAACTTATAAAGTAACTAAAGAAACGGTATCCGTGTTGCCGCATTGTTCGGGGGCATGTTGATAAACTGGTCAGATCTGTTTATTTACAATAATATTATAAAACCCTACAATGTAATTAACTTTATTACATAAGGAGGCAGGATCTATGAAAAAGAAAATCATATCGGCATGTGTATTGGGATGTTTTGTATTGGGGGCTTCCGTTTTTGCGGCGGACGACACGGACCTGTCGGCATTGCCGCAGGTTTACCGGAACGCTCAGCTCATTACGCTCGACAAGCAGAATGTTGCCAAGGGAAACGGTACATTGTACGGCAAATTTTCTTTTACGCGCGATACGGCCGCGCCGGAACAGGCTATTAAGGAGATCGGCTGGATGACGTTGCAGAAAGGCGATTCCATCGGTCTTCATATGCACGGCGTCAATGAAGACGCATATATCATTATTTCCGGCGAAGGCGTATTTACGGACGGCTCGGGCAAGGAAACAATCGTTCGCGGCGGTGACATCACCATTGCCCGTCCCGGACAGAGCCATGCCCTTCGCAACGAGAAAGAAGAACCGCTCGTCTTCCTTGATGTAATCGCGCAGAATGATACGTATCAGCAGACTCGGCCGCAGCCGGCGGCAAAACAAGCTTAGGAGCGCCGTTCCCGTATGACCGGGGCGGTCTTATAATCCGTTCCGCCCGTGCGCAGCCTTTCGTTATGAAAACAGAGGCGCTGTATATCTGCGGCCGTGATATCGAGCCGCAGCATGGCGGAAGCCTCTTCCGGCAATACGGCGTCGGCCGTTTTGGTGATGATAGGAAAAGAGGAGTCGCCGCGCAGTTTTTTCAGTACATTGCGGCCTCCCGGACCGGCTGCGAGAAGCCGCCCGTATGCCGGCCCGCATGCCGCCCAGGCATTCATTGCGGACTGCCGCATGTGCAGTACCGTATAGGCTGCCATGCGGCGGAGGCGGCTGTGCATATACCGTTTGGTTTTCAGCCGTTCCAAGCCGTCCGATACGGCAGGTGCTTCCTTCATGACCGTATGCCATCTGTTTTCCAGTCCTTCACTGAAAGCGGCAAGATTTTTCAGCGCAGGAGGCGGCATAATGCGCCCGCTGTATAGCACGAGCTCTTCATAACGGCTTTCGTCCGTATAAGCGCCGCTTTCGAGGAGTGTTGCGACTTTCTCGCGGATTGCTGCGGGAATAAACGGCATATACGCCTCCGCCGGCGCACCGGCGCGAATGGAGGCTCTGACGGCGGAAGCGTTAGTGAAGCCGCCGGCCGTATCGCCGCGGCGTATGATTGCAAGCTCCGTCTGTCGTGCGTGCGTGCGGATCGCCTGCGCATACGCAAAGGCAAGGAGCGCGTTCGGTGTAGTGAGAAAATCTGCCGCATGAGGGGAGTATTCTTTCAGGGCGTCAGTAACGGCTCTGCCGTAAGACATGCGGCTGTCCCGATTTTTTTGCACGGCCCGCATTACGGCTTCTTCTTCCCGTATGGCCGCAAGGCTCATAAAATCTTCGCCCCTGCCGTTTTCGCTGCCGCAGACAAGTGTCGTGATGCCGAGTCTTGCAGCCAGCCGGACGGCGCCTGAGGCAAAATCGCCTGCATGGGAGAGGACAAAGGCCGCCGGCAGCTCAAAGACTGTATCGGCGCCGCAGATGAGAGCAAAGGCGGCGCGTTCGTATTTGTCAAAGAGTGCCGGCTCGCCGCGTTGAACGAAGGCGCCGCTCATGATGACCGTAATGACCGTGTCCGTTCCGTAACGGCGCCGTATTTCGCCCAATATATACGCATGCCCCGTGTGCAGGGGATTGAATTCGGCAATGAGTCCGATGTGTTTCATGCAACGCTCCTTTACTCAATCTGTAATATATGTCATTATCGTTTTAATCCGTTATATTCTATGATATAATAAATTCGGTCTGTAAGAAAGCTTGTAGGTGATGTAATGAAAATTGTTAAATTCATAAACACGGCTTTTCTGGCAGCTGTCGTATTCGGCCTTTCCGGCTGCGGCTCGGAAACCGCGGTGACCGAAGAGTACAGTTTCGGACAGGCGCAGCTTCGCGCAGGCAATACGGAATTGTACCTCTTTTCTCCTTTTGAACTGGTGAAAGGACAGGTGCGCGATACGGATACGGCAGTGTACGTCAATCAGGACCAGCATGTCGCCGTCGTTGTGACATATGCGCCGTCTACAGGCTTGACATCAGGCGAAGCTGTTGAAAACGCGATAGCCGAGTTGGAAGCCCGTTCCGAGTACAGCATTGCGGAGAAAAACGTGTCTCCCGCAACCGTACGGGGTGAAGCCGCTACGGAAGGAACCGTAGATTACACGGTTTCCGTAAAAGGGCAGGTAATTCCCGTTGCGGAACGGATTCTCGCTTTTTCTCATGAAGGCTATATATGGACCGTACGGTATACGTATCGCCGCGACGACAAGATGGCGGCGGACGTGACGGAGTATGTTTTCAAACAGCTACAATAACTACTATTTGCGAAAGAAGGTACATTCATGATCGTATTAGTTGTAAACTGCGGCAGTTCCTCTTTAAAGTACCAGCTGGTAAACATGGAAAATGAAGAAGTCATGGCGAAGGGTCTTGTGGAAAAGATTACCCTGCCCGATGCGCAATTGACCCATAAGTGGAACGGACAAAAGAAGGAAATCGTGCAGCCCATTCCGGATCATAAGGTTGCCGTCAAGTTGGTACTCGATATTCTTACGGATAAGGACTGCGGCGTTATCAAGTCGATGGACGCTATTGACGCCGTGGGGCACCGCGTCGTACACGGCGGTGAAGAGTTCGCTTCGTCCACGCTCATTACGGCAGAAGTTATGAAGGCGCTCGAACGTTGCTCCGCTATGGCGCCTCTCCACAATCCGCCCAACATTATCGGTATCAAAGCCTGCGAAGCGATTATGCCCGGTGTACCACAGGTTGCCGTATTCGATACGTCCTTCCATCAAACGATGCCGCCCAAGGCTTACATGTACGGATTGCCATATGAATTGTATAAAGAAGACGGCATCCGCCGTTACGGCTTCCACGGCACGAGTCATCGCTATGTGGCCGACCGGATTGCCAAGGTCATGGGCGTACCGAAAAAAGACTTGCGCATTATTAATTGCCATTTGGGTAACGGTTCGTCCCTGGCAGCCGTCAAGGGCGGTGTGTGTATTGATACGACCATGGGTTTTACTCCGCTGGCAGGTATGCTCATGGGTACGCGCTGCGGTGATATCGATCCGGCAATCGTTCTCAACGTCATGGATCATCATAACCTTTCTACGAAGGAAATGGATATGCTCATGAATAAAAAATCCGGCGTTCTCGGCATTTCCGGCGTTTCCAGCGATTTCCGCGACTTGGGAGAAGCTGCCGCCAACGGCAATGATCGGGCTCAGCTTGCGCTCGATATGTTCCATTATCAGGTACGTAAACTGATCGGCGCCCTCGCCGCGGCTATGGGCGGGGTTGACGTCATTACCTTTACGGCCGGCGTCGGCGAAAACGGTATTGAGGACCGCGCCGCTATTTGCGAAGGATTGGAATATTTGGGGGCGGTCCTTGACAAGGAACGCAATAATGTACGCGGTAAGGACGCACTTATCAGTACGGATGACTCGACGTGCAAGCTCTATGTTATTCCTACAAATGAAGAGATCATGATTGCTCGCGACACGAAGGAAATCGCCTCCAAATAATCGGTGAGCATACGGATAAAGCGGCAGCTTCGTGAAAGAGGCTGCCGCCTTTTGTATAGGTGTGGAGTATAAGGATGAAACTGATTTATTGGGATATAGACGGGACGATGATTAATACGGGCATGGCCGGTACGCACGCCATTTACGACGTCTTTCGCCGCCTTATGGGGGACGACGCGGCAGTGCCGCATATTTCCGCAGGCGGCAGAACGGACAATTACATTTGCCAGCAGCTCCTGTACCAGGCGCGGGGCGTCATGCCGACGGACGACGAGGTTTTCTCTTTCTGCCGTGAATACGAGCGGAACTTGGTGCGTTGGCTGGATGTAACCAAGCAAGACAGCCGTATTTTTGAAAACGTGCGGGAAAATTTGGAATACTTCCGTCAAAAAGACGATGTGGCACAGCTCCTCCTCACGGGCAACAGCCGCGACGGCGCGCAAATGAAGCTGGCCGCTTTCGGATTGGACGGTTATTTCGACTTTGACCGTTCGGGCTTTGCAGAACACTTTTACGTGCGCGACGACTTGGCACGCCATGCCATAGAAAGAGCAAATGCTCATTGGCGCAATGAAATTGAAGATGTTTTCGTTATCGGCGATACGCCGTATGATATACAATGCGGCAAGGTCATCGGTGCTAAAACCATATCCGTAGCGACAGGCCATTACGAAAAATCCGCCCTTGCCGAAAAAGCCCCGTGGCGCCTCTTTGATACCTTGCCGGCACCGAAAGAAATGGACAGCCTAATCCGTGCGTAAGTGATGGTTTTGGGCTATTTAACGCATTGAAAGGAGAGGACAGATGGATACGAGCGGCTTAACTCAAGAACAAATACAGTTGATTGAATCCCGTCTCCTATCTTTATTAGTAGTGTATGATGGGAGTTTTATCATATAATATCTTTACATGTGTGTTATAATATAAATAAAAATATCGATATATTTTGAAAGGGGTGTATAATATGGAAGCGCTATTAAGGGCAAGGAATCTTTTCTTTGCAGGTATGTGCACATTACTTGCGCCAAGGCAGACATCCCAGCATAGAATTCACGATATATTGGCAAAAGATGATATGAAGTCGTTGAGGGATGATTGGTATGAGGTAGGTAATGATATTCAGGATGCAATGGAGCAATATGTAGAAAAATATGAAAGACGATAAATCTGTCAAAGAGGCTCAAGTAACATTAGAAGTGCCTAATTTCATTCAAAAACAATCTTCAGAAAAAATAAGTGAAATACAAATACGAAGCGGACCGTTACCGATTCCGGGAGAATTACGTGCATACGAAAATATTTGTCCCGGTGCAGCCGATCGCATTATACAAATGGCTGAAAAACAAGGCGAGCATAGACGGAAACAAGAGGATAAGGCTGTTTCGGCAGCTGTAATTGACGGTCATTTGGGATTGGTATTTGCTTTTATTGTATCCGTTGTTGGAATGTTTTGTGGTTTTCTGCTTATCCAAGCTGAACACTCGGTGATTGGTACCTTATTTAGCGGAATTAGTTTTTTGAGTGTGGTAAAAGCATTTTTAACTGCAAGTGATAAGAAAAAGAAAAGTAAATAAGCGTTCTGTTGCCCGCATTCTGTTTGTGCAGAGTGCGGGATTATTGTATATCCGAAAAGCACGCGGTAGTCGCGTGCTTTTCGGATATACAATAAGTCACTGCCCGTAAATCCGGACAGTGACTTCATTGGTGCGAGTGAAGGGATTTGAACCCTTACGTCGTAAGACGCCGGATCCTAAGTCCGGTGCGTCTGCCGTTCCGCCACACTCGCAGGATTGCATTTTATTGTAGCACGGTCATTTCTTCAGCGTCAAACCGATTAGCTGATGACAAGGCCTACAGGGCAGTGATCGCTGCCTGTTATATCCGTGTAGATTTTCGCTTCTTTCAGGCGATCGTCGAGAGATTTGGAGGTAATGAAGTAGTCGATACGCCATCCCGCATTGTTTTGACGGGCTTTGAAACGATAACTCCACCAGGAATAAATTCCTTCTTTGTCAGGGTAGAAGTAGCGCCACGTATCGGTAAAGCCGGAGTGTAACAGTTCCGTCATCTTGTTTCGTTCCTCGTCGGAAAAGCCTGCATTTTTATGGTTGGATTTTGGGTTTTTCAGGTCGATTTCTTCATGGGCTACATTGAGGTCACCGCAGAAAATGACCGGTTTTACTTTATTTAAGGACAGAAGATAGTCGCGAAAATCATCTTCCCAGCGCATGCGGTAATCAAGGCGTACCAATTCGTTTTGACTGTTCGGCGTGTAGCAGGTGATGAAGTAAAAATCTTTGAACTCAAGCGTAATGAGGCGTCCTTCGTGGTCGTGTTCGTCAATGCCCATGCCGTACGAGACGGAAAGCGGCTCGATCCGTGTAAATATAGCCGTACCGCTATACCCTTTTTTATCGGCATAATTCCAGTACTGCTTATACCCGGGGAAGTCGATGTCGATTTGCCCTTCCTGCAGCTTTGTTTCCTGAAGACAGAAGATATCGGCATCCAGGTCGGTAAATATTTCAGGGAATCCCTTTTTCATAACGGCACGCAGGCCGTTTACATTCCACGAAATGAATTTCATGAGTTTTTCCTTTCTTTAACAAGAATCGCGTAATTTGGTATAATAAAACATCTGAATTTATGTAGCTTTTAAGACGTGTATAGTGTATAAGAAAAGCGGTTATCTTGTCAAAATAAAGGAGACGAGAGAAATGGGCATTCATGAATGGGCGGGACAAAAGGTGCGTCCTTCGGACTATCCCGATTTACAGGCCTTGGGCAAGGCGTACTACGAATATATTCCCAATCCGGAGGGTGCAGCGGAAGCGGTAAATTTCGGTACATCCGGTCATCGCGGCAAGGCCGGGGACGGTAATTTTACGGCGGCGCACGTTGCCGCCGTCACGCAGGCCGTCTGTACGCTGCGTGCCGGTTTCGGCGCCGGGGGGCCCATTTTTATAGGAGCCGATACGCATTATCTGTCACAGCTTGCCTATAAGACGGCGTTGAGCGTGTTGATTGCCAACGGCATTCGCGTATTCGTCGACAGCACGGGCGATTTTGTGCCTACACCTGCCGTCTCCCGTGCCATTATACAGTACAATGCGGAGCGGACGGCGGAGCTTGCAGACGGCATTATCCTTACGCCTTCACACAATCCGCCCGATTGCGGCGGCATTAAATATAATCCCGTTACAGGCGGCCCGGCGGACGGCGACATAACCGGAAAAATCGAGGCCGAAGCCAATCGCCTTCTTGCAAATCGCAACAAGGACGTAAAATGCGTCGGTACCGTCGGTACGGATTCGGCTTATATGGACGATTATTGCACATCGTACGATTATAAGGAAGCATATGTCGAGGCTCTGACCGAGGTCATTGATATGGAGGCGATAAGCCGGGCGGACTTACACATCATGATTAACGCTCTCGGCGGTTCGGGGATGAATTATTGGCATAAAATTGCTGAAAAATACGATATTGCCATGGATTTCATCAATGACTCCTATGATCCGCAGTTTTCGTTTATGACTTATGACCATGACGGCAAGGTACGTATGGACTGCTCTTCGCCCTATGTTATGGCGGGCGTTATGAAAAACGGTTCTGCTTATGATTTGATCTTGGCCAACGATCCAGACTATGACCGTTTCGGTATCGTTTGCGGTGCAGACGGCATGATTTCCGCCAATGCTTATCTTACAGTTGCGGCTCATTATTTGGCGACACACCGCAATTTTTCCGGCAAAGGAATCGGCAAAACCGCGGTTACTACGGAATTGTTGGAGAAGGTTGCCGATATGCTCGCCGTTTCCTGCTATGAAGTTCCTGTAGGGTTCAAGTACTTTGTCGAGTTGCTGCGAACCGGAAAAATTTATTTTGCCGGCGAAGAGAGCGCAGGCGCATCCTTCCTTACAAAGGACGGCAGGCCCTGGACGACCGACAAGGACGGCATCATACTCTGCCTCTTGGCGGCGGAAATTATGGCAGTTACGAGCAAGTCGCCCTTTGCGTATTATAAAAAGCTCTGCGAAAGTATAGGTCCGTCCTTCCCGATGCGCAGGGATACGCCTGTCTCCGGCGAAGAAAAAGCACGTATAAAGGCGCTCGCGGCAGCGGACATAAAGACAAAGATCCTTTGCGGCGCGCCTATCCTGTCGGTGCGTACGACGGCAACTTACGGAGACATGCCTATAGGCGGCGTCAAGATCAGGACGAAAGACGGCTGGATTGCGGCGCGTCCGTCGGGAACGGAAGATATGTATAAGCTTTACGCGGAAAGTTTCGTTTCCGCCGCACACGGCGACAAGCTCCTTGCGGAAGGCGGCGGGATTATTCAAACGGCCTTGGCTAAAGGTGGATAATCCGTTTGTATAGGCCTTATATTCACACGTTGTATATAGTATTTTTCGGAACAACTGTGGTATAATGTCCGTGAATATTACCGATCAGTACGGAGCCGGCGAGCGAATCGCATTCTGCCGCTCCTGTCATGATACATTGAGGGAAAGTAGGCGTGTTCGGTGCTTGCATATTTTGTACCTTTTTTTATTGCTCTCATTATCTCGTATGTGTTGACGCCTTTTGTCAAGAAGCTGGCTATTCGTATAGGTGCCGTCGATCGGCCTGACATGCGTAAGGTTCACACGCATGCCGTGCCGCGCTTGGGCGGATTGGCCATTTACATCGGCTTTATGGCGGCCGTCTTATACTCTATGCCTGTTTATTACGAATTTTTAGGGTTTTTGCTGGGCGCTACGACAATTGTTCTCCTGGGTATTTGGGATGATATTTGCAATATCCCCGCCAAGATCAAACTGGTCGGACAGATTATTGCGGCAGCCATTCCCGTCGCTTTCGGCGTACAGATTGAATGGGTGACCAATCCGTTCGGTGCTATTTTGTTTGTCCCCGAGTGGCTGGCCGTACCGGTTACGATTTTTTGGATTATCGGTTTTACAAATACGGTCAATCTTATTGACGGGCTGGACGGCCTGGCTGCAGGCGTTTCCGTCATTGCGTCCATTTCCATGTTCTTTATTGCCGTCAGCATTAACCAATACTTGCCGGCCATGCTTCTTGTCGCCATGAGCGGCGCGGCCCTCGGTTTTTTACAATATAATTTCAATCCGGCCAAAATATTCATGGGCGATACGGGCAGCATGCTCCTGGGTTATACGATGGCTGTCGTTTCCGTCTTGGGGCTCGTGAAGACGGCGGCGACGGTGGCTCTCGTCGTGCCGATTATTGCGCTGGGCGTGCCTATTTTGGATACGCTTTTTGCCATTGTACGCCGTAAGATGAGCGGTGTTTCCATCTTCCAACCGGATAAGGGGCACTTGCATCACCGTCTCTTGGCCCTCGGCATGACGCAGAAACAAGCCGTTGTCAGTATGTATCTGGTGAGCGGCTTTTTCGGCCTCGTCGCCGTTTTTGTGGCCAATGTAAGCTATACTGTCGGCATTGCTACGATTATCGTCGTCCTGGCGGTCATTATTTATTCGGCCAAGCGAATCGGAGTATTGCGGGGAAGCGGTACGGGCGATGGGGCGAAAAAATAGACGTTGCTTATTTTAGAGGAGGGCGCTTCCATGATAAAAGTAATGGCCGTATTCGGTACGCGGCCGGAAGCGATTAAAATGGCTCCCGTCGTGTTGGAGCTGAAAAAACACGTACATTCCGTTGAAACGATTGTGGCCGTTACGGCACAGCATCGGCAAATGCTGGACCAAGTGCTGCATTTATTCAAAATTAAACCGGATTACGACCTGGACATTATGGCCCAGGGACAGACACTGTTCGACATTACGTCGCGTGCCATGATGGGACTGAAAGAAGTCTTGGAACGGGAAAAGCCGGACCTTGTCCTCGTTCACGGTGATACGACGACGACCTTTGCCGGCGCCTTGGCGTCGTATTATGAGCAGGTCCCCGTCGGTCATGTCGAGGCGGGCCTGCGGACGGGGGATATATACTCGCCCTTTCCCGAGGAAATGAACCGGAAGCTGACCGGTTCCATTGCGGCTTTTCATTTTGCGCCGACAATGCGGGCAAAGGAAAATCTGCTTAGAGAAAACGTTAATGAACGATCGGTTTATGTGACGGGCAATACGGTTATTGATGCGCTCATGAAGACCGTGCGTCATGATTATGATTTTGCCGATGAGTCTTTACGGTCCGTTGACTTCGAGCATCGCCGGGTTATTTTATTGACGACTCACCGCCGGGAAAACCTCGGTGAACCGATGCGCCATATTTATAGAGCTTTGCGTTCCATTGTGAATGAAATTGATGACACGGAAATCGTCTTTCCCGTGCATCGCAATCCGTTGGTGCGAAAAGTTGTCAACGAAGAATTGGCCGGCCTGGACCGCATTCACTTGATTGAACCGCTCGATTATGAACCCTTTGCCAATCTCATGAGCCGCAGTTATTTAGTCCTTACGGACTCGGGCGGCATTCAGGAAGAAGCGCCGTCCTTAGGCAAGCCCGTCCTCGTCCTGCGCAATACGACGGAGCGGCCCGAAGCGGTTAAGGCAGGAACGGTGGCCCTTATCGGTACAGAAAAGGATGTCGTCTACAACATGACAAAACATCTCCTCACGGATGCGGCCGCGTACAGTGCTATGAGCAACGCCGTCAACCCGTATGGTGACGGGAAATCGTCGGAACGAATCGTGCAGGCCATACTGCATGAACTTACCGGTTCCCGCTCAAGACCGGACGAGTTTTTATAGAAGCAACACAATTGTGTGTTTTTGTACAAACATAGCAAATATCGGCTCGACAGAGCCGATATTTTAGTATGCGGAACCGGGCGCCGGAAGCTTTGAATCCCCTGTTTTTTGTTGACTTTTCCGGCTGAGAAAGAGTAGAATTAAGGCGGTAATACAATTTTCCTGAATAAAGGAAATACCGGAAGGGAGGCGCCCCGGTCACATTCATGCAGCGTTTTGCGGAAGTGCCTGTGCAACATTATGCGCAAAGAGAATGAAAGGAAAGAGTCCGTAACAAATAAGAGCCATGCCATGGAGCTGTTGCAATTGGCGGCTGTAGCCGGTTCATTGGGATTGACACTATTTGTAAATATCCTCGTAGGTGTCGGTATAGGCCGATTCGTTGACGTTCAATTCGGCACGACTCCGTTCGGGTTGCTTTTCTTTTCTTTATTAGGCTCTGTTACCGGTTTTTGGGCCCTCTACAAAAAGGTTGCGAAGCCGGACAAACAGAGTAAAGAGTAAAGGACGTTCTCGTGAAATATTTTGTCGCCTATGTAAAACGGACGATTATACGCCTTATTGCAATAACCTTTGCAGGCACGGCTGTTTTGGCCGTCGCCGGGTACGGAGCGTACATTACGGGCTGGCTCGGCGGCAGCTTTGTCAATCTGGTCTACTTCGGCATGCTCAGCAGCCGGTTGGCCGGGTCGCGGAAAATGCCGGCGGCACAGGCGCAGGCCTTTATTCGCGGCGGCCTGATATTGCGATTGGTCATGATTGTACTTACACTGATCGTAGTCGTACAGTTTCCGCAAATTAAACTTTTTACCTTTGTGGCCGGACTTATGATGTACCGGGTTTTAATCTTCGGGGAAACTTTTATCCGTGCTTTGCGACATAATGAATAGGAAGGAGGTGTAGTTTATGGAGTTACACGCGGGGCATCATACGGTGATTCAATTGCTGGGGTTGAACGTCAACATTGATACGCTGATTATGACCTGGATGGTGGCGGCTCTCGTCATCGTCGTTACGCTCTTTGCGACGCGCGGACGTGCTATGGTGCCGTCAGGCGCGCAAAACGCGATGGAAATGGTCGTGGAAGCCTTGCTGGATCAGTTTAAAGAAAGCTTGGGGCCGAAGTACGGGCAGGTCGTATCCGTTTTGCTGACGATGTTTTTGTTTATTCTCTTTGCCAACGAGTTCGGCTTATTGCCCAATCCGGGTGTGCTTTCGTCGCCGACGAACGATTTGAATACGACTGTCGCTTTGGCTCTCGTATCGTCCTTTTTGGTACATGTGCTGTACATCCGCAACCAAGGACCGAAAAAGTATTTTAAACATTTCTTTGAGCCGTTTACGCTGTTCTTTCCGATTAATATTCTGGAAGAATTCACGAAGCCGCTGACCTTGTCTTTCCGTTTGTTCGGAAATATTCTGGCCGGTGAAATTCTGATGGAAGTCTTGTATCAGCTGGTACCTGCGATTGTTCCTTTTGTTTGGCTGGTATTCAGCTTGGTCATCGGCTTGATTCAGGCATTTATTTTTACCATTTTGACAACATCTTATCTAGCTCCGTCATTTAGCGGATCCCATTAATTTATAGTACATAGTATTAGGAGGGTTTTACTTATGGAAAAGGCAATTGTTTTAGCATTCTCGGCATTCGGCGCTTGCTTGGGTATCGGTTTGGCTGCATTGGGCGCGGCTCTCGCCGACGGTAACGCGGCTTCTAAAATGCTCGAAGGTACGGCACGTCAGCCGGAAATGGGCGGTAAACTTCTTACCAACATGCTGATTTCCGTCGGTTTGATTGAATCGATTCCTATTATTGCCGCTGTTATTGCCATCGTTCTGGTGTTCGCCAACCCCTATGTAAGCATGCTGTAAGTCGGGTAAAGAAGACAATCCTGATGAAAACGGGGAGGGAATACGATTGGTCAATATAAACGGTACTTTGCTTTTCCAATTCCTCAACTTCTTTATTCTGGTCTTGATTTTGGCGAAATTTGCTTATAAGCCGATGCTGAAAGTTCTGGAAGAACGGAGAAATAAAATTTCCGCCGACCTGAATGAGGCGGAAATGTCGCGTCAAGCTGCACAAGACTTGAAGGCCGGTTATGAAAAGCAGTTACAGCAGGCTCAGACGGAAGCGCAATCCATTATTGACAAAGCCGTGAAACAGGCGGAAGCGGAAGGGCAGGCACAGCTTGATTCCATTCGCGTGCAGATTGCCCGCGAAAAAGAATTGGCTCACGCCGAAATTGCCAATGAGCGTGAAGCCGCCGTGCGTGCAATGAGAGAGGAAGTAGTTTCCCTGTCTATGGCTGTGGCGGAAAAACTACTGGAAAAAAATATGGATACGGACATGAATTCCAAGCTCATTAAAGAGTGCATGGAACGCATGGATGCGAAACAAGTATCAAGGTAGGCAATGATGATACCGGAATCAGTATACAGAAAATACAGCCAGGCCATGTTCGATATTGCACAGGAATCACAGTTGTTGGACACGATGATCGCGGATATGAAAGTCGTGCGCGACGTGCTAAAGGATAACGAAGAGCTGCGGAAATTTTTAGGAAATCCGCTGATTACGGCGAAAGCGAAGAAAGAAACGCTGAAAGCCATCTTCGACACTTCCGTTTCCGCTTTGGTGTGTCAGTTTCTCTATGTTATGGTGGATCGGCGGCGAGAAGCGGCAATAACGGAAGCAATTGAAGGCTTTATCGATTTGGCGCGGGAAGCGCAGCATATTGACGTGGCCAAGATTTCTCTCATTAAGCCCTTGACGGCTGAAGAGGAAAAAATGCTTGTCACCAAGCTGGAACAAGTAACGGGCAACAAGATCGAGCCCCTGTATTCTATTGATCCGTCCATTATCGGCGGCGTCGTCATTAAAATCGGCGACCGCGTGATTGACGGCAGTTTGAAGCGACAAATCCATAATATGGAACGCGCCTTGCTACAAGGCGGTGTGGTAAACGAGGTGACGGACTAGAAATGAATATGAAGCCAGAAGAAATTACGGCTATAATTAGGAAGCAAATCCAAGACTATCATGTCGAGACAAACGTAGACGATGTCGGCACGGTTCTGGAAGTGGGCGACGGTATTGCCCACATTTACGGTCTGGATAAAGCCATGGCGGGGGAGTTGTTGGAATTGCCCCACAACGTATACGGCTTGGCCTTAAACTTGGAAGAAGACAATGTCGGCGCCGTATTGCTCGGCGAGGACGAGTTGATTAAAGAAGGCGATACGGTTCGGCGGACAGGCCGCGTCATGCGCGTTCCCGTAGGTGAAGAAATTATCGGCCGTGTCGTTAATCCGTTGGGGCTTCCCATTGACGGTAAAGGTGAAATTCATACGACTGAATCGCGTCTTATTGAAGTGCGTGCGTCGGGCATTGCCGACCGCCAGCCCGTAAAGGTTCCTTTACAAACCGGCATAAAGGCAATCGACTCGATGGTTCCTATCGGCCGCGGCCAGCGTGAGCTGATCATCGGTGACCGCGGCACGGGTAAGACGGCGATTGCCCTCGATACAATTATTAATCAGAAAGACAGCGGTGTTATTTGCGTATACGTAGCTATCGGCCAGAAAGCTTCTACCGTTGCCAACGTACAACGAACGCTTGAAGAACACGGTGCTATGGCATATACCGTTATTGTTGCCGCAACGGCTGCCGACGGTGCGCCGTTACAGTATTTGGCTCCTTATGCGGGCGTTTCCATGGGCGAGTACTTCATGAACCAGGGGAAAGACGTTCTTTGCGTATATGATGACTTGTCCAAGCATGCCCAGGCATATCGTGCCATGAGTTTGCTTCTCCGGCGTCCGCCCGGACGTGAAGCGTACCCCGGCGATGTATTTTACTTACATTCCCGGCTTTTGGAACGGGCTGCAAAGCTTTCCGATGATTTGGGCGGCGGTTCCATTACGGCTCTGCCTATCATTGAAACGTTGGCCGGCGACCTGTCCGCTTATATTCCGACCAATGTAATTTCCATTACGGACGGACAGATTTTCCTTGAAACGGAACTGTTCAACTCGGGTGTACGGCCGGCTATTAACGTCGGCCTGTCCGTATCGCGTGTAGGCGGTTCGGCGCAGATCAAGGCGATGAAGAAAATTGCCGGCACCTTACGTTTGGATTTGGCGCAGTATCGCGAATTGGCCGCATTTGCCCAATTCGGTTCCGACCTCGATAAGAGCACAAAGGCGCAAATCGACCGAGGTGAACGGACCATGCGGATGCTCGTACAGCCGCAGTATCAGCCTATGTCCGTTGAAGATCAGGTCATGCAGATTTACTTGGCCGTAAAAGGGTATTTGATGCCCGTACAGGTTGATGACGTTTCTGAATTTGAAGACAAATTCATCAAGTTTATGCATGCGAACTATCCTGAAGTGGGGATGCATATTAAGGAAACCAAACAGCTCGGTGAAGAAGATGAAGCCGTCCTTCAAAAGGGTGTTGAAGAGTTTACGAAGCTTTTCGGCGCAGACCACGAATTGGTCAAAGAGGAGGAATAATCTATGCCGAGTGCACGCGAGATAAACAGACGGATAAAATCCGTAACGAATACACAGCAGATCACGAAAGCCATGAAGATGGTGTCTTCCGTACGTTTGCGTCGTGCACAGGATCGCGCTGCGGCAGCGGCTCCGTTTACTGAAAAAATTGAAGCCATGCTCAGTCGCTTGGCCGCGGCGGCAGGCAGTGAAGCGGCTCCCTTGTTTGAACAGCGGGAAGTAAAGCGAACCGCCTATATCGTTATCGGCTCCGACAAGGGATTGGCAGGCGCATTCAATTCCAATATCAACAAGGCGATGGCAAATATTCTGACCGAAAAGGGAAAAGGCGGCACCATGTTTTTTGTGACCGGCCGTAAACCCTTGGAATATTTGAAACACCTTCACGTAACGGCAGAAGGAAGATGGAGCGGGTTTTCCGATAAGCCCCAGTATCATCATGCCCGTACGATTGCAGGTGAAGCGGTAGCGCGTTTTCTTGCGGGCGAAGTGGATGAGGTGCATGTCATATATACAAAATTCCGTTCCGCTTTGTCGCAGGAAGTTACGACAGCCCGACTGCTCCCCATCGGGGCGGCAGCGGAAAGTGACGCGATACCGAAGGAAGAATATATTTTTGCTCCTGACGGAGAACAGGTATTGTCGTCATTACTGCCGACGTACTTGGAAGCTTTTGTGTATAACGGATTATTACAATCGGCGGCGAGTGAACTCGGTGCCCGGATGACGGCCATGACGTCGGCAACGGATAATGCGGGAGAGCTCATCGATCGATTGACAGTGCATTATAACAAGGTGCGCCAGGCAGGTATTACGAACGAGCTGACGGAAATCGTCAGCGGTGCCAACGCATTGCAGTAAGGTTGTAGACTTAACGTAGAGAGGAGAACCTCTTCATGAGTGATAATTTTGGTAAAGTCATCCAGGTCATCGGCCCGGTTATTGACGTTCGATTTTCTGCAGATAAAGACTTGCCGCCCATTTACACCGCTATTCATGTCAAAGGCGGTGAAGGCGAACAGACTGTAGATCTCGTGGCGGAAGTTATGCAGCATTTGGGCGACGACGTGGTCCGCTGCGTTGCCATGAGTTCGACGGACGGCTTAGTGCGCGGTATGACCGCTGAAAATACGGGCGCGCCTATTCGCGTTCCTGTCGGTAAAGGCGTGTTGGGGCGTATTTTTAATGTCCTCGGCGAAACGGTTGATAAGGTAGATGAAAAAGTGGAAGCTGATGATTATTGGCCTATTCATCGTCCGACGCCGAAGTTCGACAACTTGTCTCCGGAAACGGAAATTCTGGAAACGGGGATTAAAGTCGTCGACCTTATCGCACCTTATGCAAAGGGTGGTAAAATCGGCCTCTTCGGCGGTGCCGGCGTAGGTAAAACCGTCCTTATTATGGAATTGATTCATAATGTCGCGACCGAGCACGGCGGCTATTCCGTATTTACGGGTGTCGGTGAACGGACACGTGAAGGCAACGACTTATGGAACGAAATGAAGGAATCCGGCGTTATCAACAAGACGGCCCTTGTTTACGGACAAATGAACGAACCGCCCGGAGCGCGTATGCGCGTCGGTCTGACCGGCTTGACCATGGCTGAGTACTTCCGGGATAAAGAGCACCAGGACGTACTTCTTTTCATTGACAACATTTTCCGTTTCATTCAGGCAGGATCGGAAGTTTCGGCACTGCTCGGACGTATTCCGTCAGCCGTCGGTTATCAACCCACCTTGGGCACGGACGTCGGCGCTCTGCAGGAACGTATTACGTCCACACGGGACGGCTCCATTACGTCCGTACAGGCTGTATACGTGCCGGCCGACGACTTGACCGACCCCGCTCCGGCCGCAACGTTTGCCCATTTGGATGCGACGACCGTATTGTCCCGTCAAATTGCGGAACTCGGTATTTATCCGGCCGTCGATCCTTTGGATTCGACCTCCCGTATTTTGGATCCTCATCTCCTCGGCGACGAACATTATCAGACGGCCCGCGAAGTACAGGCGATCTTGCAGAAGTACAAAGACCTGCAGGATATCATCGCTATTCTCGGTATTGACGAACTGTCGGAAGACGATAAGCTTACCGTCGCGAGAGCTCGTAAGGTACAGCGTTTCCTCAGCCAGCCCTTTGCCGTGGCCGAACAATTTACGGGCCAGGCGGGACGGTACGTGCCTTTAAAAGAAACGATTGCGGGCTTTAAGGAAATCCTTTCCGGCAAATGTGATGATATGCCGGAACAGGCATTTTACATGGTCGGTAATATTGAAGAAGCATATGAAAAGGCCAAGACTCTGAAAGGAGAATAGGCTATGGATGAAAAAAGTAAGACCCTTCGTTTGGAGGTTATTACGCCGGATACTTCCGTTTTCAACGATGACGTGGAATTTGTTCTCGTCCGCGCCTTGGACGGCGACCTCGGTATTATGCCGAATCACGCGCCGCTTATTGCTTCTTTGCGTATTTGGCCGTTGACGTATACGAAAAACGGCACGGAAAAGCAAATTTCCGTTGCCAAGGGCTTCCTGGAAGTGAGCGGCAACAAGGTTACCGTTGTCACTCCTGCTGCGGAACTTCCTGAAAATATTGATGTGAAACGGGCTCAAGCGGCAAAAGAACGGGCTGAGCGGCGGCTGGAAAATAAGGCGGAAAACATTGATGTGGAACGTGCCGAACTGGCTCTGCGGCGTGCACTTCTTCGTCTTGACGTGGTGAAGACCTTTTCCGGAAAATGAGACGGAAATACAGTGGGAGAGTCTCTCTGTGAGGGGGACTCTCTTTTTGTATATCCCATAAATTAACAGTATACGTGTGTTTTAGTATTGATAATTAAAATAAGACGTTGACATGACGGCCGCGGTTTGCTATTCTGCATATAATGAATATATATGCTATACAAGGAGGGATAATGATAATGAAGTATAATTTTGATGAAATTATCGACCGCAGGCATACAAATGCCTTAAATACGGACGGATTCCGCGGTTATATCTTTCATGACTTTGAAGGTAAAAAGATATTTCCTTTTAAGGATGAAGAGTTTGTGCGCATGTGGATTGCCGACATGGAATTCGCCATGTGCCCTCATATCATCGATGCTATAAAAGAGCGCTTGGATAAGCGCATCATCGGTTACAGTCAGGTTTTTGAGCAGTCATTTTACGATGCATATAATGAGTGGAGTGAAAAGATGTACGGCTGGACCTATCCCCGTAAAGATTTTTGCTTTTCTTTGGGAATCATTCCGGCATTGTTTAAGCTGACGGAATTTTTATTGACCGATAATGAATATGCTATCGTCAATACACCGGCGTACGGATATTTTCAACATGCCTTGAACTATAACGGGAAAAAAGCACTTTATAATAAGCTCGTCCGCGATGAAAAAGGCCGTTGGCAAATTGATTTTGCAGCGCTCGAACGGGACGCGGCCAACCCTATGGCGAAGCTTCTCATTTGGTGCAACCCGCACAACCCGACGGGCCGTGTCTGGACGGAAGAAGAACTGAAAAAAGTGGCGGCTATCGTTGAAAAGTATAATCTCTGGATTATCAGTGATGAAATTCACTGCGATCTCTTGCGCCAAGGGCAGCGGCACATTCCCATGGCGAAGATTATGCCGGGCTACGACAAGCTTATTGCCTGCACATCCGCGTCGAAGTGCTTCAACATGGCCGGCATGATGTTTGCGGAAATCTTCATTCGCGACGAGGTACTGCGCGATTGGTATATTACATATACCAACTCGTATGCCATGAACGTAAATCCTTTATCTATTGCGGCTCACGAAGCGGCATACAGACACGGTTATGAATGGCTCGATCAGTTGAAAACGTATTTGGACAAAAATTTCGCTTTTGTCAAGGAAACGTTGGACAAAGAACTGCCGGAAACGCATTTTGAAATTCCCGAAGCGACGTACCTCGCCTGGGTCAACTTAGGTGCCTATATGGCGGACGTGGAAGACATTCCCGATTTCTTCGCCAATAAGGCCGGAGTCCTCCTCGAAGGCGGCAATGCCCTCTTTGTGGACAATGCCGAAGGGTATGTGCGGCTTAATTTAGCCATGCCCCGTTCTATGATTGAAGACGGGCTGAAGCGGATTGTGGCGGCCGTCAAACATAAATAGAATATATTGGCGTTCTTCGGACTGTTAACCGGGTTGGCATGAGCGAATCCGATCATTGACCGTAATGAATCGGCTTGTCTTCGGGCAGGCCGATTTTTCTATTCTCTTGTAGCAGGAAAACGCCATATATGGTATTATAAAATGTAAAATTAAACGCCATCTTGTAATAAAGAGCGTACAGACGGAGAGTATACACATGGATTTATTGGCAAGTAAACACTATTGCCTGATTACATACGGTTGTCAGATGAATGAGGCGGACAGTGAGCGGTATGCAGGCCAGCTTGAAGAGTTGGGCTATACGATGACGGAAGACTGGGAACTGGCTGACGTTATTCTCATAAATACGTGCTGTGTCCGCGAGACGGCGGAAGATAAGGTGCTCGGTAAAATTGGCGAGCTGAAACACGTAAAGGCCCGCAATAAAAACCTCATTCTCGCCGTTACGGGCTGCATGGCCCAAGAATGGCAGGATCGCCTTTTTAAGCGGGCGCCCCACTTGGATTTGGTCATCGGCACGCATAATATACACAAGCTCATCGAGCTCATTAAAGAGCGGCAAAAGGGGAGGAACCGCTTTCTCGCCGCCGATATGGGCGAGTCCGTCTTTCATGACATCCCGACCAAACGGTTTCAGAAGTTTTTTGCCTGGGTGCCCATCATGAACGGGTGCAACAAGTTTTGTACATACTGTATCGTGCCGCATGTGCGGGGCAGAGAAGTAAGCCGTCCTTTGGAAGACATTGTGGCGGAAATTAAGCGGATTGCCGCTGACGGATATAAGGAAATTACCCTTCTCGGGCAGAACGTCAATTCATACGGTCTCGATTTTCGGGACGGTACGGATTTTTCAGCCCTCCTATACGCCATTGACGATATTGACGGCATCGAGCGGGTGCGTTATATGACGAGCCATCCCAAGGACATGACCTTTGCCATGGTCGACGCCATTGCGGCCTGTAGGAAGGTCGTGACGCACCTGCACCTGCCCGTGCAAAGCGGCTCGACCGACTTACTGAAGCGTATGAACCGCGGTTACAGTACGGAACATTATTTGGAACTTATTGATTATATTCGTGAGAAGATGCCTCATGTCGTATTGACGACGGATCTCATTGTCGGATTTCCCGGCGAGACGGAAGAGATGTTTCAGGAAACACTCGCTCTCCTGCGCAAAGTCCGCTACGACATGGCCTATACTTTTATTTATTCACCGCGTACGGGAACGCCGGCTGCGACTATGGACGGTCAAATCGATCGGGCCGAAAAAAGCCGCCGCTTAAAACGCCTTATGGAAGTACAAAATGAAATCAGCCTGGCTTATAACAAAGAAATGGAAGGCAAGGATTATGAAGTCATTGTCGAAGGACCTACGAAGAACGACGCTGACCGCTGGTTCGGTCGAACGAGCGGCAATAAGATGATCATTTGGGATAATGACGACACACTCGCCGTAGGTGATACGGTGACGGTGCGCGTTGACAAGGGGCAGACGTGGGTTTTGAAGGGGCATGTTCTGAAATAGGAGGTTTATTTTGGCCGAACAGACGAATTTGACGCCTATGATGCAGCAATACTTGGCAGTCAAAGAAGAATGTAAGGATAAATTACTATTTTTCCGCCTCGGTGATTTTTATGAAATGTTTTTCGATGACGCTGTTATCGCCTCACGCGAGCTTGATTTAACGCTGACGGGACGTGCAGGCGGCAATAAGGAGCGCGTGCCTATGTGCGGTGTTCCCTTTCATTCGGCCGATACGTATATTGAGCGCCTTGTTCACAAGGGATATAAGGTCGCTATTTGTGAGCAAATGGAAGACCCTAAGGCCGTAAAGGGAATTGTGAAGCGGGAAATTATTCGCGTCGTTACACCCGGTACGGTTACGCTTGAACACGCCGTCTCATCGAAAAAAAATAATTATATAGCTTGCCTTGTAGAAAAAGACGAGCTTTTGCAGACCGTCCTTACAGATGTGACGACGGGCGAGTCTCTATGGATGACGTGCAGTGTCGGCGAATTGGACGATAAAGTTTTCGATGTCTTTTCCGTCTATGAGCCTGTCGAATTGGTCTATGCCAATCTTGAAGCACTCCTGCCGGCCGTACGACAATTCATTAAGAGCCGTCTCGGCCGCTGCGCCCTTACGCCGTATGAGGTTGATGCCGCTGTGGATTATGAGGGCCTGGGCAAAACCTATTTTCCTGCCGACGCTATGAAAACGGCTTCGCCTGCGGCTCTTGCCGTCGGTATCTTACTGACTTACGTGAAGGACGTCATGAAGTCCGACGTGTCCCACATTTCATCCTTGCGTCCGTTGGCCCATGAACGGTGTCTTCTCATTGACGCGTCCGGCCTGCGCCATTTGGAAATCACGCAGAATGTGCGCGACGGCAGGCGTAAGGGCACTCTCCTCGAGGTGCTCGACTACACGGAAACGGCTATGGGGGCCCGTTTGCTGCGCAAGTGGCTGGAAGCGCCCTTGCTGCGCCTTGCCGATATCGGTGCGCGGCAGGATGCGGTCGAAGACCTGCTCGGTCATGAAATTATGAGGCAGGATTTGTCGGCAACACTCGGCAGGATATATGATTTTGAACGAATTTTGACGCGCATCGGGACGGGAACGGCGGGGCCGAAGGATCTGGTCGCCCTGCGAGAATCACTGCGTGTATTGCCTGACTTGCGTACTGTCCTGGGGCAGGCGCAAGCGCCGCTCTTGCAGTCCCTTTGCCGGGAAGTGGCCGAGCACGGCGACGTATATGACCTTTTGTGCCGTGCCGTCAAAGATGATCCGTCCGCAGTTATTCGTAACGGCGGCATCATTCGCGAAGGCTATTCGTCCGAGCTCGACGAGATTCGCGGCATTTCGGAAAACAGCCGCGCTTACTTACGCGAACTGGAAGAAAAGGAAAAGGAAAGTACGGGAATTAAGCTGAAAATCGGCTATACGAAAGTTTTCGGCTATTATTTTGAAATCAGCCATGCCAATACGAAACCCGTTCCGTCTTACTACGTGAGAAAGCAGACTCTCGTCAATGCGGAACGTTATATTACGCCGGAGCTCAAGGACTTTGAAATAAAGGTTTTGACTGCCCAAGAACGGCTTTTGGCCTTGGAGTATCGCCTCTTCGGCGAGTTGCGTGAGCAGATTCGGAAGCACATTCAGGCCATGCAGATTACGGCCCGCGCCGTTGCGCGTATAGACTGCCTTTACAGTCTGGCGAGCGCTGCCCGTGAAAACCGCTATGTCCGGCCGGGTCTTAATAATGACAGAGTTATTCATATTGAAGACGGTAGACATCCGATTATTGAAAAGTATATTCAGGACGGCGTTTTCGTACCTAATAATGTAACCTTAAACCACGATGACCACGAAATTCTCGTCATTACAGGCCCCAATATGGCCGGCAAGTCCACGTTCATGCGCCAAGTCGCGGTTCTCGTCCTTATGGCGCAGGCAGGTTCCTTTATTCCTGCGAAAAGCGCGTCCGTCTGCCCTGTAGATCGGATTTTTACACGTATCGGTGCAAGTGACGATATTCTTGCGGGGCAGAGTACGTTCATGACGGAAATGAAGGAAGTGTCGTATATCTTAAAACATGCGACGTCCCGGAGCTTGCTTATTCTCGACGAAATCGGCCGCGGCACGAGTACCTTCGACGGTATGTCCATCGCCAAGGCGGTTATCGAATACTGCCTGAAAAACGTCCATGCTTTTACGCTCTTTGCCACGCATTACCACGAACTCGTCGCCATGGCGGACGAGTCGGAAAAGCTGAAAAATTACACTGTTGCCGTCAAGGAAAGGGGCCGGGCCATTACCTTTTTGCGCCGCATCGTCCCGGGCGGGGCGGACCGCAGTTACGGCCTGCACGTAGCGCGCTTGGCGGGCCTGCCGGAAGCGCTTCTGAAGCGGGCTGAAGTCATCCTGGCGGACCTGGAAAGCTCCGGCAGCGGTTATGTCCCTGCGCCTGCCGAAGCTGCCCGGTCTTCCGGCTTTGACGGCAATGACGGTTTATTTTCCAATTCCGTCATCGACAGGCTCTTAGAGGTCGATGTGATGAGTATGACGCCTATTGAAGCCATATCGTTCTTACATACACTGCAAAAAGAGGCGAAAGAAGGGAGTGGAGTGAAATGAGTTCCGTCATTCATGTGCTTGACGAAAAAACGGCCAATAAAATCGCTGCCGGCGAAGTCGTGGAACGGCCGGCATCGGCTATTAAAGAAATGATAGAAAATGCCTTGGACGCAGGCGCGACGGCTATAGAAACGGAAATTGCCGACGGCGGACAGACGTACATGCGCGTCAGTGACAACGGCTGCGGCATGAGTCCGGAAGATGCGAAGAAGTGCATTATTCGCCACGGTACCAGTAAAATAAGCACGATTGAAGACATTTTCGCAATCAGTTCTCTCGGCTTTCGCGGTGAAGCCGTGCCGAGTATTGCCGCCGTTTCCAATTTAGTGATTACAACGCGTATGGAGGGCGATGAATTTGCTTATCGCCTTACTTTGACAGGCGGTGATATCACCGGAGAAGAACAGACGGGAGCAGCCGTCGGTACGACTATGGAAGTAAGTGATCTTTTTTTTAACACGCCGGCGCGGAAAAAGTTTATGAAGAGCGAACGGACGGAAACGTCCAAAATAAATGATATCCTGACAAAGCTCGCCTTGGCGCGTCCCGACGTAGCTTTTACGCTTATCAACAACGGCCGTACGTCCGTCCATACGGGCGGCAACGGAAACGCATTGGATGCCGTTGCCGCCGTGTACGGTGCCGCCGTGGCGAAAGAGGTATTTCCCGTCTCGTACAGTAACGATGAAATTACGGTAGAAGGCTTTGTCGGGAAACCGTCGCTTTTAAAGAGCACGCGAGCGTGGCAGACGTGTATTGTCAACAATCGGATTATTCACAACGCCGTTGTCTTTAAGGCCGTTGAAAATGCATATCACGCCATGCTGCCGAAAGCGGGATACCCCTTTGCGCTTCTGCACATACACATCGATCCGGCCGTGATTGACATAAACGTTCACCCGGCAAAGACGGAAATAAAATTCTCCGACGAGCAGCAAGTGTACAGAGCCATATACCACAGCATCATTACGTCTCTCACGGAAAGGGAGAAGCCCGAGCAAGTGGCAACGCCTATCGACTTGACGTCACGACAGATTACGAAAGCCGAACTGAATGCTCCGGCTGTGACTCCGTCGGCTTTCGCTTTTTCCGAAGCGGGACGGGCAGGCGTAAAAGAAACGGTTCCGGCAAGAAATGATTTATCCCATGAATACAGGCCGCTGCAGCATGATACGAGAACACCTTATCGGCCCGACCCGGCCGTGCGTGATTGTGCTGCCGGCAACGCATTCAGCGCATTTATGGAAGAACGGGATGCGGCCCGGCCGGTGCAGACTATCACATTTGACGGCGACGAGGATGTTTTCATTCCTTTAGGCGTTGTAGCAGATTGTTTTATTGTTGCCAAGAAGGGACAAGATCTTTATCTCATCGACCAGCACGCCGCACACGAACGGATCCGTTATGACAAGTTATGCAAGCGTACGGAAGCCTTGCCGAGCCAGCAGCTTTTGACGGCGGAATTCGTCGAAGTGGACGGCCGCGATATGGAGCTTTTTGCGGAACGGGCACACGTTTTTGCAGACCTGGGTTACACCTATTCCGAAGCGGGTCCGACGACGCTGCGCATCGAAGCGATTCCGGCCGATTTGCCCGTAGGGGATATAAGCGAATCACTTCAGGAAATTTGCCGTATTCTTCACGAGAGTCCGATGACGGACAAGGCCGTGCTGCGTCATCGTTCGTTGGCTTATTTGTCCTGCCGCGGTGCCGTGAAAGCGGGGGATGTCCTCAATATGAGAGAAATCAGGGAATTGTTGGAAGAACTCTTTCATACGGAAACCCCTTATGTGTGCCCGCACGGACGGCCCGTTATTGTGCGCTTTACGCCGGACGAGCTGGCCAAGCTCTTTAAGCGGACTTAAGATGAGCACACCTGTAATTGTGACGACGTCCTTAAAAGCGGGGACGGCCCTCATACGGGAGGGCGGAACCTGGGCCCGTTCCGTAGGCGCCCGCTTTGAGCCGCGTCGCGGCAGAAGTATACAAGAATTGCGCAGGATTTATGAAAGCTTTCTCATTTACACGACGCGGGGGCCGGAAATACATACGGATACCGGTGTACATCGCTTTCACCTGAGTATGGCGGAACTCCGCATACAAAAGCTGCGCGCCGGCGGTACGGATCATCTTTTGGACGCCGTCGGTATGCGCAGGGGCGTGCACTTTCTCGATTGTACGTGCGGCTTCGGCGCCGATGCGGCGACAGTTTCTTTTTATTTGGATGACAAGTCCCGCATTGACGCCGTAGAAGGATCGCCCTTGTTGGGACGCGTAACGCAGTGGGGACTTACCCGTTATATCCATGAACGGGATGACGTTTCGGCCGCCTTACGGCGTATTAACCTGTACCTCGGCGATTATGAGACCTATTTACGCAGTTTGGCTGACAAGGCGTATGACATTATTTACTTCGATCCCATGTTTGACCGGCCTATTGCCGAAAGCTGCTCTTTTGCTCCCGTGCGTGCCGTTATGGAACACGGCGGCTTGTCGGCGGATACGGTGAAAACGGCGCTTTTAAAGGCGAAAAAGAGGGTTATTATTAAAGGCCGGGACTTCGGCGAGCTGAAAGCCGCTTATCCGCACCTGCGTTTATGCGGCGGTAAATACAGCCGTGTCGCCTACGCGGTCTTGGAGTGTGAACCGTAGATGAATGAACTCATTGCCGTCGTCGGTCCTACGGCAGTAGGAAAGACGGCGATCAGCTTTTCTCTGGCCGAACGCTTTCATACGGAGCTGATTTCCGGCGATGCCTATCAGATTTATAGAAAAATGAATATCGGGACGGCAAAACCGTCAACGGCGGAGCTCGCGAGGTATCGGCATCATCTCATCAACATTGCCGAACCGGACGAGTCTTATTCGGTCGCCGCTTTTCAGGAAATGGCCACGGCGGTAATCGCTGATTTGCATGAATGCGGTATGATTCCCGTCATCGTTGGCGGCACGGGCCTTTACGTCCAGTCACTCCTCGAAGGGTATGCTTTTGCTGCGAAGAAGGTCGAGCCGCCGGAAAGGCAGGCGGCAAAACAGCGTATTGCAGCCTCTTCGGCAGATGAGTTGAAGAAATACATTCATGGCGCTACCGGTTGGGAGCCGTCCGATTGGCATGAGCTGTTGGCCAATTCGCAGCGTCTCATTCGCCTCGTTGCCGCTATAGAAGGCGGTGACGGCAAAGAAGCCGTGCAGCCCCGTAAGCGCGGCAGTCTCGTCTATGACGCCTTCGTTATCGGCCTGTCTTTGCCGCGGCCCGTTCTCTATGAGCGCATAGAACGGCGTATTGACGACATGATTGCCGCAGGCTGGGCCGAAGAAGTGAAAGGTCTTTTGGCTGACGGTATCAAGCTTGATGCACAGGCCATGAAGGCCATCGGTTACGGTGAGATGGTTGCCTACATACAGGGAAAATTATCCCTTGACGAGGCGGCGGCGCAGATTAAGACGCGGACCCGTCATTTTGCAAAGAGGCAGCTTACGTGGTACCGCCGCATGCCGTATATTCGTTGGTATGAAAAAGAAAAATACGCCTCCGAAAAGGAATTGGTCGAGACGGTTGTGACGGATATAGAGGCGTGGTCGCAGTGCCTGAAAAGGAAAGGTGTGTAGAAAACGATGGATATAGAATCGATAAAACGGGAAGCCCTGCAGGACTGTGCCGAACAGTTTGCACGCATCGACGCGGTAAGCCTGAAAAATACGGAGAAAGTATTGCAGGCTTATAGGGACGCGAAGCTGTCGGCCTTTCATTTTTCAGGCACGTCCGGCTACGGCTACAACGATTTGGGCCGGGAAAAGTTGGATGAAGTGTTCTCTTTTGTCTTTAAAGCGGAAAAGGCTGTTGTACGCCCCCATTTCGTGTCGGGAACACATGCGCTGGCAACGGTACTCTGTGCCATCCTGGAAAAAGGGGATCTGCTCGTTTCTCTTGTCGGTGCGCCGTACGACACGATGCAGGGCGTTATCGGCTACGCCCGGGACAGCCGTAATTCTTTGAAAGAAAAGGGCATTTTTTACGATGAAGTACCCTTAAAAAACAATACCTATGATTTGCAGGCTATCCGCACCGTCGTTCGTGAAAAGAAACCGAAGCTCGCCCTCCTGCAGCGCTCACGCGGCTACAGCCCGCGTCCGTCCCTGCGGCCGGAAGATATACGCCTTATTATTGACACCGTGCGGGATGAAAGTCCGGAAACCATTTGCTTTGTCGACAATTGCTACGGCGAATTTGCAGCTGAAGAAGAACCTGTCGAGCTGGGTGCACATATTATTGCAGGCTCTCTCATTAAAAATCCGGGCGGCGGCATTGCACCTACCGGCGGATATATTGCAGGCCGGGCGGATCTCGTGGAAAAGGCGGCAGACTGTTTGACCGCCCCCGGTCTGGGTGATGAGCTCGGTTCTTATGCTGCCGGCTACAGGCTTTTCTTTCAGGGCCTTTTTATGGCGCCTCACGTGACGGCACAGGCTGTTAAAGGTGCCGTCTTTGCGGCAGCCGTATTCTCGCGTCTCGGTTTCTCCGTATCGCCTGCGGTTCAAGAAAGACGGTACGATTTGATTCAGACCATTGCCCTTAACAACAGGCACAATATGGAATTGTTCTGTCAGGGCATTCAGCGTTTTTCACCGGTTGATGCGCATGTCCTTCCCGTCGCCGACGACATGCCGGGCTATGCCGATAAGATCATTATGGCTGCCGGCGACTTTGTGCAGGGCTCGTCCATCGAGCTTTCTGCCGACGGCCCCATGCGCGAACCGTACCTCGTTTACCTCCAGGGAGGTATCGTATTGGAACACAATATCCTTGCCGTACTGCAGGCGGCACAGTTTATTTGTGACGAAGGAGGCTTTTTGCCGTCATGATCAAAGAAGTTCTTATTGTCGAAGGCCGAGCTGATGAAGCGCGTATCAGAGCGAGCAACATCGAGGCCGATATGATTCGCACGGACGGCTTTAATCTGCGGCCTGAGACGATAGAGCAAATCAGGCACGCTTACGAGAAACGGGGCATCATTATTCTGACCGACCCCGACAGGGCGGGCGAGCTCATTCGCACCTACCTGTCCAAGCGCTTTCCCGAGGCCAAACACGCTTTCGTGCCGCGGGACGAGGCCGTTGCCAACGATGATTTGGGCATTGAACAGGCCTCTCCCGAAGCGATTCGGCGGGCCTTGGCAAAGACGCGGTGCGCCACCTTTTTGCCGGTTGAAGAATTTACCATGCATGACCTGTGGCGGCATGACTTGAACGGATCCGAGGATGCGGCGAAGCGGCGCGCTTTTTTGGGTTCCCTCTTGGGTATAGGCTACGGTAATGCAAAGCAGTTTCTACGTCGCCTCAACCATTACGGCGTAAGTCGCCGGGAGTGGGATAAGGCCGTTGCGCGCCTTGATGAGGAGTAGAAGATGAAAGAAAAAGAACTGGCAAACCACGACGTAGTGCGGTATCTTGTGAATCGATTCAATTTACGCATGAGTAAAAAATGGGGACAGAATTTCCTTATTTCGCCGCAAATTATACGTAATATAGCTGCCGTATCGGGTCTTGAAGAAGGCGATCCGGTTCTGGAAATAGGCCCGGGCATCGGTACGCTTACGCAGGGGCTGGCCGAACTGGGGGCCGACGTGACGGCCGTGGAAATTGATTCGCGGCTCCTGCCGGTTTTGAATAAGACACTGGCTGTATATGACAACGTGCATATTATTCACGGTGATATCCTGAAAACGGATATTGAAAGAGAAATGGGTTCCGAACCGTTCACGGTTTGCGCCAACCTGCCTTATTACATTACGACGCCCATTATTATGCGTCTCCTGGAAGAGCGCCATGCCGTAAAGCGAATGGTTGTCATGGTACAGAAGGAAGTGGCGGAACGGATGATTGCCGCTCCGGGAAACCGCATTTACGGTGCCTTGTCCGTAGCCGTACAGTACTACACGGAGCCGCGCATAGAGTTTGAAATTTCACCGCGTGATTTTCTGCCGCCACCTGCCGTCACGTCGGCAGTAGTAGTCATGGACGTGCGGCAGGAAGCGCCCGTAACCGTAAGGAATGAAAAAAAATTCTTTCAAGTCGTAAAATTTGCCTTTGCCCAGCGGCGTAAAACCTTGTCCAATGCCTTGAAGGGCGGCGGCATTGTTGCGGCCGATGTACAGGAGCTTCTGGCGCGTGCCGGCATAGACGGCTCACGCCGCGGCGAAACGCTTACTCTTGCCGAGTTTGCCGCCCTTGCCGACGCCTGGACGGAAGCGACGGCGGGAAAATAATCTATACGCCCGGGGCGGTATCGGGCATTATAAGGTACAGATGATGAAACGGTCGGGGAACATTAAAACGGCAGTGCTCCTTCTCACGGGAGCACTGTGTATATGCCTGCTCTTTGCCTGGTGGAACGGCAAATCGCCGAGCCGTCTGGAACGGGAAGGGCGTAAGGAGACGGCACCGGTCATTCGGGCGGAGACGGAAGTACTGGCTCCCAATATAATTCTTGCGGATGCGGACGGAAAGCGGTTGAAGCTTAGAGAATTATATAACGAAAAGCCCGTATGTCTTTATTTTTGGCATCCGTGGAACGAAAATACGGCGATCGGCCTTGACCTCCTGCAGGAGCTGCAGGAAAAAGAGGGAAACCGTATATATGTCTGTGCCGTCACCTTGGACGGGCGGAGGGAAGAGGCGTACGCTTATATAGAAAAAAAGGGCTATACCTTTTTAAGCTATACGACGGATGTGCGAACGTTGCGTGAATACGTTATAAAAGCGCCGCCCGTGTGGATATGTATTGATAAGGGCGGCAAGATAAAAGATAAGTCCGAGGATATGACCATAAAAAAATTACTTTATATTCTTAGTAGTTAATAATTATTATTGACAAAATAATTATCTTCGGATATACTATTCTCATGAGAAGAAATATCATTATAAATTGTTGTTTATAAAGGAGGATAATTATGTCTCTTAACGGAAAGAAAGTAACGGATTTTACATTACAGGCTTATCAGGCCGGCGCATTCAAAGAAGTAACACAAAAGGATTTGGAAGGCAAGTGGAGCGTGCTCTTCTTCTACCCCGCAGACTTCACCTTCGTATGCCCGACAGAGCTCGGTGACTTGCAGAACAAGTACGAAGAATTTAAAGCTATCGACTGCGAAATTTACTCCGTATCGTGCGATACGCATTTCGTTCACAAAGCATGGCATGAATCTTCGGCGACAATCGGCAAGGTCGAATTTCCTATGCTCGGCGACCCGACGGCGGTCCTCTCCAAAGACTTGGACGTGTACATCGAATCAAGCGGTGTAACGGAACGGGGCACTTTTGTCATCGATCCGGACGGCAAGGTCGTTCTCTACGAAGTAAGCGCCGGTAATATCGGCAGAAATGCAGATGAATTACTGCGGAAAGTACAGGCTGCGCAGTTCGTTCGCAAACACGGCGACGAAGTGTGCCCGGCAAAATGGAAACCCGGCAAGGAAACGTTGAAACCGGGCTTCGATTTGGTCGGAAAAATTTAAGCCCTTTGCAGTACAGAGCCGTATGCGACATATCCGTGCCGCATACGGCTTTCTCGCGTTTAACAGGCGAAAGATATCGACTTTTTTCCGTTCCCGTCGTATAATAATTTCAATTTACAGATATATAAAACACAGCACAAAGGAGTGCGCATGAAGCAATCAAAACTTGCTGAGGAGCGAAGAATACAGGTCTGCGCCTGTTTGGTCATCGCTTTTATTTTATTGGCCGTTCATTTTGTCATCCCCGATTTTTACAGTACTTTGCTGACCTTGACCATGGCGGGAAATGTGCAGGGCCTGACGGACTATATTCTGTCCTTCGGCTACGGCGCCATGGCCGTGAGTATACTCATGATCCTCCTTACCAACATGACGGGCTTGCCGTCCTTGCCTTTTCTAATCGTCAACGGCCTTATTTTCGGCCTCGTCCCGGGAATTGTCGTCTCGTGGATCGGCGAAGTCCTGGGCAATATTGCCGGCTTTATAGTCATGCGTACGGTTTTTCGCGACTTTGCGGGCCGCCTCATTGCCAAGAGTAAGCGGCTTAACCGCATTGACTCGTACAGCAGTTTTCGCAACGTCCTCATTGCCCGCTCTCTTCCGTATACACCGAACGTATTGCTGACGGCGCTTATGGCGTCGAGCAGCGTGTCTTTCGCGGATCATGCGCTGGCCACGCTTATCGGCAAATTGCCGGCCGTCGCCATTGAGGTTCTCTTCGGCCATGACCTCGTATACATCCGGGAAAATGCGGACCGGCTGCTTGCCGTTCTCATCCTCTGCCTGGCAGGCTACGGCATATACAGATGGAAAAAGAAGTCCAGGTAATATATTTACCCGGCTCAAAGGAGTACTATGGAAACGCGTTACCGCGTCTATTCGGACTATCTTAAAGACCGATACGGTGAAAAAGTATATAAGCTTCCCATCAGTATCCCCGATACGTGTCCCAACCGGGATGGCCGTCTCGGCACGGGAGGTTGTGCCTTTTGCGGTTCCATCGGTGCAGGCTATGAAAATCTGCCTGCCTCCGTTACCGTAGCCGAGCAAATCGAAAAGAACAGGGCGCACATCGCACCGAAGTACAAGGCACATAAGTTTATCGCCTACTTTCAGAACTTTACGAATACCTATATTCGGCCGGACCTCTTTAAAGAATACCTCATCGGGGCCTGCCGCCCGGGCATTGTCGGGCTTGCCGTAGCGACGCGCCCCGATTGCCTTAATGAGACGTACCTGGACATTATGGCGGAAGTCAAGGCGCAGTACGGTGTGGACATTCTCATCGAACTTGGGCTTCAGACCGTAAATTATAAAACCTTGGGGAAAATCAACCGCGGCCACACGGTGGCCGAATATATTGACGCCCTCATGATGATCGCACCTTACGGCTTTCGCAATTGTACGCATGTCATCATCGGACTGCCCGGCGATGATATGGAGGATACGATAGAAACGGCGAAAATTATTTCCGCTTTGCCGACGCATGAAGTAAAGCTGCACGCCCTCTATATCATTAAAAATACGTTCTTGGCCAAGTGGTATGCCGCAGGGAAAATCAATCTGATTACAGTGGAAGAATATGTGCGTCGCGTCGTCGCCTTTTTGGAATACGCCAGGCCGGACATAGTCTTTCAGCGGCTTATCGGCAGAGCGCCGCAGGCAGCAACCGAGTTTGCCAACTGGGGTATGGGCTGGTGGCGTATACGCGATATGATCGATTACGAATTGGCCGCCGCCGACACGAAGCAGGGTAAAAAATGCACCTATCTGCACGGTAAGGCTGTGCGGCAATTTACGGAATAAGGGAGAGAGAATTGACAGAAAAGCGGTTTATATTTTCCGACCCGTCGGAAGCGCGGCATTTGTCGGGAATCCATGACGAAATAGTAAAAGCTCTGCAAAGCGAGTTTCCCGCTTGTCGTTTGGCGGCTCGCGGACTGGATTTATTTTTAAGCGGTCCCGCCGAAGAGCTCTCGGTGCTGGAGCAGGTTTTGCTGCAGCTGCGCGGACTCAATGCGGAAAAGGTCTATCCTACGACGCAGCACGTACGGTATATAACCAAGCTTTTGCGGGAAGGGAAGGGGGAAATACTGACAGCCTTATATGCCGATACGGTCGGCATGTCCGCCAAGGGACGGCTCATAAAGCCGAAAACAACAGGCCAAAAACGGTATGTCGATTCTATCCGCAAAAATGAGGTCACCTTCGGCATCGGTCCGGCAGGGACGGGGAAGACGTATCTTGCCGTCGCTCTTGCGGCCTTTTATTTAAAGAACCGGGAAGTCGAACGGATCATTCTTACCAGACCGGCCGTAGAAGCAGGTGAGAAGCTCGGTTTTTTGCCCGGCGACATGCAGGAGAAAATAGATCCCTATTTACGGCCTTTGTACGATGCGCTGACGGATATGTTCGGCTTCGATCTGGTACAAAAAATGCAGGCCAAAAATATTATTGAAGTGGCGCCGCTCGCATATATGCGCGGCAGAACGCTGGAAGAAGCGGTGATTATTCTGGACGAGGCGCAGAATACGACATGCGAGCAAATGAAGATGTTTTTAACGCGCATGGGAAGTCATTCGCGCATGGTCATTAACGGCGACATTACGCAAATCGACTTGCCGAACCGCCATAAGTCGGGGCTGGTTGAAGCGATCGACGTTCTTACAGGCGTGCAGGGAATCGGTATGATGTATTTTACGGACGAAGATGTAGTTCGTCATGACATGGTCGGGCGCATTATTCGGGCTTACGAGGGTTTTTATAAAAAAGAAGAGGAGACACTGTAATGAACGTCCGTATTTCCTATGAAAAGGAAGAAGTGCGGCAGGAGGATTGCGACAATGTTATTGAGCGCGTGTGCCGGGAGGCGGCGGCCGTCTACGGTCTTGCGGAAGAGACGGAAATAAGTGTCGTCCTTTGCGGTAATAATTATATTCACGGTCTCAATAAAACCTACCGCCGGATAGACCGGCCCACGGACGTACTGTCCTTTGCCTTAAATGAAGGTGAAGAAGCCGGTGACGGCCCGGCTGCGGCACTTCTCGGAGATATCGTCATCTCTTTGGAAAAAACGGCTGAACAGGCTGAAGAATACGGCCACTCCTTTGAGCGAGAACTGGCCTATTTGACCGTTCACGGCATGCTGCATATTTTGGGATATGACCACATGACGAAAAACGATAAAAATGAAATGCGAAAGGAAGAAGAGTTTATCTTGACACGCTTGGGATATGTACGGAAAGGGGAACCTTTATAATGGATAAGGCACGGATAGACGAGCTTATTGCGGCAGCCTTCGAAGTCAGGGAAAACGCGTATGCGCCGTATTCGGAATTTACTGTCGGAGCGGCTCTTCTCGGTATGGACGGCCGTATATATGCGGGCTGCAATGTGGAAAACGGGTCGTACGGCCTGACGTCCTGCGCCGAACGAAATGCGGTCTTTGCCGCCGTCGCGGAGGGATGCAGGAATTTTGCAGCAATTGCTCTTGCCGGCGGCCGTGATTTTATCGTGCCTTGCGGCGCATGCCGTCAGATTCTTTCGGAATTTAACGTGAACCGCGTCATTTTAACGAAGCGTGACGGCTCTTATAAGGTTGTTGCTTTAAAAGACCTTCTGCCGTATCCGTTTTCCTTATAAAGGGGAGAGACCTATGGAAAGTGTGTTTAAATCGGGGTTTGTTGCCGTTGTAGGCAGGCCGAATGTGGGTAAGTCGACACTTATCAATCAAATTATAAAACAAAAAGTTTCCATCGTTTCCGACAAGGCGCAGACGACGAGAAATAAGATTCTCTGTGTTCATACGGATGAAGACGGTCAGATCATTTTTCTCGATACGCCGGGTATACACAAACCCCGCCACAAGTTGGGCCGGTTTATGGATGAAGCGGCATACGGCTCCTTAAGGAACATTGATGCCGTCCTGTTTCTTATTGCGGCTGATGAAAAACGGGGGCCCGGCGACATGTTCGTTCTCGAAAAGCTGCAAAACGTAAAGGCGCCCGTCTTTTTAATCGTCAATAAAATTGACAAGCTCGAAAAAGAAAAGGTCCTGCACGTAATCGGCGAATACTCGCAGCTGCGCAAGTTTCATTCGGTCATCCCTCTTTCAGCCTTGAAAGGGGACAATGTGGATACCTTGGTGGGCGAGCTGAAAAAAACGCTCATGCCCGGGCCGAAATACTTCCCTGACGATATGATTACGAATCAGCCCGAACGACTGATCGTGGCGGAAATCGTCCGGGAAAAACTGCTGCAAATGACGCGCGAAGAAGTGCCGCACGCCTTGGCCGTGTATGTGGATGAAATGACCCGGCGGTCTAATGGCAAGGTATATACGCGGTTGACCGTATATGTGGAAAGAGAGTCGCAAAAGCGAATCGTCGTCGGTAAAAACGGGGCGGTTCTGAAAGAAATCGGCAAACGGGCACGCACGGAAATAGAACACCTCCTGGGGTCGTCCGTGTTTCTCGACATATGGGTTAAAGTAAAGCCGGATTGGCGCAATAAGGCATCCGCCTTGAGCGAGTTCGGCTATACGAAGAAATAGAAAGGTAAGGGGCTTATGGAAGAACAAATAGGCACGCTTATTGTATGCGGTCTTGTCTTTTGTGTCACTCTCGGCGTGCACGGCTTTTGTGTCTTGGGCAAGTTTGCCTTCGTACAGCTGCGCAAAGAAGCGATAGAAGAGAGCATTCGCAATGGTGACGTGAAGGCAAAAAAACTGGTTCACTACTACGATGATCCGGCTACGTTTTTAAGTATGGCTCAAGTGGGAGTATCCCTGTCGGCCTTTGCCGCAGGAGCCACCTTGTTTTACGGGTTGGTCCGTACATGCGGGCAGTGGGGCAGGATAACGCCTTTTTATGTGCTGGATGTAGTCCTGTATGCAGTAATTATTGCCGTCCTTACACTCTTCTTTTGGGTTCTCGGCGAACTTGTGCCCAAATCCGTCGGCATGCAATGCCCCGAAAAGACGCTCCGCTTTACGGGCTCTTTTATATACGGCCTGAGCAGAATTTTTTATCCCATGTTGGCAGGCGGCATGAAGCTGGGGCAATTCGTCCTGAGCGGCAGAGCTCTCGACGTGACGAACGAAATCGATATGGCCCATTCGGAAGACGAAATCCGCATGCTCATTACGGCGAGTCATAGAGAGGGGAAGATAGACAAGCTGGAAAGCGAGCTCATTGACAATGTCTTCGATTTCTCCGAGCTCCTTGCCAAGGAAATCATGATTCCCCGCCAGGATATCGTTTGTCTGTATGCGGAAGAGAGTATGGCCCAGAACCTGAGGGCCATCAATAAGTCTCGGCATACGCGCTATCCGCTGTGTGAAGAAGATAAGGATCACGTACTGGGACTTGTCCATATAAAAGATGTTCTCGACCTGCACATAAACAAGCGCAATAATTTGCGCCTCATCAACCGGCCCATCCTGATGATTCCTGAAATTATGCCCGTCGCCAATCTGCTGCAGCTTATGCGGTCACGGCGTACCTATTTGGCTATTGTTGTAGACGAATACGGCAGCACTGTCGGCCTTATCGGCCTGGAAGACATTATGGAAGAGCTGGTCGGTACGATTCGAAACGAACATACGGCGGAAAAAGAAGAAATACAGCCTTTTCCCGACGGTGTTTACGAATTTGCCGGTACAGTCCTTTTGGATGACGTGGAGGAGCTCCTTCACCTTCCCGTTGAAGAAGACCTGGATGTCGATACGATCGGCGGCTATGTATTCAACCTGCTCGGCCATACGCCGCACGTGCATGATGAAGTAAGCATCGGTGCCTATACGTTTACGGTCCTTGAAATTCACGGTTTTCGCATTGTTCGCCTGCGGGCCGTACCTACGGCTCCGCTTCCGAAAGAGGAGGGCCAAGAGGATGAATCCGTATAAAGACGGGCCGGCTCAGTCCTACGACGGTATAATTGTACGCGTACAGAAAAATGCCGCCGCCATGCAGGTCCTTACGGTGTTTACCGTACAGAAGGGCTTGATTCGCCTCTTTGCGGGGACGACGAAGAAGACCGGCAAACGCGGCGGCAGTCCTTTTTTTCTCTTTGCCGAGATTTCCTTTGAAGCGCACGAAAAAAACGGCATATACCACCTGGGCGAATATATTTGTCACAACGTTCGCGTCCTCTTGGAATTGACGTGGCAGACCTACGTGTACACACAGATTTTTGCGGAAATTGTTCTCTCTCTCCTGCCGGAAGGAGAGGCGGACGGCCGCATATATGCTCTTCTGCAAGTGTATAGGGAAGCCCTCGGCAGGAAAAACGTGCGCACGGCGACGATTATTGCCGGCTGGCAGCTTGTCGGCCTGGCCGGATTTTTTCCCGATCCGGACAGACTGCATATATATCGCCGAGGCTGCTATGAAAACGGCATGCGGCGCTGGTATGTAGGCATGAACGAGCAGGCGGGAAGCCGTGCAGAGTCTATAAGTCCGGCTCTGCGCAAACAGTGGCTTGACATACTCACGTATGATTGGCGGACCGATGCGCGGCTGACGACAACGGCTGCGGCCTTGCAATACCTGGAAGAATTCCTTTACGCATATGTGACGGAATGCAGTGAAAAAGAGTTAAAATCTCTTGCTATACTGGAATCAGGTTGTTGATGCGCCGTAAGGTATATTTTCTTCGCTCACGTAAAGGCGGTCGTAATGCCAGTGGTCGTACTGCGACTCCAAACAATGACAGGCCGTCCGGTAAGCCCGTTCCGAGGGAATTTCCTGTACGAGAGAATCGGTGGCGGAAATGACGGGTTCTATGTGAGCCTGCCGTTCCAGGAGTTGCCTGCAATAGGTTACGAACCAGTCGATACGGCGGTTGTCGTCACTGTGCAGACTTACGAGAAAATGAATGTGATTGGGCATAATGCGGTAGTCCGTGAGCGTAATATCGCGGCGGTTTGTACTGATGCGCTTTAACAGAGATGCCGCCTTTATGCCCAAAGGGGAGGGCGACAAGGTGATCCCGTTTTTACCCTGTATGATCGTGCCGAAGAGGGGCGCCCGTTTGTCCGTACACAATGTAAAAAAATAGATTTTTTTTCGATCAACGCCTTTCTTATTACGGCGTTTTTGTTTATCCATAACTATCACCCGTTTATACCATGACATAATGCTCTGAAAAACACTTTAAATCCTGCTGAAGTGACGGTTAAAAACGGATATTCCTTAATTTCATCGAAAGTGAGATACAGATGGTCAAAAATATGACGACAGGCAGTCCTATCAAATTGATCGCAGCTTTTACGGTACCTCTGCTTATAGGCAATATATTCCAACAATTTTATAATATAGCCGATATCATTATTGTCGGACGGTTCATCGGTGTCCACGCTTTAGCGGCGGTAGGAGCTACGGCACCGCTTTTTATGGGACTGTTGGCTTTGACTATCGGTCTTGCTTCCGGTTTTACGGTCATTACGGCCCAGCGTTTCGGTGCCGATGACGAAGCGGGAGTGAGACGTTCCGCGGCGATGGCGGCTATGCTTTCCTTCGGGATCACTCTGATCCTGATGGTTCTGTCGGGGCTTTTGATGCCGAAGATATTGCATCTTATGAATATTTCCGATGAATTGTATGATGACGCTTACCATTACGTTATTATCGTTTCGTACGGATTAATTGCGACGATGCTTTATAATTTACTTTCCTGTATTTGTCGTGCTTTGGGGGATAGCCGTACGCCGTTGTATTTTCTTATTCTTGCAACACTCTTGAATATTGTCTTGGCCGTTCTGTTTATTGTCCGCTTCGGCTGGGGCGTGCCCGGTTCAGCCGTTGCCCTTGTCATCGCCCAGGGAATATCGGCGGTTCTCTGCTTTTTTTATATGCGTTATCGATTCCCTTTCCTGCGTCTTCACAGAGAAGACTGGCACTTTGACAGAGAATTTGCATGGAAGCATTTAAAGGTCGGTATGCCTATGGCCATGCAGTTCTCCATTATTACCTTGGGCATCATCGTTGTCCAGGCGGTTTGCAATACCTTCGGCTCGGAAACGATTGCCGCTTTTATTTCGGCGACGCGGATTGAACAGGTAGCCATGCAGCCCATGATATCTTTCGGTATTGCCATGGCCGTCTACACGGCACAAAATTACGGCGCCCGCAAGTTCGACCGTATTCGCAAGGGCGTGCGCCAGTGCTCGTACCTTTCTTTCGGCCTCTGCCTGGCGGCGGTCATTCTCATGTATTTTTACGGTACGGTGCTTATCTCCGTATTTACGACGGAAGAAGATCCTGTTTTAATGGCTCAGGCCAAATTATATTTACTTTTTACGGTGCCCTTTTATTTCTTCCTGGGCCAGCTTTTCGTGTATCGCAACGCTATGCAGGGCATGGGCGTTGCCATCGTTCCCCTGATGAGCAGCATTCTTGAACTCGTTATTCGCAGCGGCGCCGCCCTGGTTTTGGCGGCTTACCGGGGATATGAAGGTCTGTGTGCTGCCAGCCCGATTTGTTGGATTGCAGCTTGCGGTTTTACGACGGCGTGCTATTTCTATTTCAGCCGCCGCCTGCTGAAAAACTATTGATTTTGTATAAATGACAGGTTGGTTGCCGTTCTTGTTTTAACATCGGCAAGCGTGTATGATAGGGGCGTATACGGATTCGAGTGAACGTATAAGAGCCGGGTAATGCATGGAGGGGACTCATGAATAAGCGAATGAAAACGGTTTGTTGCCTAATGACCGCCATAGCGGTGCTGTGCCTTGCGGGCTGCGGCAAGACGGCGGAGCCGGAAAAGGCGAGGCTTGTAAAGACGGAAACGGTAGGTACGCAAAACGGCACGGACGGGTTTGAATATACAGGCACAGTTAAGGGACGCTATGAAAGCAATTTGGCTTTTCAAATCGGCGGCCGCGTTACGGCGCGAAACGTGCAGCTCGGCAGCGTCGTTCATGCCGGTGATATACTCATGACGGTCAATCCGCAAGACGCGGTGCAGGCCGTTAATCAGGCACAGGCAACCTTGTCTTCGGCACAGTCTCAGCTAGTGCTGGCCGAAACGAACTTGGCCCGTTATGAAGCTTTATATGCCCAAGACGCCGTGAGCGCCGCCGTGCTCGACCAGTACCGCACGACCTATGACCGGGCGAAGGCGCAGTATGATCAGGCTGCCGCGACGGCAGAGGCGCAAGGAAATCAGTTGTCCTATACGCGGCTTACGGCGGACAGTGACGGCGTTATTTCCGCCGTCATAGGCGAACCGGGACAGGTTGTCGCCGCCGGCCAAACGGTTTTGACCATGGTTCAGGCAGGTGATCTGGAAGTGCAGTTCAACGTACCGGAAAACCGCATTCACGATTTTGCCGTCGGCAAAGAAGTCGCCGTCTCATTCTGGGCCTTACTCGACGGCAACGTGACCGGTACGGTGCGGGAAATAGCGCCTATGGCCGACACGGCTACGCGCACGTATAAGGTGACCGTCACTTTGCCGCGGCAGCCGCAGGGACTTCAGTTGGGCATGACGGCGACCGTAAAGGATGTAAACGCCGTTGGTGACGATTCGACGTGTATCCTGCCTTTAGCGGCCATCTATCAGACCGGTGATACACCGCAGGTCTGGATCGTCGGCAAGGACAAGACCGTGTCTCTCAAGGCGGTGAGCGTAGAGACGTTTGATGAAAGCCGTGTTCTTGTCAAGGGGCTGCAGCGAGGTGATGTAGTCGTAACGGCCGGTGTCCACGTGCTGACGGAAGGGCAATCCGTGAGGACGGAAGGTGATGCATGATGCGTAATCTCACTGAAGTATCGTTAAAAAATAAAGCCCTTGTCTGGTACTTTATTATCATGATCGCCTTGGCCGGTATTTTTTCGTACCTGAAGCTCGGCCGCATGGAAGATCCGGCGTATACCGTACGGCAAATGGTCGTGACCGTCGCCTGGCCCGGTGCCACGGCCAAACAGATGGAAGAACAGGTTACGGATAAAATAGAAAAGAAGCTCCAAGATACGTCTCATTTAGATTACATTAAGAGTTATTCAAAGCCCGGACAGGCCGTTATTTTCGTCAATCTCGATGATGAAATTGCTTCCGACAAAGTGCGCAGCGTCTGGTTGGAAGTTCGTAATTTGACGGAAGATATGAAGCGCGACCTGCCTGAAGGCGTGTACGGACCGTATTACGACGATCATTTCGATGACGTATACGGCTCCGTTTATGCTGTGGAAGGGGACGGTTATTCTTACGAAGAATTGCGCCGAAAGGCGGAACTGCTGCGCCGGGAAATCCTCAACGTCAAAGACGTGGGCAAGGCGGAAATCATCGGCGAGCAGTCGGAAAAAGTGTACATTGAAGTGGAAAACGCGAAAATCGCGTCCTTAGGCATTGCGCCTGCGACCATTGCGGAGGCTGTTAAAGGACAGAACGCCATGACCGCGACCGGCATGATCGACACGTCGTCGGACAATGTATACCTGCGCCTGAGCGGTGCCTTTGAAGATGTGGAGGCCGTTAAAAATCTTCCCGTCAAAGGCGGTAACGCCGTTTTCCGCTTAGGCGATATTGCCAAGGTCGAACGAAAGTACACCGAACCGTCGGACCCGAAGATGTATTATAACGGCAAGCCTGCCGTAGGCGTGGCCGTGTCCATGAAAGACGGCGGCAATATCCTCACCCTCGGCGACAATTTGAAGAATGTTATTACCCGTATGCAGAGCGATTTGCCGGCAGGTATGGAAATCCGTCAGGTTTCGGATCAGCCCAAGGTGGTGGAAGAATCGATTAGCGATTTTGTCGGTACGTTGCGCGAAGCGATTATTATCGTCCTCGTCGTCAGCTTCCTCAGCCTGGGCATACGTACGGGCATGGTCGTCGCCTTTTGTATCCCTTTGGTGTTGACGGGGGTCTTCTGCGTTATGGAAGTGGCCGGCATCGACCTGCATAAAGTATCTTTGGGCGCTCTTATCATCTCCCTGGGCCTGCTCGTGGACGATGCCATTATTGCCGTCGAAATGATGAGCGTTCAGCTTGAACGGGGCAAGTCGCGAACCGAAGCGGCCTGCACCGCTTTTAAAGAAACGGCGAAGCCTATGCTGACAGGAACTTTAATCACTTGTGCCGGCTTTATACCCGTTGCTTTTTCTCAAGGCGCGGCAGCGGAATTCTGCAAGGCTCTTTTTCCCGTTATTACGGCTTCCCTGGTCATCTCATGGATCGTCTCGGTCATGGTAGCGCCTCTCTTCGGCTATTACTTAATTAAAGTAAAAGGAGGAGCGGCGGAAAAAGACCTGTATGATAACCGCTTTTATACGGTCTTTCGCCGTGTACTCTACGCTTTTTTGGATCATCGTAAGACCGTTCTTTTCGGTACGGCCGGAGCATTCCTCCTGGCTGTCGGACTGATGAAGATCGTGCCGGAAGAATTTTTCCCGCCTTCTCTGCGGCCCGAAGTTATTGTGGAAATGACCTTGCCCGAAGGGGCGTCTCTTAAGGCAACGCAAAAAGAGGCGACAAAATTCGCCGCCTTTTTGGACGGGCAAAATGATTCGGTAAAGAGCTACTCTTATTATGTCGGTGAAGGGGCACCGCGTTTTGTCCTCACGACGGAGCCGATCCTGCCGGCAAGCAATTATGCCCAATTCATCGTCGTCGCCAGGGACACGCGGGCGAGGGGAGACCTGGTCGCCGATATTCGTAAGGAGTTGGCTGAAAACGAGCCGGCCGTGCGCAGCAATATAAAATTCATTCAAACCGGACCGCCGTCGGACTATCCAGTCATGCTGCGTGTTTCCGGCTTTGATATTGACAAGGTCAAGGACTATTCACGGAAGATGGCGGACCGTTTGGCACAGGATGATAATTTGCGCGACATTCATCTTAACTGGGCACAGAAGAGCAAAGTACTGAAAGCCGAACTCGATCAGAATAAATTGCGTTTCCTCGGCATTTCCGGTCAGGATATATCTCGCACCTTGTATACGGAGCTGAGCGGTGCGACCATTGCCGAATATTATGCAGGCGACAAGACCGTAGGCATACAGCTGCGCCTCAGTCCGGACAGCCGCTCCGATTTGTCGCAGGTTAAAAACATCGTTATCCACACGCCAAGCGGTGCCGTGCCGCTGGAACAGGTGGCAAAGCTGACCTACGGCGCTGAAGACGGTAAGATATGGCGGCGCGATTTAAAACCGACTATAACGGTCGAAGGTAATATTATTGCCGGTACGGCAAATGATGCGACCGAAAAGGCATATAAAGATGTAGCCGATATTGCCGCCGAAATGCCTTTCGGATATACCGTTAAAAAAGACGGTTCTGCAGAAAACAGTGAAAAATCACTGAATTATATTTTGGCGCCCGTTCCGGCCATGGTGCTTATCATCATGACGCTGCTCATGTTTCAGCTGCGCAGCATTCCGCTTATGGCCCTGACTCTGGTGACGGCGCCTATGGGTATCATCGGCGTGGTTTTGGGCATGCTCGTCTTCAACAAGGCATTGGGCTTTGTCGCCTACTTGGGTATACTGGCCCTGAGCGGTATGATCATCCGCAACTCGGTTATTCTGATCGACCAGATTCAAAAACACATGCGCGCCGGCGAATCGCCTTGGGATGCGATTGTCGATTCGGCGATCATGCGTTTTCGGCCGATCATGTTGACGGCGGCGGCAGCCATCCTCGGTATGGTTCCCCTCATGACCAGCGCTTTTTGGGGGCCTATGGCCGTGGCTATCGCGTCGGGCTTGCTCATTGCGACGGTTCTGACCTTGTTGGTTCTGCCGGTCATGTATGCGGCGGCCTTCAAAGTACGGCGCGAAGAAAAATAAGAGCTTGCCAATATCCGGAGTTTTTGTGGTAAAATATAATAATGACTACACTATAGTTCAGGAAGGATTACGTCTATGGCGTCCGTTTTTTCACCGCTCACAAAAAACATAGGTATTGATTTGGGCACGTGCACGACACAGGTTTATGTGGAGGGCAGAGGCATTATTTTTTCGGAGCCTTCCGTCGTCGCCACGGATGAACGCAATCAAAAAGTTGTCGCCGTCGGGAAGCGGGCGGAAGCCCTCTTTGCCCAATCGCCGGAGACCGTGAAAATTCACCGTCCTCTCGTAAACGGTGTCATAGCCGACTATTCCGTGACGCGGACGCTCCTCAACTACATCCTCGGCAAGGTCGTGCGAACGGTCCAGCGCATGCGCGTTATGCTGGGCGTTCCCGCCATCGCGTCGGATGTGGAAAAGCGGGCCGTCATGGAAGCTCTCTTTCGTGCCGGCGCCAAGGAAGCCTATTTGATTGAAACGGGCGCGGCTGCGGCTATCGGTACGGGTCTGCCCGTGTTCGAGCCTATGGGAAATATGGTTGTCGACATGGGCGGCGGCACGACGAATATAGCCGTTCTTTCCTTAGGCGGCATCGTCATATCCGAGTCCGTCCATTCGGGCGGCCTTGATCTCAACGAAGCGCTCAAAGAGCACTTGCGTACGGTCTATGCCGTCGTGACCGACGATGCTACTATTGAAGAAATGAAAGTCTATAACGGCTCCGCCGTCTTGCCGCTGGAAAACAGAAACTACTATTTCACCGGCCGCAGCCTTGACGACGGACTGGAAAAAGAGGTAGCCGTCCAAGCTGGCGAAATTTACGAAGTAATGGGGCGGCCGCTGCTGAAAATATTGGAACTCATCCGCCGCACGCTGCGGCAGACACCGCCCGAACTGGCGGCGGATATTATGGAACACGGCATCGTCCTGACAGGCGGCGGTTCGCTGCTCAAAGGGACGGAACGGCTTATTTCCCAGGAAACGGGTGTTCCCGTCCTCATTGCATCCGACCCGGACAAGGCCGTAGCCAGAGGTGCAGGTACAGCTTTAAAGCGAAGAGAACAGTTACATTCTCTCGTCCAGGGCGTAGAGTCCATTTATAAAAGGAGATTTTAGCAGTGTTTTCCTTCGGTAAGAAAAGCGTCATCGGCGCGTTCATACTCTTTTTTGTCATTGCCGTCGTCGGCTGGGCCTGGCGGCAACATAATTCCATTCCTTATGTGACCGGACCTATACAGACTGTGATTACACCGGCGGAAGAAGGTGTGACATGGGTACTGGAGCGCATATCCGACGTTAACCGCATCATTGAAATCAGTCTTAAAAACCGTATTGAATGGGAAAACCTGGAAAACGAAAATGCGGATTTGCGCAAACGGGTTGTCGATTATGACGAAATAGCGGCGGAAAATGCGCGCCTGCGCAGACTCCTGGATTTCCGTGCCGCACATAAAGATCTGCAGCTTCTTGCGGGCGCGGTCATTTCGCGGGACTACGGAACATGGACGAATACGATGATCATCGGTATCGGCGACAATCAAGGTGTCAAAGAAAATATGGCCGTCATTACGCCGGACGGCGTCGTCGGTTTCGTTTGTGACGTATTTCCCGATTCTGCGCGCGTACAACTCATGACGGATCCGCGTACCGGCATGGGTGCCGTCGTGCAGCGCCCCGAATCGCGCGTCGCCTCCGTTGTGCGCGGCAACGGCAACATGCCGACAGAACCGCAGTTTGTCAACATTGCCAAGGATGCCGACATTCTCGAAGGGGATACGCTCGTCACGTCGGGCTTCGGCTCCATTTATCCGAAGGGGCTGTATATCGGTAAAATTACGTCTATCCACATGGATGACTCGGGCTTCGTCAAATATGCCGTCATCGCGCCGGGCGTGGATTTTTCCAAACTGGAAGAGGTTTTCGTCATTACGGGTACGTCTGCAAGCACGTCTTATGAAAAGCCCGCTGTGGCGCCTAAGCTCGTGCCGCAGACGCAGCGCGACAAAGTGGAAGGCATTAAGGGAACGGCTGCTCTATGAGGAAAATTTATTGTCTTGTCATAGGAATCGGTGTTTTTTTGCTGCAGGCCATGATCTTGCCGCGCCTCTTTAACGGCGTCGTTCAACCCAATGTGATTCAGTTGGCCGTTATTCTCATTTCCCTGCGCTACGGACAGCGTATGGGCTTCGGCATGGCCTTCATAGGCGGATTTGTGCAGGATGTGGTGATCGGCAATTTTTTCGGCGTTCACCTGCTGCCGTACTTGGCTATCGCCTTTATTTGCAGTTACGTCGGACGTTTGCTGGAGAAAGGGCAGTATATCCTCCTGATTCTTATCGTTCTGGCGGCAACGGAAGCGGGTCTTGTCTTGACCTATGCCGTTCTTGTATTGTCCGGGCAGTTCGTCAGCCTGCCCGCTTATTTGGCACAATATAGCGGGACTCTTCTCGTTTGCCACGGCATCCTGGCCTATCCGGCAGATAAAATAGTGCGGCACATGCGTCGTGACGACGAGTATTTCGGATTTATGAGTTATTACAGATAGAAAGGGCCGGTACGTATGCTCGAAGCATTACTGAAAAAAAAGAATAATGACGGGCCTTTTCGTTATCTGTACTGGGTAATTATTCTTGTCTTTGCCGTCCTTACGATACGTCTCATGTGGCTTCAGCTCGTTCGCGGCGAATATTACAATTCCCTGGCCGAGGGAAATCGTCTGCGCGCCGTGCCGCTCGCGGCCATGCGCGGCGTTATGTACGATCGGAACGGCCAGATTCTCGTCGGATCGCGGCCGAGTTTTATGGCGACGTATGTGCCCTCACAGGGAAGCATGACGGAAGACGAGCTGTATACACTATCGCGCCTCTTAAATGTGCCGGAAGAAAAGCTGCGTGAAAAGACGGCGAAAATTAAAAGCTCTTACGTTCCTACCGTCTTGGCGGCCGATTTGACGCAGGACATTGTCACCCAAATCGAAGAGCGACGTAATGAATTGCCCGGCATTTCCGTCGACGTCCAGCCCATTCACTACTATCCTTACGATATGATGGCGGCGCAAATATTCGGTTATGTCGGCCAAATAGATGAAGAAGAATTGGAACGGCTTCAAGGGGAAGAAAGCGTTTCGGGAATTACACAAATCGGCAGAGCCGGACTGGAAGCGTATTACGACAGCCTCCTGCGCGGTAAAGACGGCAGCAGGCAGGTCGAAGTGGACGCGTCAGGCAGTCCCGTCAAGGAGTTGGAGCGGAAGAGTCCCGTTGCCGGTCACAACATTCATCTGACGTTGGACTTGAACTTGCAGAAAGCTTTGGAATCGGCCATGGATGCGCAGATTGCGAGCGGTGTCGGTACGAGCGGAATTGCGGCTGTCGCCATCGATCCCAATACGGGCGCCGTTCTCGCTATGGCCAGCAGGCCCGCATACAATCCGAACTGGTTTACGCGCGGTATTACGGAGGCGGAATGGCGGCAGATTAACGATAATCCCAATCATCCCATGGAAAACCGCGTCATTGCCGGTGAATACCCGCCGGGATCGACCTTTAAACTTGTAACCGGCGCCGCTGCGCTGGAGCTTAAAAAGGTGACACCTGACGAAATGATCTTTGACAGCGGCCGTCACTGGCTCGTTGACATGCGAAATGCCGGCGGCGAAGCCTTGGGCTGGATCAATTTTACGGAAGCCCTGGCCAAGTCGGACAATGTTTATTTTTATGAGATCGGTCGCCGCGTAGGCATTGACAAGCTTGAAGAGTATGCGAAAATGTTCGGCATGGGAAAGCCGACGGGAATTGCCTTGCATGGAGAAGAAGCGGGACTTGTCGCCAGTGAGGCTTATAAGGAAAAGAATTTTCACCAGGACTGGTATTTGGGGGATACTTTCAACTCCGCCATCGGTCAGGGTTTTCAATTGGTTACGCCTTTACAGGCAGCCATGATGGTCAGTGAAGTAGCCAACGGCGGCATTCAATACAGACCTTTTATTGTCAGCCGCATCGATAACCTGGACGGTACGCCGTATAAGATATTTGCGCCCGAGCAGGTGGGCACGCTGGAAGTGTCCAAGTCTACCCTTGATTTGATTCGCGAAGGCATGCGCAACGTTGCGGAAGAATCGGGTACGGCAGGGTCGCTCTTTGCCGGTTTTCCCGTACAGGTAGCCGGCAAGACGGGGACGGCGGAAAACTTCAGCGGCCGCGATCACGGCTGGTTTGTCGCTTATGCGCCCTATGAGCATCCGCGCATCGTCATTGCCGTCCTTACGGAACAGGGCGGTTTCGGCGCCTCGTCGTCGGGGCCGATTGTGAAGACCATGTTGGAAGAATTTTTCCATGTCGGCGCCTATGCGCTCAAGGCGGACGGCAGCGACAATAAGAACGAGTAATCGGCAGTATACGGAAAGGAGCAGAGCATGTCTCACATCATAGCAATCGCATCCGGAAAAGGCGGTGTAGGAAAAACATTATTGACCGCGACCTTGGCTGTTGCGCTGGCGCGACGGAACCGTTCCGTTCTCGCCGTTGACGCGGACATGGGTCTGCGCAATTTGGATCTTCTTTTCGGCAGCCAGGACGATGTTTTGTTTGACATTTTTGATGTAATGAAGAAACGCTGCAAGGCGAGTGAAGCGATTATTCCATTGGAGGAGGGCATCGACTTCCTGGCGGCCAGCCAGAAAAAGACGTGGGAAAAAGTGGATCCGCGTACCTTTCAGTATACGGTGGAAAAGCTTTCAAGCGACTACGATTACACGCTTATCGATTGCCCGCCCGGGCGGGATAAATCCTTTAAATACGCGACTGCCTTAGGTGACCGCATTTTCTTCGTCGTCGAACCGACGTGGACGTCCTTGCGCGATACGGGGCGAGTCATGCAGTTTTGCAATAAGCATAAGAATTTTGCGTACGACATTATTTTCAACAATGTGTATAAGGATAAGCCGGGCTATTTGTCCGTCGATACGATGATAGACTCGCTCGTGCCCGAAACAGTGGGCGGAGTATTGCCTCATGACGAGGTTATTCATGCGGCCGCTCAGGAAGGCATGATTGCCGACATTCCGCCGACCAATCCCTTTTATGCGGCCTTGGCGGGAACTGTCAAATACTTGGAAACGCAGGAAGAGCCGCTGCGGGAAGAGTGGGAAAGTCTCTTGCCGACAGGCGAAGGCATTTTCTTTGCCCCGGACCAATCGGCAGCGCTTTTTGAAACGGATAAGGCGGCTGCAGCAACTGACACGGGGAAACACCCCTTATCCGTGAGACGGCGTATGCGCCAGTCCCTTTCATGGCGCCGCTCTCGGCGCTGAGAGGAGTAAGAATTTTGTTTAAGCGCAATTGGAAACACATTGATAAAATAATGATAACGGCTGCCATCGTACTGGTTCTTATCAGTCTGTGTATCATCGGCAGCGCCACACATATTAATAAAGGCGCCATCAACTATGACTTTGTTGTCAAGCAGGGCGTCGCTTTTGTCGTGAATTTCCTTATGCTCCTGTTTTTCTGCAACTACGATTACACGAGACTGAAACGGTTTGCCAAGCCCTTATACGTTATTAACCTGCTCATGCTCGCGGCGGTCATGTTCTTCGGGACTTCCGCCCTGGGTGCGCAGCGGTGGATTCAAATCGGTCCCCTTACGCTGCAGCCGTCGGAATTTTCCAAGCTGATCATGATCATCTGTTTGGCCGCTCTTTTGGCGGACAGGGGAGAGAAGTTTGACCGTTGGCGCAGCCTCATACCGGTCGCCCTGTTTGTGGGTGTGCCCTTTCTCCTGGTACTGAAGCAGCCGGACTTGGGTACGAGTCTCGTGTTTATCGCCATTGCGGCAGGTATGCTCGTCGTTTCGCGCATAAAACTGTCCATACTGCGCAACATCGCCGTCATGGGTGTGCTGGCGGCACCGATAGGCTGGTTTTTTCTCAAAGATTATCAGAAATCACGAATCCTCGTCTTTTTGGATCCCAATGCGGATCCCTTCGGCGCGGGTTATCATATTATTCAGTCCAAAATCGCCATCGGTTCGGGCATGCTTTTCGGCAAGGGCCTTTTTCAGGGAACTCAAAGTCAGCTGAACTTCCTGCCTGAAAATCATACGGACTTTATTTTCTCCGTCATTGGTGAAGAGCTCGGCTTCTTAGGCTGCCTCTTTATTCTCTTCTTATACTTTGTCCTCATTTACAGGACACTTCTTACGGCCAAAGAATGCAAGGATCGCTTCGGTATTCTCCTGGCAACGGGGATTCTGTCCATGTGGACCTTCGAAATATTGGTCAATGTCGGCATGACCTGCGGCATTATGCCCGTTACAGGTATTCCGCTGCCCTTCATGAGTTACGGTGTCAGCGCTTTGACGACCAATATGATGGCCTTGGGTGTCGTCTTAAATGTTTATTTACGGCAAGAGTCGACTATCTTTCTTTAGTGCAGGAGGCGCAGTGTGTCTCAAACAGTTTATATAGATCCGATTTTACTCAGTAAGGTAACCAAGCCTGCCCGCTATGTCGGCGGCGAATGGAACAGTATCGTCAAAGACCATGAGAGCGTAAAGTTTACGGTTGCTTACTGTTTTCCCGACGTCTATGAAGTGGCCATGAGCCATTTGGGCCTGCGGATTTTATATGCTCTCCTGAACGAACGGGACGATGTGGCGGCTGAACGGGCATACGCGCCTTGGCCCGACATGGAAGCGCTTATGCGGGAAAAGGGATACCCTCTTTATTCGTTGGAAACGAAGACAGCTGTCCGTGATTTCGATATGGTCGGCTTTACGCTGCAATACGAAATGAGCTTCACCAATATCTTAAATATGCTTGATTTGGCGGGCATCCCTCTTCTTGCGAAAGATAGAGGAGAAGATGCGCCTTTAATCGTAGCCGGCGGGCCGTGCGCATATAATCCGGAACCGCTGGCTGATTATTTTGACCTTTTTTGCCTCGGCGAGTCGGAAGAGTCGGTACATCTCCTGGCGGATACGGTTATTGAATGGAAAAAATCAGGCAGGCCCGGCGGCAAAAAAGGCATCCTCAAGATATTGGCTGCGCAGGAGGGAAATTACGTACCCGCTTTTTACCGCGACGAATACGATGAAGAGGGAAACTTTTTGCGCCTCGTGCCGACGGAGAGAGAAGCGAAAACGGTTATTCGCAAGTGCGTCGTCGCAGATGAAGAGCACGTCTTTTTTCCGACCAAGCCCATTGTGCCGAATATCGACATCGTCCATAACCGGGCCGTTCTCGAGCTTTTTCGCGGCTGCAGTAGGGGCTGCCGCTTCTGTCAGGCCGGCATGCTCTATCGGCCCGTTCGTGAAAAATCGCCGCAACGTCTGACGGAAATTGCTAAAGCCATCATTGAAAATTCGGGATACGATGAAATATCTCTTATGAGTTTGAGCTCTGCCGATTATTCCCGCCTGCCCGAACTGGTGGACATGCTCCTTGAGGCCTTTAAGGGCAGGAAGGTCAGCGTCAGTTTGCCGTCTTTGCGGATTGACAGCTTTTCCGTGGATATTGCCAAGAAGGTGCAACAAGTTCGCAAGAGCGGTCTTACTTTCGCGCCTGAAGCGGGTTCGCAGCGAATGCGCGATGTCATCAATAAAGGCGTAACGGAAGAAAATCTCCTCGAAGCCTGTGAAAATGCCTTTCGCAACGGGTGGTCCGCCGTTAAGCTCTACTTTATGATGGGCTTGCCGACGGAAACGGATGAAGATTTGGCAGGTATTGCCGACCTGGCTTATAAGGTGCTCAACCTCTATCGCAGGGTAACGGGGAAAAACAACGGCAAAGTGACCGTATCCGTGTCGAGTTTCGTGCCTAAATCGCATTCGGCCTTTCAGTGGGCCGGCCAGTGTTCTATTGAGGAAATAGAGAGAAAGCAGCAGTTTATAAAAAACCTTATTCGGGACAAACACATTTCTTACCACTATCATGACGCGCGGACCGGTCGGATGGAGGCTGCCTTTGCCCGCGGCGACAGGCGTCTCGGCAAGGTCCTCTATGAAGCATGGAAGCGGGGCTGCAAGTTTGACGGTTGGACGGAAATGTTCGACTGCGACAAGTGGAATGACGCCTTTGCGGCGGCAGGACTGGATGTGGACTACTTTGCGTCCCGCGAGCGAAAAGACGACGAGCCCTTTCCGTGGGAGCATATGGACTCAGGTGTGGCGCGAGGTTATTTGCTGAACGAGTGGAAAAAAGCGCACGACACCGAATTGACTCGTGACTGTCGCCGTGAGCGGTGTACGGGCTGTGGCGTTTGTCCGAACCTGAATGTGCATATCGTCGATTTAAAGGAAGGTAACGGGTATGGCAAGACTACGTTTAGTTATTAAAAAGACCGGTTCCCTTCAATTTCTGTCACACCTTGATTTTGCCGGAACCGTTCGCTATATTGTAACGCGGGCGGATCTTCCCGTCCTCTATTCGGAAGGCTTCAATCCGCACATGAAAATTTCTTTCGCTTCCGCCTTGGGCGTCGGCGTAGGGGCGGACGAAGAATATATGGACCTGGAATTGGCTGAAGAAGTACCGCTTGGAGAGGTCATGGTCCGCATGAATTCCACGTCGCCGAGCGGTTTTGCCGTTCTTGGCGGCAAGTACGTGGATGCGAAGGCGCCGAAGCTTATGGCCGTCGCCAATTACGCTGTCTATATCTTGTGCGGCCCTTTGACGGCAGCTGTCAATGATGAGGAACTTGCGGCTCTCTTGAAGCGGTTTAATGAAGCGACCGAAGTATTTTATGAAAAATATTCGCCCAAGACGAAAAAAACGCGGCGCATTGATGTTAAAGAACACCTCATCGAGGACGTGAAGGGACGCATAAACGGAGAGAATTTGGAACTCACCGTGCCCATTTATCAGACCGAAGCCGGCGCCATTAAACCGATTCAGGTTTGGGAAATCCTGGCGAAAGACTTCGCCCTTCCCGTTGATAAAGAACTTATGCTCGCTCGGCGAACGGCCTTGCGGCACCGTCAGCAGGGAGTGAACCGTTCGCTTTTGGAAGAATAAAACGGTCGGTCAGGCGGTGGAATTATGAAAACTATAGTTGCCAATGTTATACCCGAAGAGACGCGCATGGCCGTTATTGAAGAAGGTCGGCTCCTCGATTACGCTGTCGAACGGGATGACGAAATGCATATTGTCAATCACATATATAAGGGTGTCATCCAAAATATTCTGCCTGCCATGCAGGCGGCTTTTGTCGACATCGGCAGGAAAAAGAATGCTTTTCTCTATTTAGGCGATTTATTTCCCCGCGCGGCGACGAAAGATGAAGTACAGCAAACACATATTTCCGTCGGCCAGAGCGTGCTCGTCCAGGTGACCAAGGACGAGCAGGCCATGAAAGGTGCCAAGGTAACGGCCAATATCAGTATTGCCGGACGCTATGCCGTACTCATGCCGAATGTCAACTACGTGGGCGTATCCAAGAAAATACGGGATGAAGCGGAACGGGACAGGCTGCGGCGCCTCGTCGATACGGTTAAACCGGACGGCGCGGGCATTATTGTGCGCACAGTAGCGGCGGAAGCGACGACGGAAGAATTTCTGGCGGATTTGCGCTACTTAAGTCAAACGTGGGACGGTATTTGCCGGCGTTATAAACTGGCGAAGAAACCGAAGCTTCTCTACAGGGAAGCGGATCTTTTGATGCGTATCATACGCGACTACCTTACGGCCGACGTAACGTCTCTTGTAGTTGATACCAGGGAAGCGTATGAACGGGTAGTCGGATTTTTTGCCAATGACGAAGAAAACGCAAAAAAAATCTCCCTCTATACGGGAGAAGAGCCTGTATTCGACTATTATCATATTGAAGACGAACTCCACTGTTTAACGGCGCGCCAAGTGGCTCTGCCTTCGGGAGGCACTCTCGTTATCGACCATACGGAAGCTCTTACGGTCATTGACGTCAACAGCGGCAAGTACGTCGGCAGCAGTACATTGGCGGATACGATTTTCCATGTAAACAAGGAAGCGGCCGTCGAAATAGCACGGCAATTGCGGTTGCGAGATATAGGCGGCATTGTTCTCGTCGATTTTATCGACATGACCGGGGCGGAACGGCGGGAAGAGGTGTTGCGTATCTTGCAGCGCGAGACGGCTGCCGACAGAGCGCGCGTTCACGTTCTCGGCATGACGGCTCTGAACCTCGTCGAGATCACCCGTAAAAAGTCACGCCAAGGACTGCGGCAGACCATGTCTGCGCCCTGCACGGTTTGCGGCGGCACGGGCAGTCTGGCCTCGCCCGAATCGATATACATCCGGATCGTGCGGCAACTGCGCCACATGGTGCGGGTTCACCATATACAGGGGGATATCCTCATCAGTGCTCACGACGACGTGCTGACCCTGTTCAAAGATAAAAAGAGAAAGGAAGCATTGGAGCGGGAGCTGCATCGTACGTTTTACTTTGAAAACAGCGGGCACCCGAACAGGGAAGTCTTCTCCGTATTTTCCCATGCGGAATGATATAGGGGACAAGTAAAAAGGGACTGCGCGGTCAGTCTCTTTTTTATGCCAAAAAAGCGGTGACGAGGTTATTCAAGTGCTTTTGATCGCCGGCTCCCATCGTTTCATATGCCGAGTGCATGGAAAGAAGAGGCGCACCTATGTCCAGCGTGCGGACGGGCAGGCGTGCGGACAAAAGGGAACCCAAGGTCGAGCCGCCGCGCATATCCGAGCGGTTGACGAAGAGCTGACAGGGAATGTCGTGTGCCTCGGCCAGGGATTTTATAACGGCCACCGCTTCGGCATCGCCCGCATAGGTCTGGCTCGCCGCGGTCTTGAGGACGACACCGCCGCCCAGGACGGGAAAGTTTGTGAGGTCGTTCTTTTCCGGATAATTCGGGTGGTATGCATGTGCCACGTCGACGGAAAGGAGAAAGGCGCTCGCACATTGACGCGTATATTCTTCTTCCGTAAAGCCGAGAACGGCGTAAATGCGGCGCAGCAAATCCGGAACGACTTGCGATGCCGCGCCCTGCTTGGTAGTGCTGCCGACTTCTTCATTGTCAAAGAGAAGTGCCAGGCGCAGGCCGTCGGCCTTTGTCCGTATAATGCTCCTCAGGCAGGCCGCAACGGACGTGAGATTGTCCAGGCGCGGTGAACCGAGAAACTCATCGTGCAGGCCGAAGATCCGCCCCTTCTCGACCGGGTAGAGGGAGAGTTCGTACGAAAGAATAGCTTCGGGCTTTGAACGGCAGAGATCCGCCAAATAAGGCAGAAAGTAGACTTCATCTATAGCCTCGCCCGTCATGGTCATCAGGGGAAGCAGTTCTTTTTGCGCATTGAAGGGCTCCGCATCACTGCCGCGGCTCATATGGATCGCCAGCTCGGGAATGATGCAGAGCGGCTTTTGGGCATCCGTCAATATCGTTTTCGGCGAGAACGGGTCTTCTCCCTTGACGACGACCTTGCCCGCCAAGGAAAGGGGGCGGTCAAGCCAGGAGCGTTGAATCATGCCGCCGTAGACTTCTACGTTCAGCTTGCCGTACCTTTTGGCGACGATTTCGGGAGACGGTTTGACGCGCAGGCAGGGAAAATCGGTATGGGCCGCCGCAAGACGCAGGCCGGCAGCCGGATTTGCACCGATTGTAAAGGCGACGAGAGTCGAGCCGTAATATGAGAGATAGTATTTTCCGCCCGGCCGGAGCGGCCATGTGTCGGCCGGATCCAGTTCCGCAAACCCGGCGTCCGCCAGTTGCCGTTTGCCTTCGGCGACGACGTGAAAGGGCGACGTGCCCGCCCCGAGCAGATGAAGGAGTTCTTTCTGATGTATGTCCATAACCGTGTCCTTTCGCGAATAAGGTTATTTGTGCAGGAGCTTTTCTTTCAGCCGCTTATATTCCCGCGTATAATACGGACGCAGCTGCGACTCGCGCAGATCGTTGCCGAAAGAGCGGCGGCTGACGGAGAGTACGGGCGGTGACTGGATGCGTTTGGCTACGGCAAAGCCGCTGAAGAGATTCCACCATCGTTCCAGGTCGGCAATAAAGGCGGCCGCGTCGGGGAAGAGCTCGTCAATTTTGACGGGCGAGCCGAGCTTTTCGGCCAACCTGCCTTCACTATACCAGCGGAGAATCGTTTCGGGAGCGGCACGCTGCCACCGTTCCGTAAAGGCCGCGAAGAGGCGGTCGTGGTACGGATAGATGAGCGGATCTCCTTGCCCCTTCGCGATGTCCTGACCGGCCGAGAGTTCCGCGCTCGGTATGATATCGATACTTCCTTGGGGAACAATTTCCCGTTTAAAGACGACCTTGTTGAGGTAGCCGGCCAAGTCATAGATTTGGTACTTCCACAAGTCCGCCGTTGCCGCCAAAAAGCCGGCGCCGTCTCCGTAGAGTGTGGCGTAGCCGACGGCCGATTCGGCCTTATTGGCGTTGCACGTAAAGACGCCGCCGACGGCAGCGGCCGCAGCTGCAAGAATGCGTGACGATCTGTCGCGGGCCTGAATATTTTCTTCCATAAAGGAGGTGAGCTCCAAGGGCGGCAGCACCTTATTACCGCAGGTGACTGCGGCAGCGGCAAATTGTTTTTTCGTGAGCTCCAGACTGTCCTGAACGGGAATGACCGTATAGAGACAGCCTATATTATCGGCCAATTGGCGTGCCAGGTCTTTGGTCGTTTCCGAATTATAACGGCTCGGCATGTTTACGAGGAGTAAGTTTTCCGGCTTCAGAACACTTGCATATAAAGCGGCATTTACAGCCGAATCGATGCCGCCGGATACGCCGATGACGACTTTTTTCATACCGATTTGCTCCAAGAAGGAACGAATCCCGTATTGCAGGCTCGTGAAGATTTCGGCGGTTTCATTTTTTTCTGTGTACGCAGGGGGGAGCGTATCCGAGAAGGAGCGGCTTTCACTTTCATAGGTGACGAAGGCCAGGTCTTCCTCAAAAGACGGGCAGCTGCGGCAGAGGGAGCCCGTCTTGTCGTATACACCGCTCGTGCCGTCAAAGGTGTAAATATTTTTGCCGTTATTTTGAATACCTGTGCAATTAACATAAATTACGGGACGCTTGAATTTCTCGACGGCCTTTTTAAAGAGGCGGTTGCGCCGTTCCGTCTTACCGAGCGTAAAAGGAGAGTTGGAAATATTAATGAACATGTCGAGGTCATACATATCGCTTAAACAGGTCATGGGCTTAAACGCGTAATTCTCATCCCAACTGTCCTCGCAAATAAGCGGTCCTGCCGTAAGGGTGCCGGCCGAACCGAAATCCAGCTTTACAGGAGAGAGGAAGTCTTCCGGGAAGACATGCCGTTCCTGAGCCACTTCCGTAAGGGATGTGAAGTGGCGTAAGTCATTAAATTCGCGGTAATTGGGGAGCAGGGTTTTGATGTAGAAGGGATAAGGAGAGCGGCCCGGTGAAATGAACTTACCCTTTTGGGCGATGAACATAGCGTTGTATTTACGCGGCCGTCCGTCGGGATTTGTTTTATCCGCTTCGATGGCCACATTGCCGTAAATAACGGTAATATTGTCCGAAAGAGCACGGATTTCTTCGCCGCAGCGAACACATTCGGTCATGTAATCAGGCTGATCCCAGTTGTCACCGATGAAATATCCGGGAATTGCCAGCTCCGGAAAAATAATGAGGTGACACTTGTTTTTCTTTGCCCTTTCAATATATTGCTTCATCTTTTCCGTATTAGCCTCGGCATTGCCGGGCTGCACGGAAAATTGGGCCAAGCCTATTTTCAGCATATAAAGCCTCCTTGAATAATATATAGTAATACTACCATATCAGGCGATTTCAGGACAATAAATATACGGCTCCGAGGCGGAGAAAACATGTCCGCCGCAATTACCCGAAATGCCGGTTTTCGTGCTATAATACATAACATAATCTAATTCTCTCAAGAGAATGAAGTATAGTTTTGAAAGGATTGGCGCCTATGCATTTAGGAATTCAGGAATTATTGGTTATTTTAGTTATCGTTCTTGTGCTTTTCGGCGGCAAGAAGGTCAGCGGCCTCGGCAAAGCCTTGGGAACAAGCTTGCGCGAGTTTAAACAGGAAGTAAATAAAAGTGATGCGGCTGAAACATCGAAAAAAAAGGAGCCTGAATCCGACAGCGATAAGAAAGAAGAGTAGGGAAAGGAGCATAGAAGATGAAACTGAAAGTACTTGCCTTGACGGCAATAATGGCAGCGGGGCTTACGTGCGGCTTTGCTTCGGCTGAAACGGGCGGCAATACGGGCGTTCGTCTTTTATCCGGCAAGGGAATCGGCAGTACCGTTACGCCTATACGGGGAGTAAAAGATAAGTCCGATAGCGCAGCTTCTGGCTTTGGTCAGCGGCGGTGCGACCGCAAAGGACCTTAATGCGGCCGGTACGGCCGCAACTGCAGGCGATTCGGACCGGAAAGAACGGCCCAATCACTTGGAACTGGTAATGGTAATCGATCAGAGCGGCTCCATGAGCGGCCTGGAAGACGACACTATCGGCGGGTTCAACTCCATGATTGAAAGACAGAAAAAAGACGACGTAAACGCCAACGTAACGGCCGTCGTTTTCAACGATACGGCCCGGACGATTTATGATCGGGAAAAGCTCGGCAATATCACTAAAATGACGGATAAGGATTACCGTCCCGGCGGTATGACGGCTTTGATGGATGCTGTCGGTACGACGATTGCAAAGGTGGAAAAATATCCGGACATCGGCAAAACAGGCAATAAGGTGCTCTTTGTCATCATTACGGACGGACAGGAAAATGACAGCAAGGAATACACGAAGGCCCATATTAAGAAGCTGATTTCCGATAAACAGGAAAAAGACGGTTGGGAATTTGTCTTCCTCGGCGCCAACATTGACGCGGCGGCGGAAGCGAAAGATATGGGCATTAAAGAAGAAAATGCCGTTAAATACAAGAATACAAGTCAAGGTGTCAGAGCGAATTACAACGGTGTGGCTAAATTGGCAAGCGACCTTGTGTCCAATAATTTGGCAGGCAGCCGCTGGAAGAGTGAAATTGACGAAGATAAGGATAAATGAAATATACAAAAAGAAGGACTGTGCTGAGCAGTCCTTCTTTTTGTATACGTGTTTATAGGCGTTTACTTACTGCAAGTAGTAAACAATATCCACCGTTTCGCTGAGTTTATTCGTGCCCGGTTCAACCGGTGTAAGGTCGGCCGCCTTTGCGGTGCGCAGTAAGCTCATGCCGACAGCATTTGCTTCATAAACGGGCGACGTACCGTTGACGGACAGGGACTTTATGGAGCCCAACTGATGCCCTGTTGCTTCGGCTGCCGCCTGTGCCGCCTGCCTGCCGTTGTAAACGGCTTTTTTAATCAAAGTGCTCCGCAGCGTGTCGGCATGTTCGTTCGTAAAACGGATGCCGTGAATTTGGTTGGCGCCGATTGCGCTTGCCTTGGCAATGAGACGGGGCAGTATATCGAAGTCGGAAACCTTGATTTCCAAATTGTTGCTCACCGTATAGCCCGAGATTTTCTGATCTTTCGTGTAGTTCGGGTAGATGCTGAGCCCGTTCGTTTTCATGTCCTTCCTGTCAATACCGAAGGAAAGGGCGGCCTGTTCCACCTGGCTTATAATGGCGTTGTTCTTCGTGCGCGCGCTTTCGCTGCTGTCACCGGTCGTAGTCATGCCGATAGTGATGTACGCCGTATCGGGTGTCGTTTCTTCTTCGGCATAACCCGTAACGGAAACGGTCGGTGCTTCCGCCTGTGTCGCATAAGCCGGAGCGCCGGCCAGAACCGAGGTTACGCAAAGACAGAGAAGAGCGGTTCTTATGGATCTTGGTAACATGAGAGAGTCCTCCTTGAAATTTCAAACTTAAGCGGTTTTATTATAACACTCTCTGCCGCGTGAAGAAAGATGCAGTATACTTATCAATATTCTTTGTCTTTTTTATACTCTTTCCCTCTAAGCAGTTCCTTGATGATCCGTGTCAGCATATCCCGGTTTTCTCTCGACAGCCGATAATCGACACCGTCGAACCTGATACGGGAAGTATTCAGCATATATCTCAGATCCGGCAGATCTCCGGTACCGTACATGCTCATATCATCATTCAGAAGGCAGGCGGACTGATTTTTCCCTATTTGTGCCAACGTATCGGCGGAAATATGTAATCCGCTGCATATTTTTAGTATATTATGTAAAGAACCGCCATCTACATTTCTTAAAATAGAATATAGTGTTCCGTAAGGCATATCAATAGTTGCGGCAAAATCCTTTAATGTCCAGCGTTTTAAAATTAAATTTTTCAAATAATCCTCTTTTGTTGTCATCACGACCTCCTTTTACTTAATTTTACATAAAGGATGAAGGGTTTTCAATAAAAAAATGTTGTAATAGGATTGTAATGAGGTGGACTTTTTGAAAATAAGAAGATATAATGTATAGAAAAATTTGAAATTTAGAATTGAAAAGAGAGGATGCGAATTGTACAGAAATTTAATGGCTGAATTATCAAAGCGGGCCGTAAGCCTTGATGAACTGTCGGAAAAGATGGGGATGGACTGTCAGGTAATGTCGTCAAAAATAGCCAACCGGAATGAACTTAAATTTAAAGAGGCGGTAAAAATCAAAGCAATTTTAAAAACAGATATGCCGTTAGAGCAGCTTTTTTATGGGAATAAATTTGATATTTAGAATTTAATGATTATGTAATTTACAATCGACGTAACGGCTGTTAACGATTCAAACCGTATTTGAATGACTGTGCTGCGGATATTATTCAGAAGATGAACTTGAGAGGAGGGGCCGGTAAAGATTAACTGAATATTAACGAGGAAATAACCGGCGTTAATAAATTGGGATACAGCAGGTTTCTGCAGCACTTTCAATATAATGGACAGAAAAGGAGAGATACGTGCATGAACAAAGCTTATAAGGTTATTTATAATCGTACTCGTCATATGTATCAAGTCGTCTCGGAGTTGGCGAAAAGTCACGGGAGGATGCCTTCAACCGGTACGGTTAGCGGCAGAGCGGGAACTATATTGGCAAGGACCGTTCTCGCATCGTTATTGTTTTTCGGCGGAAGTATAGGGGTTCATGGAGCCACCGTCAATGACGGGGATACGCTGAACGGAGGCGCAAATATTACGGTAACGAAAGATACCGCCACCAACACCATCACGGTAGAGGCCAACGGTTTGGCTACAACCACCGATCTGACCGCAGTGAGCAATACCGTAAATACCAATACATCCAAGATAAATACGAATACCAATAATATTAATACCAATTCCAATAATATCAGTACGAATTCCAGTAATATTAATGCCAATACGAACAAAATAAATACATTGACGGCTTTGACCAACAGTCTGGGACTTGATTCCACTAAAGCCGGAGTAAAGTATTTCCGTGCCAATTCCACCGGTGCGGATGCCGCAGCGACCGGGACCGACTCCGTTGCCGTCGGTCCCAAAGCCAAGGCCACTCAGACCAATGCCGTTGCCGTCGGCAATGATGCAAACGCTACCGGTGATAATGCGGTAGCCGTCGGAGTGAATTCCAAGGCGGCGGCCGGCAGTTCGGTGGCCGTAGGGGACGATGCGAGGAATTCTTCTTCGGCGACCAACGGTATCGCTATCGGCCGAAAAGCGGTTAACGGCGCTTTCAGCGGCATGACTCCGGACGGAGACGGGATCACCGTTATGGTCGGCGGCGGGAAAAACAGTATTTCCGTCGGGAATAACGCCAATGCCCGCGGCAATTCGGCCTTGGCACTTGGCGACGGTGCCGTTGTGAAAAATGACGGTGCTAATGAGCTGATCAACAGCAACAGTATGGACATCGGCACAAACGCGGGAACAGTGGCATCCAATAATGCCGTGGCCATCGGGCGCGGTGCGTCCGTTACCAAGAACAGCAACAGCGCAATTGCATTCGGTGACGGTGCCGCGGCGACTGCGGAAGCGGCAACGGCGGTCGGTAAAGGGGCCGCAGCTAAAGGTGCGGACAGCTTTGCGGCGGGAACTTCCGCATTGTCGACAGGAGGAAATGTCGTGGCTATCGGCAATACCAGCACAACGGGCGGCTCCGATTCCGTTGCCGTCGGCAATCAGGCCATCGCAGCGGCGGGTAAATCCATCGCGGTCGGTTCCGAAGCCGGTAAAGGTATGGTAGGGGATCTGCTGGGGACCAAAGGCTCTCATGTTGCGATCGGCGATCAGGCGGGCCAGAATATCAATGCACTCCAAAATATTGCCATCGGTTTTAAATCCGGTGCTAACGGATCCAGTGACTATAACATTGCCATCGGTTCCGAAGCGGGTACCAATATAGGCTCACCGGGCAATGCCGCCGTCGGGAAAAATGTGTCCATCGGCTATCACGCCAATAAAAATGACACGCTCAAGTCTATTATCCAATCTACGGCAGTCGGCAGTGAAACCAAGACCGCCGATGACGCGGTCGCATTGGGATATCAGGCGCAGGCCACGGGCAACGGCTCCATAGCTGCCGGCTTTAATGCACAGGCAATGGACGCGGGCAGCATGGCTTTGGGGCAGGGGGCTTCGGCTAAAGGCGGAAACATCGCCATCGGCAACGGTTCCGTGGCCGATCCGGCCATGATCAGCGGTACGGGATATCTGACGAACACGGCCGCTCCCGCAACAGGCGTTTCCGTAGGTACTTCTTCGGCTCTGCGCCGCATTACCAATGTGGCGGACGGCGCGCAGGATCAGGATGCCGTTACGGTGGCACAGCTGAAAAAATCTATTGACGCCACAGTGGCGCAAGTAAATGCGAATATCACCGGTACAACGGCGACGGGGGTTTTTTACGATACGGCAACTACCGGACAGGAAAGCATTACTTTAAGAAATACGGGCAATAAAGGTACGGTCATTCATAATGTGGCCAATGGGATATTGGGGACGGACGCGGTCAATGTCAATCAGTTGAATGATACGGTTGACAGTGCAAAGACGCACTATTATTCCGTAAAATCCACTAATGCCAACAACTACAATAATGACCTGGCTTCCGGTGATGATTCCATGGCGGCGGGGATCAGTGCCAAGGCGTTGGGAACACGCAGCGTATCTATCGGCAATAATGTGGAATCTCAGGGAACCGGCAGTATTGCATTAGGCTCCGGGTATGATGATCCGAATAATCCGGGGTCATTGACACAGACGCTGGCAGTAACGGGTTATGAATACAATACGGCAATCGGTGCGGGTGCCCAGGCGGCGGGCAATCACTCTATCGCCATGGGAACGCGTGCCACGTCATCTCTTAAAAGTGGCGGCACCAGTGTGGACAAAGCTATTGCTATCGGTTACTCTGCCGGAGTTTCCGATGACAAGGCGATTGCCATCGGCAGTGATGCAAAGAGCAACAGCAAGAGTGCCACCGCCTTGGGCGACCGGGCACAGTCTCTGGCGGGCAATGCACTCGCCATCGGCACGGCGGCGACGGCTACGGGAGAATCCTCCGGCGCTATCGGTACAAGTAATGTTGTCAGCGGCGCCAATACGTATGTTATCGGTGCCAAGAACAGTGCTCCCGCAGCCGGTGTAACCAGTAACGGAGCTAATGTCACGGTAGTCAACTTCGGCGTTTTCGGGAATGAAAATACATTGAACGGAAACAGAAACAGAGTTGTCGGCAACAGCAATATAGTAAAACAGGAAACTGCAAAAGGCCTGTCCGATGTTATGGTGACCGGCAACGGCAATACGGTCAGCGGGGATGCGGACACAGCGACACAGGATGATTCCGGAGATATGTCGGGCATTACGATCACCGGTTCCAAAAATACGGTGAAAGCGGTCAATAACCAAAAGAAGCTTGCAGATATCCAGATTGTCGGAAATAACAATAAAGTCGATACATCAAATAAAACACTTGATTTGTCCAATACGCAGATATTGGGCAGTAATGTGACGGCGACTATGGGAAATTCCGTATATTTGGGCAGCGGCTCCGCTTATGTGGCTGACAGTGCTTCCACGAAAGGCATGTCCGTTTACAATACGGACGGTACCTATGCGTATGCAGGCGGTACGCCGGCAGGCGTGGTTACGGTCGGTTCGAAAGGCAAGGAACGCCGTATCCAGAATGTGGCGGCCGGCCTTGTCAGTGCGGTAAGCACCGATGCCGTGAACGGCAGTCAGCTGTATACGATGACACGGCCGCTGCGTTTTGCCGGAGATAATTCTACGATCGGAGCCACGGCGGCAGCCGATGTAAATGTTCTCCATCGGGGATCCGATCAGGCCATGTCCATCCTGGGCGGTGCGACAGGTGCTTTAAGCGACGGCAATATCGGCGTAACGGCTGATGCGGCAACCAATAAGATCAACGTGAAGCTTGCCAAAGACCTGAAGGATTTAAACAGCGTGACTACGGGCGATACGGTCATGAATACGAACGGAGTGACAATCAACAACGGTCCTTCCGTTACAAAGAACGGTATTAATGCGGGCAACAAGACCATTACCAATGTGGCCGCCGGCGTCAACGATACGGATGCCGTCAATGTGAGCCAGTTGAAAAAGATTAGCGATGTGGATAAAGGCGGCGGATTCGGCCTTGCAGATGAAGCCGGTGCCGCGGTCAAAAAGAATCTGGGAGAAACGGTTGCCGTTGTCGGAGATAATAAGAATACGACAACAAAAGTAGTCGGCGGCAAACTGCAGGTAGCGTTGAAAGATGATATCAATGTAAACAGCATAACTGCGAAAACGGTCAATGCGGATACTGTAAAAGCGGGTGACACCACAATTACCGGCAACGGCCTGGTGATTAACGGCGGTCCTTCCATTACAAAGACCGGAATTAGTGCAGGCGGAAAAACGATTACCAACGTGGCTGCCGGTGTTAATGATACGGATGCGGTTAACGTAAAGCAGTTAAAAGATACAATTACAGCGAACAAGACCGTTTTGCAGGACGGGAAGAATACGACCGTTACGGGCAGCGGGACTTCCGCCGATCCGTATAAGGTGAATCTGAACGACCATGTGACGCTGGGAACGGATCCGGCCAAGCAGATCGATATCAACGGGGAAACGGGAGTTATCAAAGCCGGAGACAAGGTAACTAGTGACGGTACGAAAGGGAACATCACTTCCGGCAAGGTGACCGTCAACGGAGAAAACGGAACGGTCAACGGGCTGACCAACAAGACGTGGGATCCGAATAACTTTACGAGCGGTCAGGCAGCTACGGAAGACCAATTGAAAGCTGTTGACAACAAGATCACCAATACGACGACCGAGCTGACGAATAAGGGTATGAATTTCGGCGGAAATTCCGGTGCTTCCGTTCATAAAAACATGGGAGAAACGATGGAAATCGTCGGCGAAGGGGCGAAGGCGGATGATCAGTACAGCGGCGAAAACATCAAGACCTATACCAAAGACGGCAAGCTTGTTATCGGCATGGATAAGAACTTGAAAGCCGACAGTATCGCCATAAACGGCAAGGACGGCAGAGACGGAGCCACCATCAAAGGCGGAGACGGAAAGCCCGGTGTGGACGGAACGAATATTACCCGTCTGGTTATTGAAGAGAAAGATGGCAAGCAGCATGATATCGCCACCTTGGATGACGGCATGAAATACGGCGGCGATACAGGTGCCGTTATTAAGAAGAAACTGAATGAACAGGTCAACGTAGTCGGCGGTATTACTGATGAAAGCAAGCTGACGACTGAAGACAATCTCGGTGTAGTATCCGACGGCGGCAGCAACCTGAAAGTCCGGATGGCCAAGGATGTGAAAGGACTGAATACAGTCACGACCAATACGCTTAATGCGACGACTGTAAATGCAACAACCGTGAATGCCACCACGGTTAAGACCGGGGACACTACCGTCAACGACAACGGGCTGACGATCAATAACGGTCCTTCCATTACCAAAGCGGGAGTTGATGCGGGCAACAAGACCATTACCAATGTGGCTCCCGGCGCAATCAATCCGACAAGCACGGATGCGGTCAACGGTTCCCAGTTGTATCAGACTGAAAATAAGATAACGAAGCTGGGCGACCGTGTGGATCGCGTAGGTGCGGGGGCAGCCGCTTTGGCGGCACTCCATCCGCTGGACTTCGATCCGGATGACAAATGGGATGTGGCAGCCGGCTACGGTAATTATAAAGGGGCACATGCCGTGGCGATCGGGGCGTTTTACCGCCCGAATGAGGATACCATGTTCAGCGTCGGCGGTTCATTCGGCGGCGGAGAGAATATGGTAAATGCCGGTGTCAGCTTGAAGCTGGGGCAAGGGAACCATGTTTCCACTTCCAAAGTAGCCATGGCGAAGGAAATTATTGAATTAAAAGATTCTGTTGCCCGATTGGAAGCACAAAACGAACAGTTCCGTACCATTATCGGTCAAATGTCGGGACAGGCGATGAAAGACGTAACTTTCCCGGATGTACCGAAAGATCATTGGGCTTATGAATATGTGAAATCCTTAGCCGACAGAGGCCTTCTTGAAGGATATCCCGATGGTGAGTTTAAAGGAGACCGTTCGATGACACGGTATGAATTTGCGGCGATCATATACCGTGCACTGCAAAATGGTGCGCCTGTCGACGGCAATATGGGCAAGGCCATGGACGAATTCGGTCCTGAAATCGAAAAAGTACGGGAAGCATACCGTTTCCGTGTAGATCGTATTTCCGGAACGGACAATGACAGGAACAAGATAGAACGTATTCGCGTCAACAATAAGAACAATGAAGAAAAAGGCGATTACCGCGATATATACGGCTCCCACATACAAATGGAGAACGATACTCATTAATTTGATGGAAAACGCTGAGTAACCTTTCTTCTTCAAGTAAACAAAAGGTCCGGCAAAAGGAACAGATAAAATCTGTACCCTTTTGCCGGACCTTCTTTGTTTATTCGGCGACCTGTTATTTCTCTGAAAGAGTATAACGCTTTGAGGCGTCAACCATAAACAGACGAGTGAACAATCCTTTTGCCGATTTGATTTTCAGAGGCCTGTTATTTTCCGAGGCTTTTCCGTCCGCGTCAAAAGCCCCTTTGAGTGTAGATGACAGGATTTTATATTTTCCGCGAGTTTTGTCACTCCAAATATGAGCATCGTATTCGAGGATTCCCGTCGTCAACTTATTTTCCTGATAATCCGCAGCGGTCGGTCTGACGGCAATATCCATAACGTACAGAGTGCAATAGATGTTTTGCAGGCTGCTGGGGAGATCCGCAGTTTCTATCCCCATCAAGCTTTCCGTGTCCACGTAAATCACACTGTTTGCCGCAGTTTCTACGACCCGGTAGCGTTCCGGATTTTCAAGCAGTGTCTTGGCGTCCATAGCGCCGGCCGCTGCGGGAAAAAGCAGAGCGGCAGCCATTGACAGGGTAATGAGCAATCTTTTCATAATTGATACCTCCGTTTTTTTCTTTCAATAGTATCATGAAATCGGGAAGTATGCTACTTCGGCTTTTTCCCGGACGCAGTATTATCACCCTGCCGACAGATTGAAAAATTAGGTGTTGACAAGCGCCAGAGCAGATAATAAAATAAAAGTAAGGCGAGCCTAACAAAAATAAAAAACGGAGGATATATATGAAAAAATTTCTGGTTATATGTTTGGCATTAGCCATGCTTCTTGTAGCCGCATGCGGAAATACGGGCGATAAGGAGTCATCCGGCGAAAAGAAAAAGGTCACGGTTACGACTTCTTTCCTTTACGATATGGTCGAGACGTTGGCAGGAGACGACGTCGATCTCAATCTTATCATACCTGCAGGAGAGGATCCGCACCTCTATGTGGCCAAGGCGGAGGATTTGAGGAAGATACAGGATGCGGATCTGGTACTGTACCACGGTCTGCATTTTGAAGGAAAAATGCAGGATGCCCTTAAAAGTAAGGGATATGCGGTTACGGAGACCTTTGACCGGGGAAAAATAGGCACTATGGAAGAGGACGGAAATGTCATTCAGGATCCGCATTTCTGGTTCGACGTGGAGCTCTATAAGGAAGCGACTGCAAATGCGGCCAAGCAGCTAGAAGCACTGCTGCCGGAAAAGAAGGAAAAAATTGAAAAGAATCTCGAAGCTTATTTGCAGGAACTTACAAAACTGGATGAGGAAAACAGAAAGATGCTGGAACAGATCCCTGAAGATCACAGATATCTTATTACACCGCACGATGCATTCAACTATTTCTCAAGACGCTACAACATCCCCGTAAAAGCGCCTCAAGGTGTCAGCACCGACAGCGAAGTTGCCAACAAGGATGTGCAGGATACGGCCGACTTCATAGTCGAGCATCGGGTAAAAGCGATCTTTGCGGAATCCACGACCGATCCGGCACGTATGGAAAAGCTCCGCGAAGCATGCGCGGCAAAAGGCTTTGACGTGAAGGTTGTAAAGGGAGAAAATGAACAGCTCTTTTCCGATTCTCTGGCACCGAAAGGTGAGGACGGAGATACGTATATAAGCATGTATAAGCATAATGTGAGACTGATAACGGAGAATTTGAGGTAGCCGCGTGCCGTGCACAAAGGAGAAAACAGGGCGAAAGAATGAATAAAGAGATCATAAAAGTCGAAGATCTGACAATGGCATATCATGACAAGCCCGTCCTCTGGGATGTCGATATCAGCATCCCGGAGGGCTCCCGCACGGCGATAATAGGCCCGAACGGAGCCGGGAAGTCCACCTTGCTGAAAGGTATATTGGGCCTGCAAAAAAAATTGTCCGGGGAAATTACCGTATTCGGCGAACCCGTAAAACGGGTAATCAAAAAGATTGCCTATATTCCGCAAAAAGGATCGGTAAACTGGGATTTCCCGACGACCGTTACGGATGTCGTTCTCATGGGGCGGTACGGTCATTTGGGCTGGATCCGCAGACCGGGGAGGAAAGATAAGGACTATGCGGCCCGCGCCATCGATATGATGGGGCTTACGGCCGTTAAAGAGAGGCAAATATCACAGCTCAGCGGCGGTCAGAAGCAGCGCGTCTTCATTGCCCGCGCCATAGCGCAGGCTGCGGATATTTATATTATGGATGAACCGCTGGCAGGTGTGGATAAGCGGACTGAAGGGATTATTATCGGCTTTATCAAGGACATGCAGGAAAAAGGGAAGACATCCGTCGTCGTCCATCATGATCTCAATACGTTGACCGACTATTTTGACTATGTTGTCATTCTGAATAAGCGCGTCATCGTACAGGGTCCGGTTAATGAAGTATTTACGGCGGCCAATTTGGAAGCGGCCATGATGATCGGAGGCAGCCATGCCTGATTTGGGAATCGTCACATCCTATTCGTTTGTCATCGTATCGGCAGGTACGCTGCTCTTGGCCATGGCTGCGGGCGCAGTCGGCTGCATCAGTGTACTTAAGGGTGAATCGCTTATCGGTGACGCCATCGGGCACTCGTCCTTTCCCGGTGTCGTCCTCGCCTTTATGTGTTTTATGCAGCGCAGCCCTCTCTTATTGATGATCGGCGCCATTTGCTCCGGCAGTGTCGCCTTTATGCTCATTCAGTCCGTAAAAGCCAATTCCAAGGTGGAACTCGATGCGATTTTAGCCGTCGTCTTATCGACCTTTTTCGGACTCGGCATGGTTCTGAAAAGCTATATTCAAGGCAACCCGGACTACGGCAGAGCCTCGCAGGCAGGTTTACAGCGGTATATTTTCGGCCAGGCCGCTTATATTATGCAGGAAGACGTGCAAATCATACTGGTCGTAGCCGCAGGCGCTTTGGCGCTGTTGCTGTTATTCTATAAGGAAATAAAAATATTCGTCTTTGACCGGGAGTATGCAAAGGTTATGGGCGTTCATACGGGAGCAATGTACGCTATTACTGTCGTTATGACGATGAGCCTTATCGCAACGGGACTGAAACTGGTCGGCGCCATACTGATTGCGTCTCTTTTGATTATTCCCGCCATTACGGCGCTGCAGTGGAGCAATCACTTCAGCAGGGTTATGTTGGTTGCCGCCGCCACAGGCGGTGTATCGGCAGTCTTGGGAACCTATATTTCCACCGTCTATGACGGTATGTCGACGGGTCCCGTAATTATCACGGTCATGAGCCTGTTCGCCTTCGCTTCGCTCATCATCGGGCCGCACGGTATGATTGCGAATATGCGTATTAGAGAGAGGATAAAACAATGACGGGCGGAGAATTATGGAGTTATATCCTGTTGTCCAAAGACGCCTTATGGGTTCTGCTGAGCACGTCCGTAACCTGCGGGGTACTCGGCTCTTTTTTAGTGCTCCGTAAGCTTTCCATGCTTGCCGACGCCATCTCCCATTCGGTTCTGCTCGGCATTGTAGTGGCCTTCTTTATCGCAAAAAGCCTCAATTCGCCGCTCCTCATCATCGGTGCCGCCGTATTCGGCGTTCTGACGGTATTGGCTGTGGAGCTTCTGTCCGATACGGGACTCGTGCGCAATGACGACGCCGTAGGCATCGTGTTTCCCCTGTTTTTTGCGGTAGCCGTCATCTTAATCACAAAATATGCCCGCAATGTACATTTGGACACGGATATGGTCCTCATGGGAGAAGTCATCATGGCACCCCTATACCGAATGAATATCTTCGGCATCTCCATACCGAAGGCACTGGTACAAATGGGTATTCTCTTTGCCGTCAACACGGCATTCATCGTTACCTTTTTCAAAGAACTCAAGGTAACGGCCTTTGATAAAAACTTTGCCGTAACCGTCGGTTTTTCTTCATCCATTCTCTATTACGCTCTCATGACGCTGACCTCACTTACGGCCGTAGCGGCCTTTGACGCCGTCGGAGCCATACTGGTCGTGAGCTTTTTAATAGCTCCCGGCGCATGTGCGTACCTGGTGGCAAAAGATTTGCGGAACATGCTGCTTATCAGTGCCGCCTATGCCGCAGTAAATTCCCTCGTCGGCTACGTACTCGCTCTTTATTGGCAAGTATCCATGTCCGGCATGACGGCAACGGTTGCCGGCGTGACCTTTATACTCACGTTCCTGCTTAACCGGGATGGACTTATTACGAAAATCATTCTGCGCAGGAGGCGAAAAAATCAATTTTTCCTCGATTTGATGACCATGCATATCGGCAACCACATGGAGGATGACGATGCGAAACTGGAGCTGGGCTTTGAAACTATCCAAAATCATTTGAACTGGAAAAAAGAAAATATACGTAAACGTGCCGATAAGTTGATACAATGTGGTATAATCTATACAGATGATACTGCAGGGATTTACAGGCTGACTGATAAGGGCTTGCAGAAATATCACGAAATCAAATCAAATTACGGGATGTAATACGGATGAACTCGAGCAGAGAAGATTATTTGCAGGCAATCTACCGATTATCGCAGCAAAAGGGTTATACGAATAATAAGAGTATTGCCGCATACCTGGATATTTCTAAAGCTTCCGTCAGCGAAATGATGCACAAGCTCATTGCCGATGATATGGTCGTTGTACGGGGCACGCAAATCCGCCTGTCCCCGGCCGGCCGGGAACAGGCGGAGAAACTCCTGTCCAGCCATCGGCTGTGGGAGTACTTCCTTTCCAATATCCTCGGTATGGACAAAGCGGAAATACACGAGCAGGCGGATCTTTTGGAACATGCGACGGGAGATGCCCTGCGCAAGGCATTGAATGAATTTTTGAGTTATCCTACAAAGAGCCCGAAGGGAAAGGCTATATACGAGAACCTGGAAGAAAAAGAAAAACTCGCCGATGAGGCGGATACATAAAAATCGAGCTGTAAGAGCAAAAACTCTGCGGCTCGATTTTTGTTGAGTAAGAACTTATATTAAATTTAGATTTTTAGATTTCTATAAGCAAAATTTATTAATATCCATGTATAAATACAAGTTATGTGTTTGTGGAATATTATAATGGTCGATATATATTGTTGCTGGTGTGCATATAATAGTGTATTATTTAGAACGAAACGATTTTAGTATGTTTTTCAGTTAGGATGAGTTGAGATGCTGGAATTTCCTATTAAAAGAAGTATTACCATTGATGATACAAAGAAGAAGAGCCGCAAGAAGAGCGGTGACGGGAAGCCCGTCATTACGGGAAGTGTTAATTTGCCTGTGCGGGAACCGCTGAAAAAGCTGGATCCCCTGCCGAAGAATGCAAAGAATCTCGTTATTGTCGAATCGCCGGCCAAGGCGCGGACGATTGAAAAGTTCCTCGGCAAGGACTATAAAGTTCTTGCCAGCCGCGGTCATCTGCGCGACTTGCCGCGCAATCAGTTCGGCGTCGATTTACAGCACGATTTTGCGCCCGTGTACATCGACATGTATGACAAGCGCAAGATTATTGATGAACTGCGCGACGAGTTTGTCCGTTCCAAAAACATATATCTGGCGACTGACCCGGATCGCGAGGGTGAAGCTATTTCCTGGCATTTGGCTCACATTTTGGAAATGAATCCGGAAGAGCCGTGCCGCGTCATGTTTCACGAGATCACGAAAAATGCCGTCAATGAAGGCCTCAAGAGGCCCGAGCCCATTGACCTGAAACGGGTCGACGCACAGCAGGCACGGCGTATTTTGGACCGCATTGTGGGCTATCAATTAAGCCCCCTTTTGTGGAAGAAGGTTTGTAAAGGCCTCAGTGCAGGCCGTGTCCAGTCCGTGGCGGTGCGTCTCATTTGTGAACGGGAAGAAGAGATCGCCTCTTTTGTGCCGGAAGAGTACTGGACGCTTGCAGCCGTATATAAGGCGGAAGACGGGACTGCGTTGAAAGCGGAGCTGGCGAAGGTAAACGGAAAAAAAGCCAAGCTTGCCGCCCGGGAAGAGGCCGAAGTCGTTCAGAAGGCTCTCGAATGGGAAAAAAACGGCCTTACGCAGGATGCGGATCGCGTGACCAAGGTGGAAAAGCGGAAGCGCAAGCGCATGCCCCAGCCGCCTTTTACGACATCGACCATGCAGCAGGAAAGCGTGGGCAAGCTTAATTTCGGTGCCAAGAAGACGATGATGCTGGCCCAGCAGTTATACGAAGGCCTCGATATCGGCGACAGAGGGCAGGTAGGTCTCATTACGTATATGCGTACGGACTCGACGCGCATTAACGACGATATGATTAAGAGCGCCCGCGAGTACATCGGCCGAACGTACGGCAAGGAATACGTTCCCGCCAAAGCGCACGTGTATAAGTCAAAGGCTTCCAGCCAAGACGCGCACGAAGCCGTTCGCCCGACATCTCTCGAATTGATGCCCCAAACGGTGGCACCTTTCTTGACACGTGATCAGCTGCGTCTGTATACGCTCATTTGGAATCGCTTTCTCGCCAGCCAGATGACGCCTGTAGAAACGGAGCACGTGTCCGTTACCGTAGAAAGCGGTATCTATGAACTCAAGGCCGCAGGTTATACAGTTCTCTTCAAGGGATTTACGGAGCTTTACGAGGAAGCGAAAAAAGACAATGACGCCCAAGTCCTGCCGGCTATTGCCGAAGGCACGGTTGTCCATAATAGGGGAATTGAAAAGACGCAGCACTTTACGCAGCCGCCGCCGCGGTATACGGAAGCGAGCCTGATCAGAACGCTTGAAGAAAAAGGTATCGGCCGTCCCAGCACATATGCACCCATTATGGATACGATTAAGAACCGCAATTACGTGGAAAAGAAAGACAAGCAGTTTATTCCCACCGAGCTCGGCGTCATTACGGTCAAATTGTTGAAGGATTACTTTGAAGGCATTATTAACGTCGACTTTACGGCGCATATGGAAGAAGCCCTCGACGGCATCGAACAGGGCAGCGACACGTATACGCACGTACTGCATGAGTTTTACGATGTATTTCGCCCCGAACTCGAGCACGCCGAAAGCAGTATGGAAAAGGTGACCGTTGCCGGCCAGGATTCGGGACAGGTCTGCGAACGGTGCGGCGCGCCTATGGTCTATAAATTCGGGCGCTTCGGCAAGTTTTTGGCCTGTTCCAACTTCCCCGAATGCCGCAATACGAAAGCTATCGTCGAAGATACGGGCATTACGTGTCCCCGGTGCGGTGAAGGGCACCTGATCAAGCGGAAATCGAAGCGTGGCCGCCAATTTTACGGCTGCGATCGGTATCCGGAATGCGATTTCGTGCTTTGGAACGAGCCTGTCGATAAAAAATGCGGCCTCTGCGGCAGTATTATGACGGTAAAACATTATAAGAACGGACAAGACAAGCTCTTTTGCAGCAACGCGGAATGTGAAAACCATAAAAAAGGTGAAACAGTAAATGAAGACTAGTGTACTCGTCATCGGCGCAGGCTTGTCCGGTGCCGAAGCGGCATGGCAGCTTGCTCGCCGCAGTGTTCCCGTGGAGCTCGTCGAAATGCGTCCGGCCAGGCGTTCGCCGGCTCATCATACGGATTTATTTGCCGAGCTCGTGTGCAGTAACTCCCTGCGTGCCGCCAATATTGAAAATGCCGTGGGCCTCCTGAAGGAAGAAATGCGCCGCCTCGGTTCGCTCATTATGGAAGCCGCCGATGCGCATCGTGTACCGGCAGGCGGAGCGCTGGCCGTCGACCGCATTCCCTTCAGTGAATATGTGACGGAAAAATTAAAAAATCATCCTCTTGTCACGGTGCGGGAAGAAGAAGTGACAACACTGCCTGAAGACCGCATCTGTATCGTCGCGACGGGGCCGCTTACAAGTGATGCGCTGTCCGAATATATCGGCATGCTGACGGGGAAGGAATACTTCCACTTTCACGATGCGGCGGCACCCATCGTTACCGTCGATTCCCTCGACATGACCAAGGTCTATCGGGCGGCACGTTACGGCAAGGGCGGTGCCGATTATTTAAATTGCCCCTTGACGAAAGAAGAATACGAAACATTTTGGCAGGCCCTGACGACGGCCGAATGCGCGGAGCTCCATGAGTTCGAAAAAGACGACACTGTATTTGAAGGCTGTATGCCCGTGGAAGTCATGGGCGGCCGCGGCATCGATACGCTCCGTTACGGTCCCATGAAGCCCGTCGGACTGGAGCTTCCCGGTACGGACACTGTTCCTTACGCGGTCGTCCAGCTCCGTCAGGACAACGGCAGCGCTACCCTGTACAATATGGTCGGCTTTCAGACGCATTTGAAGTTCCCCGAACAAAAGCGGGTATTCTCCATGATTCCCGGCTTGGAACAGGCCGAATTTGTGCGTTACGGCGTAATGCACCGTAATTCATATATCAATTCACCGGAACTCCTCTTGCCGACGCTTCAATACAGGCGAAGAGAGTCCCTCTTTTTTGCCGGTCAGCTGACCGGTGTGGAGGGGTACTTGGAATCGGCGTCTATGGGCCTTCTGGCGGGCATAAACGCGGCTCGTCTTTGGAACGATGACGATTGCCTGACCTTTTCGGGACGTACGGCTATAGGTGCTTTAAGTCGTTATATTTCGACAGGGCCCAACGATAATTTCCAACCTATGAATGTCAATTTCGGTATTATGGAGTCCTTGGGGAATACAAAGCGCATGAAGAAGAAAGAAAAAAATGCGGCCCTCGCACAAAGGGCCCTGGCAGAGATTGAAGAAATGAAGGAGCTGTTATGATGGATACAGGTTTTCACGCGACGACGATCGTTGCCGTGCAAAAAAACGGCAAGACCGCCATTGCCGGTGACGGGCAGGTTACGCTCGGTAATTCCGTTATTATGAAGGCGACGGCACAAAAGGTGCGGCGTCTCTATCAGGGGAAGATTATCAGCGGTTTTGCCGGCTCCGTTGCCGACGCTTTTTCCCTCTTTGACCGTTTTGAGGCGAAGCTGAACGAACACAACGGCAATCTCGTGCGCAGTGCCGTCGAACTCGCCAAGGACTGGCGGAGCGATAAGGTGCTGCACAAGCTGGAAGCCCTGCTCCTCGTGGCCGACGGTGAACGGATTCTTCTCGTTTCCGGGACGGGTGAGGTCATTGAGCCGGACGACGGCATTTCCGCTATCGGCTCGGGCGGCATGTACGCTTTAGCGGCGGCTCGGGCCCTGCAGCGAAATACGGAATTGTCCGCGCGGGAAATTGCGGAAAAGGCTTTGCACATTGCTGCGGATATTTGCGTATATACGAATCACAACGTAATTGTGGAAGAAATTTAGAAACGGGGAATTCAGATATAATGACACGGGAACAAGATTTAACACCTAAACAAATTGTGGCGGAATTGGATAGATACATTGTCGGCCAGGACGACGCGAAGCGCTCCGTTGCCGTTGCCCTGCGCAATCGGTGGCGCCGCAAAAAGCTGGGTACCGACATGCAGAAGGAGATCATTCCCAAGAACATCCTTCTCATCGGGCCGACGGGTGTCGGCAAGACGGAAATTGCCAGACGCCTGGCCGGCCTTGCAGGTGCACCGTTTATCAAGGTGGAAGCGACGAAGTATACGGAAGTGGGCTATGTGGGCCGCGATGTGGAACAGATGATTCGCGATCTCGTGACCAACGCTATTCGCATGGTGCAGGAGCGGGAAAGCCGCCGCTTTGAAAGACGGGCGGAAGAAGAAGCGAACAAACGCATCCTTCAGGTTTTCTGGCCGAAGAAGGAAGCCGTAAAAGAAGCCGTTACGGATCCGATGGGTTTTCTCTTCGGCGGCGGTGAAGAAACGGCAAAGAAAGAATCCCGTGAGGAAGCGCCGGAACCGGGTTCGGAAAAGCGGAAGAAGGTGTTGGAGCAAATTGTCTCTCATGCTTGGGATGAGCGGGAAATTGAAGTGGAAGTGACTGAAGCGGACCGGGCCGTCCAAGGCATATTGACAGGCAGTTCAACGGAAGAACTGACCAATAATTTTCAGGAAATGCTCGGCAACCTCGTGCCCAAGAAAAAGCGGAAAAAGAAGATGACCGTTGCGAAGGCACGGGAAATTTTTAAAGAAGAAGAACTGGGCAAGTTTCTCGACATGGATATCATCGTTGAAAAAGCCGTTCAGGCTGCGGAAGAATCGGGCATCGTTTTTATTGACGAGTTTGATAAGATTGCCGAAAAAGGCAGAACGAGCGGCCCCGACGTTTCGCGTGAAGGCGTACAGCGCGACATACTGCCTATTGTCGAAGGGGCGACGGTAAATACGAAGTACGGGCCCGTGAAGACGGATCATATCCTCTTTATTGCAGCCGGCGCCTTCCACGTTTCCAAGCCGTCCGATCTTATTCCCGAGCTGCAGGGCCGCTTTCCCATTCGCGTGGAATTACAGTCCCTTACGGTCGAGGATTTCAAACGGATTTTAACGGAGCCGAGCCAATCGCTTATCAAGCAGTACACGGCTCTTCTCAGCGCTGACGGCATGGAATTGGAATTTACGGCCGACGGCATCGGCACGATTGCCGAATATGCCCACCGCGTCAATTCGGAAACGGAAAATATCGGTGCCCGCCGGCTTCATACAATTTTGGAAAAAATCTTGGAAGACATTGCCTTCAACGCACCCGACGCGGATGAAAAACACATTGTCGTCGACCAGGCATTTGTAACGGACAAACTGAGCGAAGTCGTTCAGAATGTCGACTTGAGCCGCTACATCTTATAGGAGATATATGCGAACATTTACAAAGCTTATTATCAATAAAAAAGCGGAGAGATTGGCTCTCACAGGTCATCCCTGGGTATACGGCGAAGAGGTTGTCCGGGCGGAAGGTGAGTATGAGACGGGCGATCTCGTCGACGTGTATACGGAGAAAGGACGCTATATAGGCACGGGCTTTGCCAACGACATCTCCAAGATTCGCGTCCGCCTCGTCTCACGCAATGCAAACGATTGCTTTGATGAAGCCTTTTGGCGGCGCCGCGTCGCCTATGCCGCGGCCTATCGCCGAACCGTCATGAAGGGCAGGGACTTTGAATGCTGTCGTCTCATTCACGGTGATGCCGACGGTATGCCGGGCCTCACCGTGGACAGATACAACGACATCTTGGTCGCCCAGACGCTGTGCTACGGTACGGATGCCGTTAAAAAGCGTATTTTTAAAGCCCTTGTCGCCGTTCTTAACGAATACGGCGTGGCTATAAGCGGTATATACGAGCGAAATGACGTGAAAGTTCGCGATCTCGACGGATTGGCGCAGTACAAGGGCTGGTATGAGGCGGATTTTCTGCCCGAGCCGCCGGCAACGGTTGTGACGACTATCAATGAAAACGGTGTCCTTTACGACGTGAATGTGGAAAACGGCCAAAAGACAGGCTTTTTCCTCGATCAGAAGTATAACCGTGTCGCCGCGGCGTGCCTTGCTGCAGGCAAACGGGTCCTTGACTGCTTTACGCATACGGGTGCCTTCGCCTTAAATGCTGCCATGGGCGGTGCCCTTTCCGTCCGGGCCGTCGACATATCGGCCGAGGCCGTGCGGCAGACGGAGGCGAATATTTGTAAAAACGGCCTGTCCGAGGTTGTGACTGTTGAAGAGGCGAATGTCTTCGACGTCCTTACGGAATTGACGGAGAAAAAGAAGAAAGACTATGACTTTATCATCCTCGATCCGCCTGCCTTTGCCAAGTCGGCCAGGGCGCTGCACAATGCGCGGCGCGGCTATAAGGAAATAAATATCAAGGCCATGCGCATTCTGCCGCGGGGCGGCTATTTGGCGACGTGCTCGTGCTCTCACTTCATGACGGATGAGCTCTTTCGCAGGATGCTGGCCGAGGCGGCGGCCGACTCGGGTGTCTCGCTCAGGCAAATTGAAGGACGGCAGCAGTCGCCGGATCATCCCATTCTGTGGAATGCCGGCGAAACGGGTTATTTAAAATTCTACCTTTTCCAAGTAGTATAAAAAAAGACGCCTGCAACGGTATTCAGAACATGTTGCAGACGTCTTTTTTATAGATACGGGCTGCGTTTATTCGGCCCAATTACCCTCTTTGAAGACCGGTACCTCAGTGCCGTCTTTTTTTATGCCCGTAATTTGTAAATCCGCGGAGCCGATCATAAAATCCACGTGTACGACCGAGTCGTTCAGTCCCGCCGTCCTCAGCTCGTCGTCGTTCATGTTCGCACCGCCGCGCAGGCACGTAGGGTAGGCCCTGCCGAGGGCGACGTGGCAAGAAGCATTTTCGTCGAAGAGAGTTTCATAAAAGAGCGTATTTGTCAGAGAAATGGGAGAATTGTACGGGATAAGGGCAACTTCGCCCAAACGGCGAGACCCTTCGTCGGTATCCAAGAGGGTTGTGAGAATATCATTGCCTTTTTCGGCAATTGAATCGATGACGGCACCGTCTTTAAAAACAAGGCAAAAGCGGTCAATAATGTTGCCCCGGTAGACAAGCGGTTTCGTGCTGTAAACGACCCCGTTCACCCGGTCGCGCTGCGGTGCTGAATAGACTTCTTCCGTCGGCACGTTGGCGTTAAAGAGGATGCCCGTTGTCGTGGCTTCCGTGCCGCCCTGCCAAATATGACCTTCCGGCAGGCCGATGGTGAGATCCGTGCCGAGCTCGTTCGTGCAGCGGAGAGCAGTAAAGGCCTTCTCCGTCAACCAGGTACGGCGTTTTCTCAGATTTTCCAGGTGCCCGTCCCAAGCGGACAACGGGTCCGGGCCGTCGGCGCGGGATGCCTTGAGGATAACCTGCTCCAGTTTGGCATAGGCCGTGTCGGTGTCATCTTCCGGGTAGAGGAGCTTGGCCCACGTGCAGGACGGGACGGCTGCGACGAGCCACGTGACTTTTGAAGCCATAATGCCGTCGGAATACTCTTTTAAGGCCTTGTGTGATGCGTGCTGAAAGGCCGTGATTTTTTTTGTATCCACGCCGGCGAGCAGATTCGGATTTGCCGAAATAAGGCTCAGGAAAGCGGCTCCCTTGCGATAGTAGGAGAGACTGAAGTCGCGGCGCCAATCGGGGAAGCTTTCAAAATTTGCCAAAGCCTCCCGATTGTAACGCAGCTTCGTTAAATTGTCACAGCGCCAGCTGACGACGACCTGCGACGCGCCGTCGTTGTAAGCCGATTCGGCCAGAGCGGTCGTAAATTCGGCCGCCTCGACAGGCGCATTGATGACGAGGATTTGGTCTTTTTGCAGGTTGATGCCCTTCTTTAAGAGCACTTGGGCGTAAGCTTTCTTTTCGTTTTCAGTCATGATTTTTCTCCTTTATAAGGGGCGCCGGCTCGTAAAGAACCAGAGCCTGCCGTTTAAGGCGAAGGCATTGATGGCCAGGCTGATGACAAGGCTCAGCCAGTAACCGTACGGGCCGTACGGAGTATAGTGTGCCAATACGTATCCCAGGGGGATGGCGATGAGCCAATACGTGACAAAGGCGACGTACGTAATGACCTTGACGTCCTTATAGCCGCGCAGCATGCCCTGTACGGGCGTGCCCAGGGCATCAAATACGGAAAACATAAGGGCGAAAATGAGAAAGTTGCGAATGGCACGGAAGGTTTCCAGATCATGCGTAAATATGGCGGCAATATCGCCCAGGAAAGTATATGTCAAAAAGGCCGTGATACAGACGGCGGTGAGGGACGTGAGGCTGCAAATCATGTCGTATTGGAGGGCGCCCTTGCGATTTTTTGCGCCTGCTTCATAGCCGACAACGATAGTCGCGGTCAAACTGATACTCCAGGGCAGCGTATAGACGAGGGTGGAGTAGCTGATAGCCGCTTGGTTTGCCGCAATGTAGAGTGTGCCGAACTCACTCATGAGGAGCCCGACGATACTGAAAAGGCTGGTCTCACAAAATATGGCGACAAAAATGGGCAGGCCCAGGCGCAGCTGTTCACGGCAATAAATCCAGCTGAAAGAGCGTATGTTCGTCCATAAGCGATAATTACTGAAAGGCTTTTTAAAGTGTAGGATGACCATGAAGGCAATACACGTAACCCACGCTGCCAGAGAGATGGCATAACCCGTGCCGGCGCCGCCGAGGGCGGGAATGCCGAAGCCGCCGAAGACGAAGAGGCCGAAAAGGGCGACCGTGAGAATCATATTTGCCATGAGGACGGCCATGGAGAGCTTCGTCATGCCGTGGGCATCGACGACGTAGCGCAGCGTCGCCTGCACGAAGAGCGGCAAGACGCCGAAAGCAAGGGCAAAAAGGTATTCCTCCGAAATGGACTGGACGGCAGGGTTCAAATGCAGAAATCCTAAGAAAGGCTTCAGGAAAACCTTGCCGAGGAGGAGAATAATCACGGTCAAGGCAACGGCTATATAGAGCCCCTGCATGATATAGACGGGAATTACTTCTTCTTTCCCGGCACCGCGCAATTGGGCAATAATGGGCGAAACGCCGAAAGCGATACCGCAGGAACCGGCAAAAAGGGGAAACCAAATGTTGGCGGCGACGGCGACACCTGCCAGATCGATAGTGCCTGCATTGCCGCTGAAAATACTGCTGAAGAGATTGCTTCCCACCTGGGCGAACTGTGTCAGCAAAAGGGGAAAGAAGAGTCCCAGAAAGTATGTAAATTGTCTAAGCTTCGGTGCTGTCATACATAACCTCATATAATATTTGAAAATATAAAACAAGCCCCGTTTACACGGGGCTTACAGGCATCTCAGTTATTTGCTTGCACTGTTTACTTTAGCAGCTAAGCGGGATTTTTTACGAGCAGCTGTGTTTTTGTGAAGCACACCCTTTTGAGCGGCGCTGTCAATAACGCTGCTGGCTTTATCAAATGCTTTTTTGACCGCGTCGGCATCACCCGTAGCGATTGCTTCCGTCGTACGGCGAATAGCTGTGTGTACAGAAGACTTTACACGAGAATTGGCTGCGTGACGAGCGGCATCTTTTTCCATAGATTTGATATTGGATTTAATTTGCGGCAAACTGATTCACCTCCCTGCTTACAATAGCACCGGAATTAATTTTAGCACACAATATATTGAAAAGCAAGAAATTACGCCTGCTTCAGTCCTATAACCGGAAAGTGAAGTTAAAATGCCCTTTGCTGCAGTATAAAGCGATATTAGCCGGATTGTATAAACGTGTTTTTGGCCACTTCGATCATGGCGTTTATACAAGGGTTGTTTTCCTGCGACCACAGGAGGTAGCGGTTGAACAGTTTCTCACCCCGCAAGGGAATAAAGACCACGTTGTCGCCGGAATTGGCATGGTGTTCTTTGTAGAGGACGGATATGCCGGCGTCGCAGGCCACCTGCATTAAGAGGGCCGATATGGTATCGGCCTGTCCGACAATGTCCGGTGTGAAGCCCGCCGCAGCCGCATGAAGAATAATCGATTCATATCCCGCTTCCGACGAAGCGCGGGAAATTGCAATGAATTTTTCCTGACGCAGCTCCGAAAAATCCACTTCCTCCCGACTTGCCAGAGGATGGAAGGGAGAAACGGCGATACAGTCGCGGCGCCGGTCGATTAAGAGGGACTTACTTTTGCGGCGCGGTTTCCCCGAGGCGACAATAATGTCTACCGTACCGTCATCAAGAGAGCGGAGAAGACCTGTAGGCGATGTAAATTTCAGATTGACGCTGATGTCCGAAGTTGATTTCCTTCTCCAAGGCCGCAATACTGCGGCTTAAGGCCGGTTGAGTAATGAATTGTCGATTTGCGGCCAATGTAAAATTTAGAGATTGAGCTAAGGCGTAATAACATTCCAATTGAAAGATGGTCATGGAAGACACCTCATTGTTTTACAGTGTTTACTTAATTTTACCTGACCGGGAAGACGGTTTCAATATAAACTGCACATGTGTACTGAAGAGAAATTTGGCCTTTTCGCCTAGATACATGCTTAAACATAAAATTTATAATGCAAAAATGTTATAATAGATGCCGTATTTTTGGCATTTCACGAGAAAACATATCATTGTTATAATTTTCTTATAAAAGACATTCGAATTCAGTACGGAAGGGAGCTTATATGATGGAACGGAAACTTTTAGCAGGGATCAGAGTGCTTGATTTTACGGATTTCTTGGCAGGTCCTTATTGCGGTATGTATTTTGCCGACATGGGTGCCGATGTCATCAAGGTGGAAAACCTGCGAAGCGGCGGCAACTTTGTGAGAAATGCGAGACCCTTGGAAAAAAACAGCGGTCTCAGCATGTATTTTCAAAACCTCAACCGCAATAAACGCGGTGTAGCTATCGATTTAAAGCAGCCTGAAGGGAAGGATTTGTTTGCAGCCTTAGTGAAATCGGCGGATGTGCTCCTTGAAAACAATCGGCCCGGTGTCATGGAGCGTTTGGGCTTCAGCTATGAGAATTGTAAGAAAATAAACCCGCAGCTCATATACGCGTCCATTTCCGGCTTCGGTCAATACGGTCCCAACTCCGGGCGGCCGGGCTATGACTTGATTGCCCAGGCCATGGGCGGGAGCATGAGTATCACAGGCTGGCCGGACATGGAACCGACCCGCGCAGGCATGGCTATCGGCGATTTGTTTGCCGGATTAAACGCAGGCTTTGCCGTCTGTGCTTCCCTTTTTGAACGGGAAAAAAGCGGCAAGGGTAATCATATAGATGTGGCTCTGGTCGATTCCATCTATTCCGGTATGGAGGCGAAGATGATGCAATACGTTTATACGGGCGTAAGTCCGACAAAGACGGGAAATAAGTATATTTCATCGGCGCCGTATGACTCGTTTAAAGCAAAGGACGACTATTTTGTTATCGCTTCCGGCACGGATAAGCATTTTGCCTGTCTCGCCGCCGCCATAGGGCAGCCCGAATTGGCCGGCAATCCGTTGTACATCGATACGGAAAAGAGAAAGAAGAATGCCGACGCCTTAAAGAAGATTATTGAAACATGGGCAAGTACAAAGACCGTTGCCGAAGTATGCCGTATCATTGACGGGGCCGGAATACCGGTCGCGCCGATTTACAATTGCGAGCAGTTGGCCGGGGATAAAAACATTACGGAAGTACGCGAAATGCTGGTTAGAGTTCCGGCTCCGGCAAAGCATCCCGAGGCGCCGGAATTGACGGTTATCGGTAATCCCGTGAAAATGAAGGAGTCGCCCTGCACGTACAAAAAAGCCGCTCCCGATTTGGGTGAAGATAACGGGGCCGTCTTTACGGACCTCGGGTTTACGGAGAATGAGTTGGCGGTCCTGCGGGCCAAGAAGGTTATCAATTAGTCTAAGCTTTAAACGGCGGAGGAGAGAATACCATGGTTGCGGATATGGCTTCACTTATCGTTTTTATCGGTATTATCGGCACAGCTTTTTGGCGGAAAAATAATATCGGCATTCTTGCGCTGTCTGCCGGCGTAGTTCTTGTCAATGCCGTCGGCATGCCTGAAAAGGTGCTTATCGGCGGTATCAGTGCATCCCTGTTTATTACGCTCGTCGGCATTACGCTCCTGTTTTCCATCGTCATCGATACGGGGGCCCTGGACTTATTGGCCAGAAAGGTAATTGCCACGGCAGGAGAACGGATGTGGGTCTTGCCGATTCTGATTTTTATAGCCGGCTTTATCGTCGTTTCCGTCGGGCCCGGCGGGGTTCCCGCTCTGGCTATTATTCCGCCGCTTGCCGCATCGATTGCCGTACGTGTGGGATTTCATCCGATTATGCTCATCCTCATCGGCATTTGCGGCATGACGGCCGGACGCTTTTCGCCGATTACGCCCGAATCGGCCATCGTTGCAGAAGCCGTCATGAAGGCGGGACTTAACGGTAGCGATATTATTCCTGCCCTCATGGTGAGTGTCGCCTTTGCCAATTTTCTCGCAGCTTTGGTTCTGTATGTAATTTACGGCGGTTATAAATTAAAACGGCCCCTGCAAAAGTTGGAAACGGACGTGGAAGCTTTTTCGACACGGCAAATTGTCTCCTTATCGGGAATCGTCGCCATGCTGGTGCTCGTCGTCTGTTTTCATGTTACTCTCGGCCTGGCCGCTTTATTGGTATCGGGCGTGCTCCTCTTCTGCCACGTGGCGGAAGATTCGACTGTAGTGAAAATGATTCCCTGGTCAACCATCGTCATGGTATTGGGTGTAGGTGCCCTGCTCAGCGTCGTCAACAAGTTGGGCGGCATTGAACTGATGAACGACTTCATGGCGTCCGTCATGACCGAGTCTACGGCGATTCCTGCAATGGGCATATCTGCAGGGCTGCTCAGTTTCGTCAGTTCCGCCTTGGGCGTAGTGTATCCGACGATGATGCCCATGTGCGTCGATATTGCCCGTCAGATCGGTAACGTAAATCCTGTGGCCATGATGTCGGCCGTTGCCGTAGGCGGTGCCGTGAGCGGCATGTCGCCGGCTTCAACGGGAGGCGCTTTAATACTGGCTGCCGTTGCGGGGAGTTATAAGGAAAAATATACGAAAGAAGTGGAAGGAAAGTATTTTCTGGAATTACTCATTGTTGCGGCGGCGGGATTGGTCTTGTTTGTGACCGTAGCGGCCCTTACCTTTAACTTTATTGCCGATATGATGTGTCCGTAATTTCAGAGAGGTGGATAATCGTGTCTTTTCCCAAGCGTGTACATATTCAGGAATGTTGTCCCCGGGACGGATGGCAGAATCATGGCGACTTTATTCCAACGGAGACGAAAATAAAATACATAAAAAAGATGATTGACTGCGGCATTAAGATGATGGAAGTGACGAGTTTCGTCAATCCGAAAGTCATGCCGCAAATGGCCGATGCGAAAGAAGTGTATAGAGGTGTTAAAGACTATGCCTCGGCCCGTGACGTTACCTTGACGGCATTGGCTTTAAATAAGAGAGGCGTCGAAGATGCCGAGGCTGCAGGCGTAAGGACGGTGGAATTCGTACTCAGTGCCAGCGAAGAGCATAATTTACGCAATTCCCGCTGCACTGTCGAAGAGAGCCTGAATACGTTTGAAGAGCTGGCGTCTCATTCGGAAGGACTGGACGTAATCCTTTGCCTGCCTTGTGTATTCGGCTCCCCCTTCGGGGATAAAATTTCCTTGGAGCGGCTGCGGAAGATTATCGACGTAGCCCGCAGCGTAGGTGTGGAATCCTTCGGATTGGCCGATACGGCAGGCATATCCGCGCCTGATCATACGCGGGAAATATTGCGCTTTTTTGCAAATTATGCCGATATCAGTAAAATCAGTGTTCACTTCCATGACACGTACGGTATGGGCATTGCCAATGCGTACGTCGCACTGGAAGAAGGATTTACCCGTTTGGATTCTTCCTTGGCGGCCATGGGAGGATGCCCTTTTTCTCCCGGAGCCAAAGGAAATATTTCGACAGAAGATCTGGTTTACATGTGCGAGGCCATGGGCATAGAAACGGGATGCGATTTGCCGGCCTTGGCTCAAACGGCGAACAGCATGTGTAACGATATTCATGCCGACTTGGGCGGCAGCTTCAGCTTGGCCTGCCGCGATTGATCGTGACAAAAAGAAAATTAACTATCCGGTTTAATATCTTTTTCCATGATAAAGCCCGGACATTCTGCACGCAGAATGTCCGGGCTTATCCGCTATAAAATAAAAGCTGTATTATGCTTTGTTTTCCGAGCCTAATACTTCCTTAATTTTGTGTTTTACAATGTCCTTGACGAATTGACGGCCGTCTTTTAAGTATTGGCGCGGATCGAAGTGATCCGGATGGGCCGTGAGATGCTGCCGTACCCCTGCCGTCAGGGCAAGACGCAGATCCGAATCGACGTTGATCTTGCACACGGCCAGAGATGCCGCACGGCGCAGCTGGTCTTCAGGGATGCCGATGGCTTCGTCCAGCCTGCCGCCGTTGGCATTGATGATTTTAACGTATTCCGGGACGACCGACGATGCACCGTGGAGGACGATGGGGAAGTCGGGCAGGCGTTTCGCTACTTTTTCGAGAATGTCGAAGCGCAGTGTAGGCGGCACGTAAACACCGTCTTTGGTGAGCGTACATTGTTCGGGCCTGAATTTATACGCGCCGTGGCTCGTGCCGATGGCGATGGCCAGAGAATCGACACCTGTCCGCTCGACAAATTCTTCAACCTCTTCAGGACGGGTATACGACGCTTCGTCGTCGGCGACCTTGACATCGTCTTCAATACCTGCAAGCTTGCCGAGTTCCGCCTCTACAACGACGCCGTGCGCATGTGCGTATTCGACGACCCGTTTGGCCAGTTCAATGTTTTCGTCAAACTCATACTGGGAGCCGTCGATCATGACGGACGTAAAGCCGCCGTCAATGCAGTCCTTACACGTTTCAAAATCGGCACCGTGGTCGAGATGGAGGGCCATGGGGATGTTCGGAAATTCTTCCAGCGCCGCTTTGACGAGATGCTTCAGGTATGCGGGCTTCGCATATTTGCGCGCTCCTGCCGACGCCTGAAGAATGACGGGCGAGTTCAGATCTCCCGCCGCTTCCGTGACGGCCTGGACGATTTCCATGTTGTTGATGTTGAAGGCGCCGACGGCATAATGACCGGCGTAGGCTTTTTTGAACATTTCCGTAGTAGTAACTAAGGGCATTTGTGTTCCTCCTTAAATTGTATGAGTCTTAAAATCCCAGCCGGCCTTTTGCACTAAGCTGTACATATCCGCCGGCAGGGGTGAGTAAACGGCAATGATTTTTTTTGTCACAGGATGCAGAAATTGCATGTGCCAAGCGTGCAGCCCCTGCCGCCGTAAGAGCTCCCGACCGCCGCCGTAGAGATCGTCACCTACGAGGGGGTGGCCCAAATAAGCGCTGTGTACACGAATTTGGTGTGTCCGTCCCGTCGCAAGGATAACTTGGACGAGACTGTACGTCTTATTTGCTTCGAGACGAAAAAAATCCGAGTGAGCCGGTTTTCCGTCCGGGCAGGTGCAGCGCTTAATAATGCTTTCCGGATCCCGGCCGACAGGCACGTGAACCGTTGCCATGGCAGCCGGAAAAAATCCTTCCGTCAGAGCCAAATAAGAGCGCTTATAAAAGCGGTCCTTGCCGTCGAAGAGATGTTGAATATGGGGATACTTGGCAATGAGACAGAGGCCGGATGTATTTCTGTCCAGGCGGTGCATGGGATGGTAAGAAAGAGTGAGGCCCCGCTTTCCATAATAATACATGACCGCGTTTGCCAAGGTGCCGGTCCGTTCGCCGCTCGTTTGGTGCATGAGCATTCCCGCCGGCTTATTAACGACGAGGAGCCACTCATCCTCGTAGGCAATATCGAGATCGATGGGCTCCGCCGCAACGGTATCCGCCGCGGGGAAGGTGACTTCGATGACATCTCCTTCTTCTACAAGGACGCGCAAATCCGTTGCCGTACCGTTTCGCCTGCAAAGACCTTCATGCTTAATGCGGCGGCGCATACCGGCGGATATGCCGAAATGACGCAGCACACCTGCTACGGACGTGGGCTTATGCAGCTGTCCTACTGTAAATCGAATCATTTGACACTTCTCCGGAATGAGAATTCTTCGCTCCTGCCGTATACATATTATACAGAATTGATGTCGATAAATCCATATAAAAAGCCGGCCATGAAGCCTTCCCGCATGATTATAAGCGGAAATTGGCAAAGGCAGGCCGAAAAAAGCAGGAAATAAAGCATATCCATAGAATAGTATATAAAGCATAATAAATTGGACAGTACAGGTGAGCTGCGACGATGAGATTTTCAGATGAATTTATCGAACAAGTACGGCAGGCAAACGATATTGTCTCCGTTATTTCGGACTATGTAAGTCTGAAGCGGAGGGGGAGTAATTTTTGGGCCTGCTGTCCTTTTCATAATGAAAAGACCGCGTCTTTCAGCGTTGCTGCCGATAAGGGCTTTTTTTATTGTTTCGGCTGCCATGCTGCCGGTGATGTGTTCAAGTTTATTATGAAAAGAGAAAACCTCACTTTCGGCGAAGCCGTACAGAGACTTGCCGAAAGAGCGCACATTCCCTTGCCCGAAGCGGAACGGACGGAAGAGGAAAAGAAGCGGGACCGCATGAGGCAGCGCCTCTTTTCCATAAACGAGATGGCCTGCAGCTTCTTTCATAATTGTCTCGTCAAGACGAAGTACGGCGAACCGGGACTGGCTTATTTCAAGCAGCGCGGCCTTACGGAACAGACTATTCACGACTTTCGTCTCGGCTTTGCACCGGACAGCTGGAATAAGTTGTCCGACGCGTTCATGAAAAAGGGAATAAGCGGCAAAGAGCTGGTGAAATTAGGGCTGGCTAAAGAAAAAAACGGCCGTTATTACGATGCTTTTCGCAATCGCGTTATCTTTCCTATTTACGACGGCCGGAATCGGGTCGTCGGCTTCGGCGGCCGCGTTCTCGACGACAGTAAGCCGAAGTATTTGAATTCGCCGGAAACACCGGTTTTCAATAAGCGGCAAATCCTTTTCGCCTTCAACAAGGCTCATCGCTCCGTGTACAGCGAAGGCAGGGCGGTTCTCGTCGAAGGCTATATGGATGTCGTTTCCGCCCACAACCGCGGTGTTACGAATGTAGTGGCTTCGCTGGGAACGTCCTTTACGGCCGAACAGGCACGGCTCCTGCAGCGTCAGGCAAAGGAACTCATCCTTGCCTACGACATGGATAATGCCGGCAGGCAGGCGACGCTGCGGGCCATGGAAATCGTGCGCACCCTGGGTATGAATATTCGCGTTCTCTCTCTCCCTGACGGCAAGGACCCGGACGAGTATATTAACACTCACGGGGAAGCGGCCTTTAAAGAGGCCCTGGCCGGTGCGCCGAACGTTCTCGATTACATGCTTTACACGAGCCTGCGGGAGAACGACGCAGCCACGCTGGAAGGAAAGTCGGCCGTTACGGCGGCGGTTATGCCCGTCCTCGTGCAGACGGACAGCCCCATTATCGTGGAAGCCTTCATGAAGAAGATGGCTGAACGTCTGCAGATCGATGAAAACGCCGTGCGCAGTGAGTACAACGTCTATGTGCGCGCTCATCCTGAAGCCGGCGGCAGACAGGTTGTCATTTCCCGTGCCGTGTCAAGGCAAAACGCGGCCGCCCGCGGCGTAAACTCCATGGCCGTGGCGGAAGAAAATATTTTGCGTTATCTTCTGGAGCATCCCGGCTTTTACGGGTCCGTAAAGGAAAAAATCGTACCGGCTTATTTTACCGACTTGAAGCGCCGCGCCGTTTATGAGAAAATAGACCGGCAACACACGGCAAACGGCACCTATTCGCTCCAATCCGTACAGGAAGGGCTGACAGCGGAAGAAAGTGAAGAACTGGCGCGTATTATGGTCCTTGAAGACGTACCCATCGACGAGCATGTGCTCTTCGATTACGTGCTGCGTTTTCAGCTGGCAAGTGTGCAGGCGGAATACCGTGTACACAGCGCTTTGGCCGCCGAATACAGCGTGCACGGCGACGGGCGCTTAAAAGAAGAATTGGCTATATGTAAAGAGTTGAATGAAAAAATAAAACAACTGGTTTTGTCTGCAAAGAAAGGAGCGCATACTAATGGCAACTAAGAAAAAAGAAGCGGAAGAACAAGCCGTGTCGGCGAAAAAAACTGCAGCCGTCGCGGAAGAAAGCGCCCCCGTAAAGCAGGCCGCCGCAAAGAAGGCAACGAAAAAGAAGCAAACTGCAAAGACGGCGAAGACCGCGTCCAAGAAAAAAGCGGAAAAAAAGAGAATTTCCGATGAAGAACGACGAACCCGCTCGTTGGAACATATTCAGGAACTTTGCGAAAAGGGCAAGGGGCAAGGTTGTTTGACGTACACGGAAATCATGAATGCCATGGGCGAGTATGACATGACGGCCGACGAAATGGACCGCATGTATGAATATTTTGCCGACAACGGCATCGATATTATCGGCGAGTCGGAGCAGATCAACGGGAACGAAAGCATAAATGACGACGAAGACGAAAAAGACGATAAATCGGTCAATGTCAACCTGTCCGTGCCGGAAGGCGTCAATATTGATGACCCGGTTCGCATGTATTTGAAAGAAATCGGCCGCGTTCCCCTTTTGTCGGCAGAAGAAGAAATTATACTGGCGAAGCGCATTGAAGCGGGCAACGGCGAAGCCGCGACGGCCGAAGAAATAAGCGTCGGCAACTTGGCGAAGAAAAAACTGACTGATGCCAACTTGCGCCTCGTCGTCAGCATTGCTAAGCGGTATGTAGGAAGAGGCATGCTTTTTCTCGACCTCATTCAGGAAGGGAATCTGGGCCTTTTAAAAGCTGTTGAAAAGTTTGATTACAGTAAGGGCTATAAATTCAGTACGTATGCGACCTGGTGGATTCGTCAGGCCATTACGCGCGCCATTGCCGACCAGGCGCGGACCATCCGTATTCCCGTTCACATGGTGGAAACAATCAATAAACTTATCCGCATTTCCCGGCAACTCCTGCAGGATAAGGGGCGCGAACCCTTGCCGGAAGAGATTGCGGAAAAAATGGGCGTTTCCGTTGAACGGGTGCGGGAAATTATGAAGATTGCTCAAGAGCCGGTTTCCTTGGAAACGCCCATTGGTGAAGAAGAAGATTCTCACCTGGGCGATTTCATTGAAGACCATGAAGCGATTGCTCCCGATGACGCGGCATCCTTCATTTTGCTCAAAGAACAGATAGAAGACGTATTTTCATGCCTTACGGACAGAGAACGGAAGGTCCTTTACTTGCGCTTCGGCCTGAAAGACGGCCGGCCGCGGACCTTGGAAGAAGTAGGACAGCACTTCAACGTTACGCGTGAACGTATTCGCCAGATTGAAGGAAAGGCGCTCAGCAAGCTGCGTAACTGGGGCAAGCGGGAAAAGATTAAAGACTTCTTGTAAGTATATACGGAATAGAAAAGGGCGACCCCGACGGTTTATCCGGGGCGCCCTTTTCGTATAACCGTAAAGAGGTTACTTCTTGTTCGTTTTATGGGAGAGGAAATCGCCGCATGCCTGAATGAGATTGACACCGATGATCAGGATAACGATAGTTGCCAACATGACATCGGCGCGGAAACGCTGATAGCCGTAGCGAATGGCAATGTCACCGAGGCCGCCGCCGCCGATGGCGCCGGCCATGGCGGAGGAACCGATGAGATTGACGACGAGAACCGTAATGTTGTTGATCAGCGTGGGCAAGGCTTCGGGCAGTAAGACCTTATAAATGATTTGCAAAGGGCTTGCCCCCATGGACTGGGCCGCTTCAACGAGGCCGTAGTCGACGTCGCGCACGGACGTTTCCACGAGACGGCTCAAGAAAGGAATCGCCACGATTGTCAAGGGCACGCAAGCTGCCGTCGTACCGATGGACGTACCGGCGACTATTCTCGTAAAGGGAATGATGGCTACCATGAGGATGATGAAGGGAATTGAGCGGATGATATTGATGACCGTGCCTAATACACGGCTGATGAAGGCATTCTCCAGAATGTGCCTGCGGCTTGTCGTGACCAGCGTAATGCCCAGCGGAATGCCGACAGCCGTTGCAATGCACGTAGAGACGGCGACCATGATGGCTGTTTCTTCAATACCTTGGAGGAGAAGCTTAATTATTTCCGGGGACATAGCCGAGCACCTCACTTTCTACGGGAAGGGTCTTAATGTAAGAAAAAGCCTTTGTCTGCGTTTCCATACTGCCGCTGATGACGACGATTAAGTAGCCGAACGGTTCATCCTGAATGTAATCGATGTTGCCGTAGAGGACGCTCAAGTCCGCGTCGGAATGACGAATGACATTGGCCATGAGCGGTTCATTCGTGATACTTCCTTTAAAACGCAGGCGTACGAGCATGTTGCGGCCTTCTGCAGGCTGGTCCGTCACGCCGAGTCGTGTAATTCCTTCCGGTACTTCCACATTGATGACGGATTTTACAAACTCCCGCATCGTTTCGGACTGCGGGTTTGTAAAGATGTCGACGACGCGGCCGCATTCTTTAATGACGCCGCCTTCAATGACGGCTACGCGGTTGCAAATGTCCTTGATGACGGCCATTTCATGCGTAATGATGATAATTGTAATGCCCAGGCGCTTATTAATATCCTGGAGCAGTGTGAGAATGGAGTGGGTTGTCTGCGGATCCAGGGCCGATGTCGCTTCGTCGCAGAGTAAAAGCTTCGGATCGCTGGCTAATGCGCGGGCTATACCGACGCGCTGCTTCTGGCCGCCTGAAAGCTGAGACGGATAGTTATACTGCCGATCCGTCAGGCCGACGAGTTCGAGGAGACCTTCCACCTTATTGCGAATAATGTCCTTCGGCGTGCCCGTAAGTTCCAAGGGAAAGGCAATATTGTCAAAAACCGTGCGGGAAGAAAGCAAATTGAAATGTTGAAAGATCATGCCGATAGATTTTCTTTCTTGCCGCAGTTGCAAGTCCGATAGGGTCGTCATGTCCCTGCCGTCGATGATGACTTTGCCCGTTGTCGGCCGTTCCAACATGTTGATGCAGCGTACGAGCGTCGATTTGCCGGCGCCGCTCTTGCCGATAATACCGAAAATCTCGCCGGCCTTTACGGACAGGTCAATCCCCTTTAAGGCTTTAACCTGCGTTTTGGTGCCGTACGTTTTGGTAATATGCTCCAGTGTAATCACGAAATCCACTCCTTTAAAAGGAAAAACTCAAAAAGGCAACAAAAAAACCGTCAACAGATGACGGCAATACGCATACAGCTTCATCTGTCGGAAAATCCGATGGAATTGGCACCTTCCCGAACGGGGGTTGCCGCAGCGTCATAGGGCCAATCCCTCGACTGCTCTGGATGAACGGATTATGATGTTGTCGGAAATGATAGTATCATGAATATACGCCCTTGTCAAACGTGCCGAAAAGGGGGAAATTCTTTTTTACGGCAGGATATAAGCGGCATTTGTTGAATAGTATAAATAGAAAATTCTGTCGTTATACAGGCGGGATTGCAAGGAAAAGGAGGTTTTATTATGGCAACTATTGTCAGAGGAAAGAACTTGGAAGTAACACAGGCCTTAAAGGAATATGTGTTGAAGCACGAAAAGAAGATTACCAAATATTTTGACAGTGAAATAAATCTGCAAGCCATGCTTGCCGTAGAAAAAGAGCGCAGATCCGTGGAGCTTACGCTGAAAGTGGACGGTGTCGTTCTGCGCGTCGTCGAGGGCAATGAAGACATGTATGCCGCCATTGACGTCGTCTTCGACAAGATGGTGCGGCAAATTCATAAATATAAGACCCGTATTGCCCGCCGTATTAAGAGCGGTTCTTTCCAGACACAGTTGGCTACGGAATCACCTGAATCGGAAGAAGTTTTTGAAGTGGTTCGCCGCAAGAAATTCGCTCCCCGCCCGATGGACGTGGAAGAGGCCATTTTACAGATGAACTTGGTAGGCCATGATTTCTTTGTTTTTCTCAATTCGGAAACGGAAGCGATCAGCGTCGTATATAAACGTAAACACGGCACGTACGGTCTCATCGAACCGGAAATGTAAAAGGTCTGCAGTAAGTTTTGAGCCGCCCTCTGCGGAGGGCGGCTTTTGTATATCGTTTTTAAGGCCGAATAAATAAGCCACATTAATTATTTATTTTAATAAATGGCATATATGTGTCAAGATTATTAATAGAAATTGACCGACCGTATATTCCTACAGTATCATATAATATTGAAAAAGTACCTTTTTACGGTACTTATTATTACGTGAATGAGGTGTATATAATGGTGAAAAAGAGATTGATTACGGCATTTTTATTGGTCGGTGCCATGTTTATGGTAGCAGCCTGCGGTAACGGCGAAAAGTCGAAGGAAGGTGCCGGGAAGAGTGCGCAAATCGCTTTTAACGGTTCTTCCACGTTGGCACCGGTCGTTTCCAAAATTGCAACTGATTTTACGGAAAAGAATGTAAAGTGGAATAAAGTCGATTCCTCCCTTCCCGATGAAAATATTACGATTTACGTTTCTTCCGGCGGCTCCGGTGCGGGCATTAAAGCAGTTCTCGACAAGACCGCCGACTTCGGCCTTGTAGCGCGGGAAGTAAAGGACAGCGAAAAGCAGAAGATTAAGGACTACAAAGAATATAAGGTCGGCATCGACGCTCTGACTATTGCGGTCAATCCGAATAACCCCATTGCCAAGATTAAAGATAATTTGACGAGCGAACAGATTAAGAAGATTTTCTCCGGCGAATATAAGACGTGGAACGAAGTGGATCCGTCTTTGCCGGCTAACGAAATCGTCGTTGTAACACGCGATCTCGGCGGCGGTGCGCATGAAGTGTTCCAGCAAAAAATTATGGGCGACACGAAGGTAACGGAAAAAGCCGTGCAGGCTCCGTCTATGGGCGCTCTCGTAGCGAAGATTATTGAAAATGAAAATGCCATCGGCTATGCGTCGTACGGCGTGTCCAAGCAAAACGAGGGCAAGCTTTTCCAACTTAAAGTTGACGGCGTGGCGGCTGCACCCGATACGATTACGGACGGTTCCTATAAGATTCAGCGGCCTTTGCTCATCGTCGGCAGCGGCGAATTGAAGGCTCTTCAAAAGGCATTTATGGATTATCTCCGTTCCGACGCGGGTATGGCTGTAATCGAAAAGATGGGCTTTATCCCTGTTAAATAAGTCTCATGAAAACCGGAGGAAGTATTATAAGAGGAGCCGTAACAATGACGGCGCTGCTGACAATCGGCGTCTTCCTGTTTCTATTCCTCTTTATCGGTTATGAAGGAATGCCCGTCTTTTCCCTGACCGGCGGGTACACGTTTTTATTTACAACCGCCTGGAATCCGACGGCGGCACGACCGGAGCTGGGCATCGGTACGATGATTGCCGGCAGCCTCTATGTTTCCTTTCTGGCCGTTCTCATGGCCTTGCCTTGCGGCGTAGGCTGTGCCGTGTACATCATCTTTTGCGCGCCCCGACGGTGGCGGGAAATGCTCCTTTCTTTCATTGATTTAATTGCCGGTGTGCCCTCCGTTATTTTCGGCTTTATCGGCCTGACGACGGTAGTCAGGTTTATGGAACGAAGCTTGTCCATGTCGACGGGCGAGTGCGTTCTTGCAGCGGCCGTCGTTTTGGCCGTTATGATTTTGCCCTTTATTGTCGCCAATTGCGCCGAATCCGTGTGCTCCGGCAGAGAACGCTATGAAGAGGCGTCTCTTGCTCTCGGCGTCGACAAATGGCACATGATTATGCATCTTTTGCCCCATCATTTGAGAGAAGCGCTGACAGTTTCTCTTATCCTTTCTTTTGCCCGGGCCACGGGTGAGACCATGGCCGTCATGATGGTTATGGGAAATGCGGCCGTCATGCCGACACTTCTGGGCAAGGGCGAATCCGTGCCGGCGCTCATCGCTTTGGAAATGGGCAGTGCCGAATACGGCAGTCCTCATTATCATGCCCTCTATGCGGCAGGTATGGTGCTCATGGCCGTGCTCATATTGTCAAACCTTCTTTTCTATTACATTAAAAAACGAGGAGGCGGAGAGCGGTGAAGAGGGCGGGACTTATCTTTTTCGTTTATGTGACGGCCTTTCTCGTCATTGCGGCGGCAGCCTTTATTTTTGTGAAAATCCTTGCCGAAGGGACCCGGGTTATGACCTGGAACTTTATCTTCGAGTTTCCCCAAGGTATGCCGCCCGGTACGGCCGGCGGCATTTTTCCGGCTATCGTCGGCTCGCTGTTGTCGGGCCTCGTTGCGGCGGCTGCGGCGTCCTTTACGGCCATTGCCCTTGCGGCGTGGCTGACTTTCTTCTGTACGAACAAGACGGTCTACAGGATTTGCCGTTTTTGCACGGAATGCGTATCGGGCATACCGTCCATCTTGCTCGGCCTTTTCGGGTACAGTTTTTTTCTCATGCATTTGGGCGTGCCCAAAAGCATATTGACGGCGGGCCTGACCTTGGCGATTATGATCGTTCCCTTTATAGCCGTTCGGGCAGAGAAGATTTTTCGCGAATTTTCTGTCGCTCAAATCGAGGCGGCTGAAGCGCTGGGCGTGTCAAAGGCCTATATTCTCGTGACGCTCATTATACGGAAGCAAGTGCGGCAGTTGGCTACGACCGTTGCTCTGGCAACGGCTTACGCCATGGGAGCGGCGGCACCGGTCATGTTTACGGGAGCCGTCCTGTACGCACGTGAATTGCCGGGCTTTGCGGATCCTTTTATGTCCCTGCCGTATCACCTGTACATCCTCGTCAGCGAGGGCTATTCCTTAAACATGGCATACGGTACGGCCTTCGTCCTGCTTATCATGCTTCTGGGGATCAACATTCTGTGTCGCTTTGCCGGAAGATCGGGGAGGTAAGGATGGAACGCGAAATTTCTATACAAAATGTGTCCGTTTCAGCCGGTAAAAAAGATATTTTGCAGAAAGTGAATCTGGACATTTACAAGCATGCCGTTACAGCCGTTATCGGTATGTCCGGCTGCGGTAAGACGACACTCCTGCGGACACTTAACCGCATGCACGGTCCGGCCCTTCACTTGTCGTCCGGGCAGATTCTTTTGGGCGGCTGCAATATATTCGGCATGCCCATAGGCGACGTGCGCAAGCAAATAGGCCTTATTCAGCAGCAGCCGACGGTTTTTCCCTTTTCCGTCCGCAAGAACATGACGTACGCCCTGAATTATCACGGCATTACGGCCAAGGAAGAACAGGAGGAGCGCCTGGAAGAGGCCTTGAGGCAGGTCGGCCTTTATGAAGAAGTAAAGAACAGGCTGAGCGAAGGAGCGGCGGCTCTGTCGGGCGGCCAGCAGCAACGGCTTTGCATAGCCCGTGCCTTGACACTAAGGCCCAAGGTCCTGCTTCTCGACGAACCGTGCTCGGCCCTTGATATAAAGAACACGCTCATCGTGGAGCGTACGCTGAAAAAATTGAAAGAGAATTGCACCATAGTCATTGTGACACACAACCTGTCACAGGCAAAGCGCATTGCCGACTTCGCCGTCTACATGGAAGGCGGTACGGTCGTGGAAACGAAAGAAAGCGGTCAATTATTTACACAGCCTGCAGATAAGCGTACGCGTGAGTATATGAGCTATATACAATAGGCCGCGCCGGACGCAACTTTCGGTTCTTGTATGTTGAATATGCGCTCCAACGATTCTATAATAAATACGACGCCTTACAGACGTCCCTGATTTCACGAGTTATCTGAGGGGGGAACAGAAAATGTTTAAAGTAAATGCCGTAGGCTTGGCTTGCCCGTTGCCTGTCATTGAAACGAGAAAAGCCTTAAAGGACAACGACCGGGTTGAAACGACCGTAGATAATGAAATCGCAACGGAAAATTTACGTAAAATGGCCAATCAACTCGGTTTTACCTATGAATTGAAGAAGGAAAGCGAAAAACGCTTCGTCGTAACTATTACAAAGGCGGACAACGCTGAAAAAGCGGGGCAGCCCGAAGCGGCGACAAAAGACGGCGATGAATATATTGTCGTTATTGATTCCGTGACGATGGGAAACGGTGACGAACAATTCGGCGAGAATTTGATGAAAACATTTATTTACACACTTACGGAACAGGACGTCTTGCCGAAACAGATTATTTTCTACAACGGCGGGGTTCCTCTCATCACGGAAGAATCGGAAGCCTTGACGGATTTGAAGAAACTTGCCGCTGCAGGAGTTAAGATTTACGGCTGCGGTGCGTGTTTGAATTTCTACGGCTTAACCGATAAAGTAGGAGTCGGTGAAATTACGAATATGTTTGCAATCGTGGAAATGATGCGTAAAGCCTATCGCATCATCAAGCCGTAATGGCCGAGACGGAACGGTACGGTGTAGCGCTCCTGCAATCGACGCGTGATGCCATGACCGTAGAAGAAGCGGCTAAAAAAGCGGGACTTGCGGTCCGGATTATACCGACACCGTCAAAAATTTACGCAAGCTGCGGCTTTTCGCTGAAATACGATCTTGGCGACGAGGCGTGTTTGGCGGACTTGCTGAACGAATTGGGACTTTCCGTCGACGGTTCTTACCATGCCGAACGGAAGGGCTTGTCCGTGTCTTATACGAAGATATAAGTCGACAGCGCAGAAGAAGGAAGAAAGCAGGTGTGCATTCGTGGAAGAAACACAAAAAATATTGTCCCGCTTGCCGAAGGTCGATTTATTTTTAAGTCGGCCGTCCGTAAGCGCCTTGGCCGAAACGTATTCGGCAGGCCTCGCCAAAGAAGCGGTACAATCCGTTTTGGCGGAAGTGCGGCAGGCAATTCTCGCCGGTATGCGTGCGGACATACCGACGGACGGCGAATTGGAAAAAATGGTTTCCGAATACTTGAAAGAGCGGGAGACCTTTCATTTGCGCCGCCTTATCAACGCGACGGGAACGGTTTTGCATACGAATTTGGGCCGCTCCATTTTAAGTAAAGCCGTCAGTCGTCACGTGGCGGCAGTTGCAACGAGTTATTCCAACTTGGAGTATAACTTGGAAGCGGGCGGCCGCGGCTCCCGGTACAGCCATCTGACACGTATGTTGTGCAGGCTCACGGGGGCCGAAGACGTCCTTGTTGTCAACAACAACGCCGCAGCGGTCATGCTTGTCCTGAATACGCTTGTGCCGGGGAAGGAAGTCGTCATTTCCCGGGGCGAACTTGTGGAGATCGGTGGATTTTTCCGTATTCCCCAGGTTATTGAGCACAGCGGCGGCATAATTCGCGAAGTCGGTACAACGAACAAGACCCACCTGGCCGATTACAAATCGGCCGTTACAGAGAATACGGGTGCTCTCATGAAGGTGCACACCAGCAATTATCACATTGTCGGCTTTACTCATAGCGTAGGTACGGACGAACTGGCCGCTTTGGCGCATGCCGAAGGACTGCCGTTGATCAATGATTTAGGCAGCGGCCTACTCATTGATATGACCCGCTTCGGCCTTCCTTATGAACCGACCGTCAAGGAAGCCCTGCAGAACGGCTGCGACATTGTCACCTTCAGCGGCGACAAACTTCTCGGCGGCCCGCAGGCGGGGATTATTGTCGGTAAGAAAGAATACATTCAGGCTATGAAAAAAAATCAGCTTCTCCGTGCTCTGCGTGTGGATAAAATGGTCATAGCCGCGTTGGAAGCGACGTTCCGTTCCTACCTCGACGAAGAATGGGCCGTCCGTGAAGTACCGGTTCTGCAAATGCTGGCATTGACCAAGGAAGACTGTTACCGCAAGTGCGAGCAATTTATTGCGGCTCTTGAGGAAGAGCGCCTGCCCGTTACGGCGGAAATAGTTGAAGTGACGGACATGGTCGGCGGCGGCTCCTATCCGGAATATACCATGCCGAGCTATGCCGTGGCGCTTACCGTAAATGGCGTGGCGGCCGCGGAAATTGAGCGGCGCCTGCGCTTGATGGAAATTCCCGTCATCGCGCGCGTCCAGCATGATAAAGTATGTTTTGCCGTACGGACCATACAGGAAAATGAAGGGCTTATTATTTGCCGCAATTTGGAACGAATTTGTGCGGATCTGGCCTAAAGAGCCATTCCTGCCGAGGCGCGCGTTTTACGTGAAGTGTAATACAGTCCGCAAAGGCCGCAAGGCTTTTGCGCGGCTGTTTATTTTTGACCGAAATCGGTCGTCTTTATAAAAAGGAGGAACTCTTCTTGTGCAGGATGAAGAGATAGCAGACGTGACGGACTATATTAATGAGAACGGCTGCGTGTATGAGCGTATTGTGCCATTGAAGAAACAAATCAATCCGCAGCGCGATAAATTCTGTTAAAAAAATAAAAAAAGCAGATTCATAATAGGGGTACTTGTTTACTCAAAACCATATATGTTATACTTTAATAAATTTAGTGATTTAATTCACGATTCTCTATAACTACTTTACATGGTTTTAGAGAAAGCACACCATAAACAGGAGGTCATGCGTATGTTAGCGTCACAATTATATTGCCCTACCTTGCGGGACGATCCTGCAGAAGCCGATGTTGTCAGTCATAAACTGATGTTGAAGGCCGGTATGATTCGCAAGAGTGCGGCAGGTTTGTATTCTTTCCTGCCCTTAGGGCGTCGGGTCGTACTTAAAATTGAAGCCATTGTACGCCGCGAAATGGATGGAGCAGGGGCGCAGGAGGTTATGATGCCTATTGTACAGCCTGCGGAAATTTGGAAAGAAACGGGTCGCTGGGATGTATACGGACCGGAAATGTTCAAGCTTTCCGACCGCCACGACAACGAATACTGTTTAGGGCCGACGCACGAAGAACTTATAACGACGCTCGTACGCAGTGAACTGCGTTCGTATAAGCAGCTTCCTGTCAACCTCTACCAGATGCAGAACAAGTATCGCGACGAAATTCGGCCGCGTTTCGGTCTCATGCGCAGCCGCGAATTTGTCATGAAGGATGCGTACACCTTTGATATCGACAAGGCGGGCATGATCAAGAGCTATGAAAATATGTATAACGCATATTGCCGTGTCTTTGATGCATGCGGCCTTGACTATCGGCCCGTCCTGGCCGACTCCGGCCAAATCGGCGGTAATTACAGTCATGAATTTATGGCTCTTGCCGAGGCCGGCGAAGCGGACATCGTCACGTGTAATGAATGCGGTTTTGCAGCGAACGTGGAAAAAGCTGTGCCGAAAGCGCTCATAGGAAAAAAAGAAGAGCTGCGGGAAGCGGAATGTTTTGCTACACCGGCATGTGCGACCATACAGGACCTCGTCGAGGTGACGGGTACGCCCGTTGAAAAGACGATTAAGGCCGTTGCCTTCGATATTGACGGCAAACTCGTTCTCGTCATGGTTCGCGGCGATCATGAAGTAAATGACGTAGCCGTACAGAACCTTGTGGGGGGCAACGAAGTAACGCCGGCAACACCCGAACAGCTCCGTGCCCACGGTTTGGAACCGGGCTACATGAGTCCTTTGAATGCAGGAAAGCAGGGTGATGATTTCGTCATCCTGGCGGACGAAACGGTCATGCACATTTATAACGGCGTAACGGGAGCCAATAAACACGGCTACCATTATCGCAACGTAACGCCGTCACGTGACTTTACAAACGTTACGGTCGGTACGGTCCGACTCATTACGGAACACGATGAATGCCCCGAATGCGGCGGTCATGTTCAGTTGACACAGGGAATTGAAGTGGGCCAGGTCTTCGGCTTGGGAACAAAATACTCCGAAGCGCTGCACGCAGGCTTCCTCGACAAAGACGGTCAATCCAGGCCCTTCTACATGGGCTGCTACGGCATCGGCGTCACGCGCACCATGGCGGCGGCTATTGAACAGCTCCATGATGATAACGGCATTATATGGCCCGTCGCCATTGCGCCCTATGAAGCGGTCGTCCTACCGGTCAACGTGAAGGACGCCGAAATGGCGGCCGTTGCGGAAGGCATTTATAAAGAACTGCAGGCCGCAGGTGTCGATGCGATTTTCGACGACAGGGAAGAGCGGGCAGGCGTTAAATTTAACGATGCCGATCTCATCGGTTACCCTGTACGTGTTACCGTCGGCAACACGGTAAAGGACACGGGAGAAGTTGAAATTAAACTGCGCCGTTCCGGTGCGGAAGAACAGGTCACCGTTGCCGAGGCGGCAAAACGTGTTTGTGAAATCCTGACGGAATTACGCAATAAGAATATGTAAGACGCAGTATATGCCTCATATATGTTGAGCGGAAGAGTCCCTTTCCGGGGCTCTTTTTGTTTTGGATTACGGCAGGAAATTTATTAAAAAAACTAATAAAGTGAAATGTATAACGAATATATATAAGGTTGCTTGTAAAATATGGTTTCATGTGATAATATCATAGGCGTGAATAATAAAAATTTTGAAAGGGACGAAATTCATCCCTGAAAAGTTCTTTTATTCACGAAATATATCTGGGAAGGGGGGTGAGAATGAAAATGACAGAGATAAAAATACCACTCAGAATGCACGTCGGCGGTCCCTGTAAACCGATTGTCGAAGCAGGCGATCGCGTGAAGCGGGGACAGCTCATTGCCGAACCTGACGGGCTGGGTGCGAATATTCACGCAAGCTATACGGGTGAAATCAAGGAAATTACGGACAACGAAATTGTCATTACGGCTGATGAAAATCAGGACTTTGATGAATATGTCCGTATTCCCGATACGAAGACGAACCTTGAAGCCATCGCGGCTGCAGGTGTTGTCGGTGCCGGCGGTGCCGGGTTTCCGACGGCTGTTAAGCTGAAGACGGAAATCCCCGAGGGTGCATTTATTGCCAACGCAGCGGAATGTGAACCGCTTTTGGCTCACAACATTCATCAAATCGAAGAAGATGCGGCACAACTGGTTCGCGGCGTCAAGTACTGTATGGAAATTACAAAAGCGCCGAAAGCGTATATCGCTATAAAACCGAAGCATAAAAAAGCGGTCATCGAATTGATTAAAGCGACAAAAGACGAACCGTATATTGACGTCTTCCGTTTGCCCGATATGTATCCGGCCGGTGATGAACGCGTTATCGTTCGCGAAGTCATGGGTATCGAATTGGAACCCGGTCAGTTGCCCGGCACGGTAGGAGCCTGTATCGACAACGTGGAAACGATCAAGAACATTGTTCAGGCAATTGAAGAACGTAAGCCCGTTATCGATAAAGATGTCACCGTTTCGGGGCGCGTACAACGCAAGGAATCGGTTTACGTCAATGTACCTATCGGCACCCCGATGAAGGTTTTGATCGATAAATCGGGCGGTTTTGTTAACCCCCACGGTGAAATCGTAATCGGCGGTCCCATGACGGGAAGACCCGGCTCGGAAGACTCTCCGGTCACCAAAACGAGCGGCGGGTGTCTCGTTGCAATGCCGTTTCCTCAGGAAAAACGCAAAGCGGGAATTCTTATTTGTGAATGCGGCGGTTCGGAAGAACGGCTGACACAAATTGCCGAATCGATGGGTGCCGAAGTAGTTTCCAAAGAACGTTGCAAGAGAATGGTAGAAGTTAATGGACGATACAGATGCGGCTTACCGGGGATATGTCCCGGCCAAGCGGAAAAGGTCATGGCCTTGAAACGAGGCGGTGCGCAAGTATTAGTAGTCGGAACCTGCTCCGAATGAACGAACACCGTTATGGGTGTAGCTCCTAGGTTAGGAGTTCCGGTTTATCATCATACAGACCATGTTCTGCGAGCTGACGGTCACAAGCTGTATCGGTCATTGCCATCCACTTAAATTTTCACAAGGAGGATTTAACGAATGTCTATTACAGCTGAAACAGCGCAAGAACATGCAAAAGATCCTGCAGTATTATGCTGCCGCGCTGAAAGCGGTACGGTATTGTCCGCTTCCAACTTGGAGGATCCCAATATTTTCCCGGATCTGGAAGAATCCGGCTTGTTGACAATTCCCGATAACGTATGCCACATCGGCGAAGTTATCGGCGCAACACTCAAAGTAACGGCAGATTCTCTCGTTGCTTTAACTCCCGATATGCTTGACGGCCTTCAAGCTATGGAAGCTGCAGCACCTGCAGAAAAAACGGCAGAAGCCGCACCTGCAGCAGCTGCAGAAATGGCGGCAGTTGCTCCGGTTGCAGGTGCTGCGGTAGCAACTGTAGGCGGTTCCGTACGTATTCATATCGGTGAAGGGAAGAATATCGATCTCGAATTTCCTCTCGGCGGCGGTATTGCGGCTCCCGCAGCTGCAGTTCCGGCAGCAGCTGCGGCGGCAGGTGCCACTTCGGCGGCAACCGGTGAAGCCGTGGCGGTAGTAGCTGCCGAGTCCGCTCAGGAGCCCGTTAAGGTTCGCGAACTTCGTCATGACCACTTGAAGATTGAAAATGTCGTCTTCGGCGATGAAACGAAAATTGAAGGTACGACGCTGACAATCCGTAAAGACGGTATTTGTGAAGAAGCTGTTGAAACACAGGAACTTGTTGAACAACTCGAACTCGATATCATCACGCCGGACCGTTACGGTGAAGTTTCCAATACGATTATGGACGTACAGCCGATTGCCACAAAAATGGAAGGCGATTTGGGTGAAGGCGTTACCCGTGTATTGGACGGCGTAGTTTTCGTCGTATCCGGTACGGATCATGACGGCGTTCAAATCGGTGAATTCGGTTCGTCCGAAGGCGAAATGGACCGCAACATCATGTGGGGCCGTCCGGGTGCTCCCGACAAGGGTGAAATCTTCATTAAGACGAACGTAACCATCAGAGCCCATTCCAACATGGAACGCCCCGGTCCTTTGGCGGCGCACCGCGCATCCGATTACATTGCGCAGGAAATTCGTGAAGCAATTAAAAAAGCGGATGATTCGTTGGTAGTTGAAAAAGAAGAAATCGTTCAATATCGTCGCCCCGGTAAACCCAAGGTTCTCGTTATTAAAGAAATCATGGGACAGGGTGCGATGCACGATAACCTGATTCTGCCGGTTGAACCGGTCGGTACGTTGGGTGCAAAACCGAACGTCGACCTCGGCAACCTGCCCGTATTGCTCAGCCCGCTTGAACTCGTCGACGGCGGCATTCATGCGTTAACCTGCATCGGGCCCGCTTCCAAAGAAATGTCCCGCCATTATTGGAGAGAGCCGCTGGTTCATTTGGCAATGCGCGATGAAGAAATCGACCTGGTCGGCGTTATGCTCGTAGGCTCTCCTCAGGCCAACTCCGATAAGTTCTACGTTTCTCGCCGCCTCGGTCAGACCGTTGAATGCATGGGCATTGACGGTGCTATCGTAACGACGGAAGGTTTCGGCAATAACCACGTTGACTTCGCATCTCATATCGAACAAATCGGTAAACGCGGTGTCAAAGTTGTGGGTGCTTCGTATTGCGCCGTTCAGGGCGCCTTGGTTGTCGGCAATAAGTACATGGGTGCCATGTGCGACAACAACAAGTCCAAGCAGGGTATCGAAAACGAAATCCTGTCCAATAACACGCTCTGCGAAGAAGATGCCGTTCGTCAGCTCGCTATGCTCAAGACCTTGCTCGGCGGCGGTGAAATTAAGGCTGCGGAACGTAAATGGAACAATAACGTCAAGCTGAACAACATTGAAATTATTGAAAAGACGACGGGCAAGAAAGTTCCTCTCGTAGATAACGAACAAGTATTGCCGAAGAGCAAGAAGCGTCTTGAAAAATACGAACCGGAAGCATAAAACTTCTGCGGAGACAGATAATGGCTGAACACGAGTTAAGGTACATGTCCAGTGAGTCCATGTACGAAGGAGTTATTGTGGAACTGCATGACGGCAGCGTCGGCATCGATTTGAAAGGCCGTTTGGGCCACTTGCGCATACCGAAACGCATGATTATCTCCGATTACGATTTGAAGCTCGGACAGGAAGTGGGGTTTCTCATGTCCTACCCGGAAGTCTTCAACGAAGAACCGGCGGAACATTATGTGAAAGCTATCGAGTACAGGGATAAGCTTCGCGAAGAAGCGAAGCGCAAAAACTCTGAAAGCAAATAAGAGAGGAGACAAATTGTTATGAGTTTAACAGTTTTTGAAGGCTTACAGTCCGAGATTTATGTGCCTATTACACCTAAATCCGTCTTCACGCCTGTAACCAAGCCTTTAAACGAAATGGTCATCGCCCTTGCATCCGCTTGCGGTGCCCATCTGAAAAGCGACAAACGCTTCAATCTTGCAGGGGACACGAGTTTCCGTGAAATCCCCGATTCGACGCCGACGAGCGAATTGATGATCTCTCACGGCGGTTACGATAACAGTGATGCAAACAAAGACATTAACTGCATGTTCCCCCTTGACCGGCTGCATGAGCTTGCGGCGGCAGGATTCATTAAGGGAACGGCTCCGACCCACTTCGGTTTCATGGGCGGCGGCGGCGACCAGGAAGCATTTAAAGAAAAGACCGGTCCCGAAATCGCTAAGAGACTGAAAGAAGAAAACGTCGACGGCGTTATTATGACAGCCGGGTGAGGTACTTGCCACAGAACTGCCGTGATCGTGCAGAGAGCTATTGAAGAAATCGGTATCCCGACTATCATTATTGCAGCATTACCGCCTGTTGTACGTCAAAACGGTACACCGCGCGCTACGGCTCCTATCGTTCCGATGGGTGCGAACGCTGGCGAACCGCATAATATTGAAATGCAGACGGGCATCGTCAAGGACACGCTTATCCAGCTTGAAGAAATTGAAACGCCGGGTAAGATCGTTCCCTTGCCGTATGAATATGTAGCGCAAATCTAATTTGTTGTTGCGAGATACTTTGGAAAAGCAGGTGTTGAATATGCATGGTGAACCGTTAAAGATCAAGGTTTTTCATATGGAAGACGTACGGTTGGGGACATCCTTTAAATTAGAACCGAAGCGTCTGACCGTGCCGGAACACTTTGATCATGCATGCGAAATGATTGAACAGCTGAAGATTCAAGTATTACCTCCGCATCAGCACGATGTAGAAACCAACACCATCATGGATGTGATTCCCATATCCACGAAGGTGTTGGGCCCCATCGGGGCAGGTATTACCCATACGTTGACCGGTGTGTATGTCGTCGTGTGCGGCGCTATTGAAGACGGCGAGCAGCTACATGAATTCGGTTCGTCCGAAGGTATACTCAAAGAGAATATGAAGTTTGACAAAATAGGTACACCGCGAGATAATGATTATATCATTCTTATAGATGCGCTTGTGAAAAAAGGTACTGCTTTTACTCGTGAAACCTGTATGAAAGTATTTGAACTCGTAGATAATTATATTCAGGAAATCAGGGAGCCCTTAAAGCTTCTTGACGGGCGTGACGCAGTGGAATCGCATACGTATACGGAGAATTATCATCCCGGTAAGCCGAAAGTCGCCGTTATTAAAGAAGTGGCCGGCCAGGGCGCCATGTACGATACCTTGGTATTTCCTCTTGAGCCGAGCGGGTTTAAAGGGGGAGTATCCATCATTGATATGAACAATATGCCGGTTCTGTTGTCGCCGAACGAATATCGTGACGGCGCAATCCGTGCAATGGATTAATCGGAACGGGAAAGTGGAGGTGTCGTTATGGGTATCGGACCGTCAACAAAGGAAACGTCCAAACATTATTTTCAGGATCCGCTGATTGATGTATTTGCCGATGATCCGGAAATTGATTTTCGAGGTGTCATCGTCGTAGGAACTCCGCAGGACAACAGGATGAAGCATCTTGTCGGCCAGCGCGCTGCCGTGTGGCTCAAGGCCATGGGCTGCGCCGGTGCGGTTATCTCCGCCGACGGCTGGGGCAATTCGGATGTCGATTTCGCCAATACGATGCAGCAGGTCGGAGATCGCGGAATCAGTATTGTAGGGCTCAAATTCATAGGCAAACAGGCGAAGTTCGTTGTAGAAAACAAGTATACCGACCGAGTCTTGGACATGAATAAATCGGCCGAAGGTATTGAGACGGAGATAGTCGGGGAAAATGCCGTAGACAGGATTGATGCGATTAAGGCTTTAGCAGCAATCAAATTAGTGATGCGCAAAGATAAGAAGTTTTAAAACGACAAGGGAGGTAAAAACATGAAGTATGCAAGAATGCTTACAGCCATCGATTCGCATACGGCCGGTGAAGCGGCACGCCTGATTATCGGCGGCGTTACGAAATTCCCGGGCAAGACAATGGCTGAAAAGAAGATTTATCTGGAAAAACACGAAGATAACTTGCGTAAAGCCGTTATGCTCGAGGCAAGAGGGCATCAGGACATGTTTGGCGCATTTATTTGTGAGCCCGTCCATGATGAAGCCGACTACGGTATTATTTTTATGGATTCCGGCGGATATCTGAACATGTGCGGCCACAATACGATTGCCGCTATGACGGCTGCCGTTGAATGCGGCTGGGTTCATGTCAAACCCGGCGATCGGGAAGTACCGGTTGTACAGGATGCTCCTGCAGGTATTATTCGCGGTCATGTTCATTTGAAAGACGACTATGTTGTCGATTCCGTATCTTTTGAAAATGTCGAATCCTTCTTGTACAAAGAAAACGTAGAGGTCGATGTTCCCGAACTGGGTAAAAAAATTCATTGTGACATTTCTTTCGGCGGCAGCTTTTTCGCTATTTTGCCGGCAACGGAAGTAGATCTCGATATTTGCCCGGAAAACGCGAGCAAGTTCTCTAAAATCGGCCTGATCATCCGTGATGCCGTCAATAAACAGGTTGAAATTCAGCATCCTACCTTGGAACACATCAAGACGGTCGACCTCGTTGAATTTTACGGACCGCCCAAGAGCTCCGACGCAACGTATCAGAACGTTGTCGTCTTCGGTGAAGGATCTGTCGACCGTTCTCCCTGCGGCACCGGGACAAGCGCAAAAGTTGCTACGCTCCATGCCAAAGGTGAATTAAAGGTCGGGGAACACATTATTTATGAAAGCATTTTAGGTACAAAATTCAAAGGTGAGGTCTTGAAAGAAACGACTATTGCCGGTCGTAAGGCTATTATTCCGAGAATTACGGGATCTGCTTACATTAACGGCTTTAATACGTTTTTAGTGGATCCGGACGATCCCTTAAAAGACGGCTTTATCCTTGGCTAATATTAGGGGGTTATTCTTATGGTAGTTAATGTATTACTCGGTTTATTAGGGATTTTATTTGTTTACTACTTTATTTTCTATGTACGCGATTTGATGAATCATAAAGGTGATTGGGGCGAAGGCAATGTGCCTATCAACCTTTTCATCGGTTTTATTACGAACTTCCTTGATACGTTGGGGATCGGTTCTTATGCGACGACGACAATGCTGCTCGGCGTGACGAAGCAGCTCAAGAGCGACAAGCTTCTGCCCGGCACGTTGAACGTTGCCGATACGATTCCCGTATTGATCGAAGCGTTCCTCTTCATCTCTGTTGTAGAAGTCGAATCGGTAACGTTGTTTTCCCTGATCATTGCAGCTATTATTGGCGCTGTTATCGGCGGCAAGACCGTTCCGAACCTTTCAGAAAAGAAAGTACAGACTTACTTGGGCTTCGCACTGCTCATTACGGCACTCCTTATGCTCGGCAAACAGCTCGGCCTCATGGCTTTCCTCGGCACGGGCAACACGGCTATGGGCTTGGAAGGACCGAAACTTATTCTTGCAGTCGTGTTGAATTTGATCTTCGGTGCCTTGATGACCATCGGCTGCGGTTTGTACGCACCTTGCATGGCTATGGTTTATCTTCTCGGTTTGAACCCAATTGTAGCATTTCCCGTTATGATGGGTTCCTGCGCGGCACTCATGCCCGTTGCATCCAAGGAATTCATCGTTTCCGGCGTATATGCACGTAAAATCAGCGTTATCATTGCAATCAGCGGGATTTTCGGTGTCGTTGTGGCAGCTAAACTGGTTCAGAGCATGGATCTCAACATCCTTACGTGGCTCGTCATTATCGTTGTTATTTACACGGCCTTCATGTATATTCGTAAAGGCCTGAAGAATAAAGAAGAAGCGGCTCCTGCAGGAGAAGATGACAACTTCCAGGGCTAAAAGCCGAGATTTTTCAGTATAAAGTGCTGATGAAAAACCCGATTTCTATTATAATAGGAATTGGGTTTTTTATTTTGGCACCTATGCGCGTGGAGGAAATGAAATATGGCAAATATTGTAATCGGAACGGCAGGCCATGTCGATCATGGTAAGACGACTTTGATCAAGGCGTTGACAGGCATTGAAACGGATACGACAAAAGAAGAGAAAAAACGCGGCATGTCCATTAATTTGGGCTTTGCTTATTTGGATTTACCCAACGGACAGCGTGTCGGTATCGTTGATGTGCCGGGACATGAAAAGTTTATTAAAAATATGGTTGCCGGATTGCCGGGTATCAATCTTGTCCTTCTCGTTATCGATGCGGGCGAAGGTGTTATGCCGCAGACGCGGGAACACATCGATATATTGACGCTCCTGGGTGTCAAAAATTTTCTCATTGTCCTCACGAAGGTTGATACGGTTGATAAAGAGCTCCTGGAACTTGCCGTTGATGACATTCGCGGCCAACTCGCCGATACGCCCCTGGCCGATGCGGACATCGTTGAAACGGATGCCGTAAGCGGCAAGGGCATTCCCGAACTCCTCTCCAAAATTGAAGAGTGGACTGAAAAAATTCCCGATACGACGGCGGACGGCAAGGCGCGGCTCAACGTGGATCGCGTGTTTTCCGTCAAAGGCTTCGGCACGGTTGTCACGGGGACACTCCTGGACGGCTCCGTTACCGTCGGCGATGAACTGACCGTCTATCCGAGCCGGAAGAAAACGCGCATCCGCAGTATACAGGTCCATGAAGAAGATGTGAAACGGGTCACCGCGCGGCATCGAACGGCTTTAAATCTCGCCAATATCGCCGTAGATGAGATTGAGCGCGGCGACGTCCTTTCCGCATCGGACCGGCTCAAGCCTACGTGGATGCTTGATGTCAAGGTGACTTGCCTGCGCGATGCCTTCGCGCCTATCGGTCTCTGGGACAGAGTGCGCCTTTTGGTCGGTACACGCGAGGTCATGGCCAGAGCCGTACCTATCGGGACGGAGCGTATTGAGCCGGGTAAAGAAGGATTCCTTCAACTGCGCCTGGAAATGGAACAGGTCGTCGTCAAAGAAAGGGACCGTTTCATTTTACGCACCTATTCGCCCATGCACACCATTGCGGGCGGTGAAGTGCTTGACGCGGCACCGAAAAAACACCGCCGCTTCAAAGCGGCCGTCCTGGAAAGCTTGAAGACGAAGGAAGAAGGCAACTTGACCGACATTATAGAAGACTTCCTCGTTCACAAGAAAGAATCCTTCACGGCGGCTAAAGAATTGGCCGAATATACGGGTCTCAACCAGGAAACCTTGAAAGAGGAAGTACGGAGCCTCATGGATGCCGGTAAGGTCATACAGACGTCGTCCGGGTATATCCATGCAGACGTATATAAGAAGCTGAAAGGTCCGGCCGTACAGCTTTTATTGGCTTACCATCAGAAATTTCCGCTGCGCCGCGGCATGTCGGCAGAAGAATTCCGCTCCCGCCTGCAGCAAAAGAGCGACGACAAGAATATGAGTGAAAGGGAAGTGTCCGCTCTGCTCAAGCTTCTTCTGGCCGACGGCGCCTGCCGGGAAGAGGGCAATCTCATGGCGGCGGCAAACTTTACGGTTCGCTTTAACGAAAAACAGGCGGCACTGCGCAAGAAGATTGAAGAAGTTGTCAAAAAGAGCGGCTATACGCCTGTGAAGAAAGATGTCTTCGACCCGCTCGATAAGGAAGCGCCGGCCGTAGTGGAAGCCCTGTGCGGCGACTCGCTTGTCCAGCTTACGCCGGAATACGTCATCGACAAGGCGAAGTTTGCGGCAGCAGTGCAGGCCGTACACGACTATATCAGGTCACATGAAAAGATGGCTCTCGGCGATTTCCGTGACATTACGGAGTCGAGCCGCAAGTCGTCCATGCTTATTTTGGAATACATGGATCAGCTGGAAATTACGAAGCGCGTCGAAAACTATCGCATCCTCGGAGCGTATTGGAAGGATAAATCGTAATATAATATGGGCATGGATCGTAAATGTTACTGTACGTCTCGTCGCTCTCGTAGTATGATTAACATAAAAAGCTCCGCATGTATAATATGGAGCGAAATGAAAAGAGGGATATACTTATGCTTAACAAGAAAATAGGCCTGTGGGACCTCGTCTTTATGGACGTGTCGGCATTGTTCGGCATCCGTTGGATTGCCAAATCCACGGCGTCCAGTTTCGGCCTGGGCCTCGGCGCCATTCCGTCGTGGGTGCTGTTTACCTTTATTTTCTTCGTGCCCTGCGCGCTTATTTGTGCAGAACTGGCGTCCACATACCCGCGTGACGGCGGTTTGTTCGAATGGGTAAAAGAGGCGTACGGCGAGAAGTTCGGTTTCATGGTTTCGTGGCTGAACTGGACGGCAAAGATATTCTGGTATACATCATTCTTAACCTTTTTGACGATTAATGTTTCTTTTGCCATCAACATGCCGGCTCTTTCGGAGAACAAGACGTTTGTTCTTATTCTCTCCCTGGCGGTCTTCTGGATTCTGTCCTTTATCAGTACGAAAGGCATGACCTTAGGCAAATTTTTTACCAACCTCGGTTCGCTCGGCTCTACGGTTCCGGCTATTCTGCTTATTCTCCTGGCTTTTGCGGCGACGTTTATTTTCGGCCGTGAGTCCGCATCGGTCTATACGATCGAAACGATGACTCCCGTCCTCAACTGGGATTCCCTCGGCGCCATTTCCACCGTTATGTTTGCTTTGGCAGGTTCGGAAGTCACGGCCAACTTCGTTACGGAAATGGATAATCCGAAACGTGATTTTCCCCGCGCCATCCTGATTGCGGCCGCTATCGTATCGGGTATTTACATGCTCGGCTCTATTGCCATTACCATGATACTGCCGACCGACCAGATTACGGCGTCTCAGGGCATCCTCGTCAGCCTGGCGACCATTGCCCGGTGGTTCGGCATCGGCACGTGGTTCATTCAGCTTGTCGCCTTGGGCATTACGTTTTCCATGATCGGTGCCATTATTCTCTACATCGCGTCGCCCGTTAAAATGCTTTTCGGCAGCGTAAGACCCGGAATTTTCCCGGAATCCCTGACGAAGACGAACGCTCACAACGTGCCGGAAAAGGCCGTATACCTGCAGGCGGTTATCGTCACGGTTATTATCCTGTCCATTCAGTTCATTCCGTCCGTCGACGCTATCTATAACGTTCTCGTCACGATGACGGCACTGACGGCACTCTTCCCGTACGCGCTCCTTTTCCTGTCGTATATCAAACTGCGCAAGACGAGGCCCGACGAAGAACGTCCTTATGAAATGGTCAAGAGCAACGGCACGGCCGTATCCATTGCGACCATGTCTTTTGTCGTCGTCGTCATCGGTATTATTCTTTCCGCATCGCCGGTAATGAAGACCTTTGAAGATAATCTTATTTATGAATGCGAAATGATTGGCGGTGCCGTCATCATCATTACCGCCGGTCTCATGCTTTGGAATCGTTTTGTAAAACGGACGGGTTTTAAAGAATAATCGGCCTGCCTGATATAGTTCCGTTTTAATATAAGGAGGTTTTAGTATGCATCAGAATCGAGTTAAGCGTGTATTGGAAGGTATGGCGAAAGAAAATTTAACGCAAATGATCGTCTCCGATCCGTGCGCGATTTTTTACTTGACCGGCGTATGGATTCATCCGGGAGAACGCATGTTGGCTCTGTATTTGACACAAAGCGGCAAGCATAAACTGTTCGTAAACGAACTTTTCCCTTATGCAGCCGACGTGGAAGCCGAAAAAATTTGGCTCAACGACAATCAGGATGCCGTTTCCGTTTTGGCCGACTACATTGAAAAAGACAAGACTCTGGGCGTTGACAAGAACTGGCCGTCCCGTTTCCTCATCGGCCTCATTGAACGTCATGCAGGCAGTGCTTTTGTAAACGGCTCCGACATTATCGACCGTGTACGCATGGTGAAAGACGCGGAAGAACTGGATATTATGCGCAAGGCGTCGGAACTCAACGATATTGCCATGGGTAAAATGGTGAAGCTCGCGTCTGAAGACCTGGATGAAGCGGCGATGGGACGCAAGCTCGGTGAAATTTGGGAAGAGCTCGGTGCGGAAGGCCATTCATTCGAACCGATTATGGCATACGGCCCGAACGGTGCCGATCCTCATCATACGACGGTGAAAGGGGCGTATAAAAAGCCCGGCGACAGCGTCGTCATCGACATGGGCTGCATTTATAAGTCCTATTGCTCCGACATGACGCGTACGGTCTTCTATAAATCCGTGTCTGATGAAGCGAAAAAAGTATATGAAATTACGCGGGACGCAAACTTCAAGGCCATCGAAAAGATTAAACCGGGCGTGAAGTTCAGCGAGCTTGATGCGGCGGCGCGCGATTACATTACGGAACACGGTTATGGCAAGTTCTTTACCCATCGTCTCGGCCATTCCATCGGCCTGGAAGACCATGAAGTGGGAGACGTTTCAGCCGTTAACCACGACGTTGTCGTACCGGGCCGCGTATTTTCCATTGAACCGGGGATTTACTTGCCCGGTAAGCTCGGCGTGCGCGTAGAAGACCTCGTCATCGCGACGGAAGACGGCTGCGAAGTCTTGAACAAGTACACGAAAGACCTTATCGTCGTCGAATAAGTTGATACGGGAGAGCCGTGCTGCACCGAAATAGGCACGGCTCTTTTTTTGAGAGAGGAGATATGCATGCTCTTATTGAAACGGGCGGATATAGAAAGCATATATACCATGAAAGACGCCATCAAAGCGGTGAAGCGGTCGTACAGCCTCGCTTCGGCCGGCAAGGCCGTCGTGCCCTTGCGGACGAGTCTCATCAATAAGGAAGCGGACGGCACTTTTTTGTTTATGCCGGCCTATGCGGCGGAAACGGGCAAAGATTCCTTAAAGGTTGTCAGCGTATTTCCCCGCAATAAAGATAAAGGACTGCCCGTGACGCAGGGCGTCATTCTTCTCATGGACGGCGAAAATGGCGGCTATCTCGCTATGCTTGACGGCACGTACATTACAGCTTTGCGTACAGGTGCCTCGGCAGGTGCCGCCTTTGACCTTTTTGCGCGCCCCGATGCGACCGTAGGCGCACTCATCGGTACGGGCGGCCAGGCGGAAGCACAATTAGCGGCCATGCTGTGCGGCAGAAATTTAAAAGAAGTGCGTTTATACAGCCGCAACCGGGAAAAACGGGAAAACTTTGCCGCAGTTATGGCGAAACGCTTCGCTCAAGCGGGCACGCGTATTGTCGCCGCCGCATCGGCCGATGCGGCCGTTGCAGGTGCCGACCTGATCAGTGCCGCTACGACGGCGACGAGTCCGGTTGTTCGCGGTGAAATCGTAAAGGAAGGGGCCGTCGTTTGCAGTATCGGCTCGTACCGGCCCGACATGATTGAACTGGACGGGGACGTCTTGAGAAGAGCCGCTGCCGTCTATGTCGATTCGAAAGAAGCCGTTCTCGCCGAAGCTGGCGATTTGATTCAGCCTATAGAAGCCGGAGAATTTTCAGCTGAAAACATAACGGGCGAGCTGGGCGACGTCATTAACAAGAAGCTGCACCCACGCAGAAGCGATAAGGACATCCTCGTATTTAAGAGTGTCGGCATCGGCATTCAGGACTTAGTGACGGCGGCGGACATTTACGAAAAGGCCCGTACTGCCGAAGTCGGGACAAAATGGTAAGTACGGCGGCTAAAAATGATTGTCAAAGGGCGTGTAATGTGATACCATTAACATGATGTTTTTGGGGGGGGCTGGGTTCTGGTGTGCCCTCCGGTCTTCAAAACCGGTATGAGGAGTTAGGAGCTTCTTAGGTGGGTTCGATTCCCACACCTTCCCGCCAAATGTGTATTGGGGCCGAGCAGTTGCTCGGCTCTTTTAAATAGAAGCATGAGGATATATGAAAAAGACGGAACGTCTCTTCGAGTGGCTGGAAGAAGATAAATCAATACGTGCCGTCGCCGCTTTGCAACGGGGCGGCGTATACGGTATGTACGGCTTGGGCGGTTCAGCAAAGGCCGCCGTCACGGCAAATCTCCTGAACCGCACGGGTAAAAAGGCAATTATCATCGTGCCGACAGCGGAACAGCAGCACAAATGGCTTACGGATCTGCATTTTTTTGCACCCGAGCGGCAGGCCTATTCATTCCCCGTCGTGCCTAAGGCGTCTTTTACGGTTACGGCCGGGAGCCTTGACTTTGCGGCAAAACGCATGGAAGCCCTCACGGCCTTGCGCGGCGAAGCGCCGTGCTTTGTCATTGCCACGGCCGTGGAAGCGGCGCAATTCATAGCACCGCCGCAGCGCATTGACGAAGCGGTTCTTGTTTTTTCCGCAGATTCCGACTACAATCGCGATACCATCTTGACAGGCTTTGTCGACGGCGGTTATGAAAGGACGGATCTTGTCGACCGGCGCGGTTCTTTTTCCGTGCGCGGCGATATTATTGACGTTTATCCCGTAAATGAAGATCAACCGGTGCGTTTGGAATTTTTCGGCGATACATTGGAACATATTCGTTACTTTGATATAAATACGCAGAAGTCGCAGGATGATATGAAGTTTATACGCATCCTGCCCTTTGCGGCTGTCCGTGATGCCGGTGAGGAGGAGGCGACCTTACTTGATTACGGCGAAAATGCCTATATTATCTGGGATGAAGGAAATCGTGTAAAAGAAGAATTGAAGAAGGCGCGAACCGACGGCGAGCATGATAAGGAACAATTGGCGGCATGGCGGAACCTGATCTCGTCGAAGGGGCAGGAAGGGACTCTTTTTATATCCCTTTTGGCACAGTCCGTAAGCGATGTGACGCTCACTGCCGTCTTCGGCTTTACGGCTAAACTTGTTGCCGCCTTTCGCAAGGAATTTACGCTCTTAAAAGATGAAATACTCAACTGGATTCACACGGGCTGCCGCGTGGTCTTTATCTTTGCAGACCGGCGCCGCAGCACGGCCTTTCAAAACTGGCTGCGTCAAAACGAGTTGGCTGCAAGGACTTTGGATACAGGTGCTTATGAACCGGGACTTTATATATCGGAAGGAGAAATTCAGCACGGTTTTGAACTTCCATACGCCAAGACCGTCGTTCTGGCCGAACGGGATGTATACGGAACGCAGAAAAAACGGCTGCGCCGCCGTCGGGAAAAAGGGCAGGAAATCAATGCTTTTACGGATTTAAAGAACGGCGACTATGTCGTCCACGAGACGCACGGTATCGGCAGATATATGGGTATCGCCACGATTGAGACGGACGGGATTCACAAGGATTATTTGGAAGTACATTATGCCGGCAGCGATACGCTTTATGTGCCGACGGATCAGCTTGAACTTTTGCAGCGCTACATCGGCAATGACGGAGAAGTACCGCGCCTTCACCGTATGGGAGGTGCCGACTGGAAAAAGACCCGCTTGAAGGCGCAAAAATCTATTGACGATTTGGCGGAGAAACTGATCGCCTTATATGCGGCGCGGGAAGTCGTGCCGGGTTACGCTTTTCCTCCGGACACGTCCTTTCAGCGCGAATTTGAAGACACCTTTCCGTATGAAGAAACGCAGGATCAGCTGCGGGCCGTGGCGGAGATCAAAGAGAGTATGGAAAAGCCCGTGCCAATGGACTGCCTCGTCTGCGGCGATGTGGGCTTCGGCAAGACGGAGGTAGCCCTCCGCGCCGCCTTCAAAGCGGTCATGGGCGGCAAGCAGGTGGCCGTCCTCGTGCCGACGACCGTCCTGGCGCAGCAGCATTATCAGACCTTTACGGAACGGTTTCAATCCTTTGCCGTGACTTGTGACGTATTAAACCGCTTTCGCTCGATAAAGGAACGGAAGGTCATCTTGGAAAAACTGGCTGCCGGAAATATTGATATCCTCATCGGCACACACAGTATACTTAATAAAAATGTCAGGTTTAAAGACGCAGGGCTTCTCATTGTTGATGAAGAGCAGCGTTTCGGTGTGGCACAGAAAGAAAAGTGGAAATCATGGGCTACGGGCATAGATGTGCTTACCTTGTCGGCTACGCCCATTCCGCGTACCCTGCACATGTCGCTCGTGCATTTACGGCAAATGTGCCTTATCGAGACGCCGCCGACGGATCGCCTGCCTGTGCAGACCTATGTGACCGAGTATGATGCCGCCGTCGTGCGCGATGCCGTCATGCGCGAGAAGCGGCGGGGCGGACAGGTTTTCTTCGTCTATAACCGCGTCGCATCCATGGCACGCATGAAGGTGGAATTGAAAGCCATCCTGCCGGACGTCACTATCGGTATGGCTCACGGTCAAATGGCGGGAAACGCCCTGGAAGCGACGATGTTCGCTTTTTACGAGGGCGAATACGATGTTCTTCTTTGCTCAAGCCTCGTCGAAAACGGCCTGGATATCGCCAATGCCAATACGATTATCGTTTACGACGCGGACCGGTTCGGCCTGTCGCAGCTTTATCAGATGCGCGGCCGCGTAGGACGCAGCTATCGTATGGCCTACGCATATTTCCTCTACAGGCGCAATAAGATTCTCTCGGAAGTGGCCGAAAAACGACTTCAGGCGGTGAAGGATTTTACAGAACTCGGTTCGGGTTTTAAAATCGCCATGCGCGACTTGGAAATTCGCGGTGCCGGCAACCTCCTGGGACGCGAACAGCACGGCAATATTGCAGGTGTCGGCTTCGCCATGTACTGCCGCATGCTGGAAGATGCTGTCCGGCGGCTGCAGCACGAAGGGCCGAAGAATCGGCCCGAGGTGCATACGGTCATGGACATTCACGTCGATGCCTTCATTGACGAGACCTATATACAGCACGGCGGGCAGAAAATAGAAATGTATCAGCGCCTGGCCTTGGCGGAAACGCCCGCACAGGTCAATGAGTTGGAAGAAGAACTGCGTGACCGCTACGGCAAGCCGACGGAAGCGGTTGAAAAACTCCTCACGGTTACGCGTCTTCGTCTTACGGCACAGGACATGGGCATTGTCCACATCGGGCAAAAAGCGTCGGTCCTGGAAATTCGCTGGCAAGACGGCACGGTCTTGCCGGATCCGGATACATTTGCCCTCATCCTGCGCAAGCGGTGTCGTCGCCTGCCCGGCTTCAGATCGGCCTTTCAGTTCGACTTGACCGGCATACCCGATGTTTTATCGTACTTGGACTATATTTTAAAAGCCTGCCGGGGAGAGGAGGCCGCCAATGGCTAAGAACATTTTTTTGCGAGGTGCCATGGCGCTTACCGTAGCCGGCATCATCGTCAAACTTCTGGGCGGCGTTAACCGTATTCTCCTGTCGCGCATTCTCGGCGGCGAAGGGATCGGTCTCTATCAAATCGCTTATCCTGTTTACATACTGGCCCTCAGCATTGCCGGGGCCGGCGTGCCCATTGCCCTTTCCGTCATGATCGCCGAGCGGGCGGCACAGCGGGACTATGCCGGGGCGCGGCGAATTTTCTACATTGTCCTCGCCTTTATGAGTATCATTGCTCTTTTCTTCGGCTTGGCCCTGATCATCGGCGCCGAAGGACTTATCGAATACGGTCTCGTACGGGATGTGCGTGCTCATGTTCCCTTAACGGTCTTGGCGCCGGCCCTTGTTTTCGCCGTTATTGCCTGCGTTTTTCGCGGTTATTTCCAAGGCCTGCAGCTCATGACGCCGACGGCCGTATCGCAAATGTGTGATCAGTTCGTGCGTGTCTGCGTCATGCTCTTATTGGCCTATATTCTTCTGCCGTACGGTTTGGAGACGGCCGTGACCGGTGCCGCCTTCGGTGCCGTTCCGGGCGCTTTAGCGGGTCTGACGGTCATCGGCGCCATGTATGTACACCATGTGCGCAGCTTTGATATATCCGATACGGGAGAGGTAATAAAAGAACCGGCATTTCGTTTATTGAAGCGTTTCATCGTTCTTGCCGTTCCCGTGGCGGCAGCCAATATGCTCTTGCCGGCCGTCGCGGGGATCGACATGCTTATCGTACCGTTGCGCCTGGAGGCGGCAGGCTATTCCGTTCAGGAAGCGACTGCCTTGTACGGTTATTTGACAGGCATGGCCAACGGGCTGGTCCAGGTACCGACTATTTTGACGCTCTCCTTGGCGACAAGTCTCGTTCCTGCCGTATCGTCGGCCTTTTCGGCCGGCCGTCTTAACGAGGTGAAGCAGCGCACGGATACGGCTATGCGCATTGCCAACCTGATTACGGTACCCGCCTGCTTCGGTCTTGCCGTTTTGGCCGCACCCATATCACAGCTCTTGTATAACACGAGCGCTGCCGGTCCGGCTATCAGGGTTCTTGCATTGGCAGCCTTTCTTATCGGGCTGCAGCAAGTGACGAACGGACTGCTTCAGGGTATGGGCCGCACGGGAATCCCGCTTATGAACATGGGGATTGCGGCTGTTATAAAAATTATTTTGAGCTGGCATCTTACGGCCTTGCCATGGTTCGGTGAAGTCGGGGCGGCTTGGGCGACGAATGCGGATATTGCCGTTGCTACGGCGCTTAATATTTACTTTGCCCGCAGATTGAGCGGTTATCATCTCGAATGGGCCTATATCGGCCGCCTTTTCATTGCTGCCGCTGCCATGGCGGGAACGGCCGTCCTTTTATATTATTTACTCTTGCCGCTGGTCGGCAATTCAGCGGCAACACTCGTTTCCATTGCCGTGTCGGGTCTCGTTTATTGTATCGGCCTGTTTCTCGTGCGTGCCGTTGATATAACTACGGTACAGGCATTGCCCGTAGCGGGAAAAAAATTTAGGAAAGAGAAGGGGAAGAAGTAGACCATATGGGAAGATTACAAATCGTCGGCCTCGGACCGGGAGATCCGGGCCTGATTACGATGGCATCCATCGTTATAATGAAACGGGCGGCTCGCCTTCTCTTGCGGACTGCCGTTCATCCGACGGCGGCATACTTGAATGAGAAGGGCATTTTCTATGAATCCCTTGATCGATTTTATGAAAACTGCGCATCATTTGAAGACGTGTATACTCATATTGTCGACTATGTTCTCGCAGCAGTAAAGGAAGGAGATGTCGTGTATGCCGTACCGGGCAGTCCGGCAGTGGCCGAGCGGACCGTAACGCTTTTGGAAGAACGCTGCAGGCGGGAAAATATTGATGTGGAAATCCTGCCGGGCATGAGCTTTCTCGAAAGCTTGTATTCGAAAATCGGCCTCGACCCGGTGAACGGCCTTTTGGTGGCGGACAGTTTCGACATTACGGCTTTGCAGACCGTACCGAACGTGCCCGTAGTCATTACACAAATCTATGACGAACACACGGCCTCGGACGTTAAGCTCTTTTTGACAAAGCGGTACGGCGATGAATATGAAGCTTTGCTGGTGCACCATATCAGCCTGCCTGACGAAAAGATTGAAAAAATAAAACTCTATGAATTGGACAGGCACCGTGAAACGGATCATCTGACGAGCCTCGTCTTGCCTTCGGCGCCGCCTGCCGCAGAGGAAGAGGCGAAAATGCCCTTTGACATAACGCCACTGACGGAGGTTATGGACCGACTGCGCGGTGAGCACGGCTGTCCGTGGGACAAGTCGCAGACTCACAAGACACTGCGCCGTTTCCTTGTGGAAGAGGTTTATGAAGCTCTCGATGCCATTGATAACAACGATAATGAGGGCATTTGCGAAGAATTCGGCGATATTTTGTATCAAGTTGTCATTCACGCGAAAATCGGGGAAGAAGAAGGGCTGTTTAATGCCCAGGATATAGTGGATCACGTGACGAAAAAGATGATTAAGCGACATCCGCACGTTTTTTCTGAAAAAAGCCTTGAAAATACTGGTGCTAGTGTGATAAACTGGGATAGACTTAAACAGGATGAAGGGCGCCAACAGCATAAATACTTGCTTGACGGCGTGACGAAGGGGTTACCGTCCCTACTTGAATCCTATAAGTTGCAGGACAAAGCCGGTAAGGTCGGATTCGGATGGTCTTCCGTCGAAGGCGTATGGGACAAGCTTTCTGAAGAGCTTGCCGAATTTAAGGCGGCCGTGCAGGGCGGTGAAGCGAACCATATGGAAGAAGAAGCCGGCGATGTGCTGTTCGTTCTCGTCAATCTGTTGCGGTATTACGGGATTGAGCCTGAATGCGCGTTACATCGAGCCAATACCAAGTTTCGTCGTAGATTTGCCCATGTAGAAGATCGGGTCACCGCATCCGGTCGGACGTGGAGTGAATTTACACCGGACGAATTGGACAACTTCTGGAGTGAGGCTAAAGCTGCGGAGCGGCAACTCACCGGAAAGAGATTGGCCGATAATAATAAGATGTAACTATTTAAAGGAGGATTTATTGATGAATAAGACAGAATTGATTGCCAGTGTTGCTCAGAAATCCGAGCTGACGAAAAAAGATGCTGAAAAAGCGGTAAAGGCCGTTTTCGAAGCAGTCAGCGAAACACTGAAAAAAGGCAAAAAAGTTCAGATTATCGGTTTCGGTACATTTGAAGTTCGTCAGCGCAAAGCTCGCGAAGGCCGCAACCCCCGCAACAATCAGGTGATTAAGATTCCCGCATCTAAGACGCCTGCATTCAAAGCCGGAAAACAGTTGAAAGATTTAGTAAATAAAAAATAAGTATTTTGATTAAAATGAAGAGCCGTGTTTACGTGACGCGGCTCTTTCTTTTTTTACCCGAATAGCGTAATATATATATGATAGACAGGTGCTTTCTGTAAAATGCGGTAAAAAGTCGAGCGGAGTAAACAATGGCTAAAAAAATCCTGATTATGTCCGCGTCCATCGGGACGGGTCATACACAAGCTGCGCGCGCCATAGAAGAATATATGAGCGCAGTCTATGCCGATTACGAAGTGGAACATGTGGATTTTATATCCAATGAGGTGTTGTCCATTGATAATCTCGTAAAAGAAACATATATCAAGATTTTGGATTTCTTTCCACTCGTCTATGACCTAATGTATTATTCGTCCCAAGGGTATAAAAAGGGCATGATTGTCAAAACCTGTTTTGCCTGGGGGCTGAAGCGGCGGATGTCACGTATTTTGGCGGAAAAGAGGCCGGACATCCTCGTCTGCACGCACCCCTTTCCGGCAGGTGCCGCAGCCCTCTTGAAGCGGCAGCGCAGGCTTGACGTGCCCATTGCAGGCGTCATCACGGATTTTGCTGTTCACTCCCTCTGGGTGTACCCGCAGATTGACCGGTATTTTGTGGCGGCGCCGCACTTAAAGGCCAAACTTGCCGGCCAAGGTATTGATGCAGCCAAAATTTTCGTCTCCGGTATTCCGGTGCGCACGGCCTTTACACAGGAGCGTCGGCAAAACGACGGGGCCGGGCAAAAAGAGAAGAACGTGCTCATCATGGGCGGCGGTCTCGGCATGGGTTCCATCAAAGAATCGCTCGTGCTTCTGGACAAGTTATCCTGTGTCGATACGTTTACAGTCATTACGGGCCACAATGCGGATCTTTTTGACGACTTGTCGCAGGTGCAGGCAAGCTTACGGCACAAGGTACATATTTACGGTTACACGAATCAAGTGTCTTCTTTAATGGCACAGGCATCGCTCCTTGTGACCAAGCCGGGTGCCCTGACCTGTACGGAAGCGGCTGCCGTCGGCGTACCGTCCGTCTTTTTCAGCCCCATTCCCGGCCAGGAAGAGGCCAATGCGGCGTATATGCAGGAAAAAGGCTGTGCGCGCTGGGTCAAGACACAGGACAGGCTCATTGAAGCCGTGACGGATTTGTTGGAACATCCGGACTGCCTGCGGGATATGTCCCGGGCGTGCCGTTTTTGCCGCTGTGACGGTGCGCAAATCATCGGCCGCCGTGTGATGGAACTCATGGCGCCTGACCGTGAAGGAGTGTCTCCGGTAGGCATTAAGATCCCTTCCGAGGCGTAAATTCCATTATTGTGATCAGTATAAGTTCGGTGTAGAAAGAATTCTTTTTACGCCGACCTTTTTTATAAGGAGAAAAAATGGCGGGAAAAAGAAGAAGGACCGCGAAAAATCAGGGTATTTCCAAAAAGGCCGTGTTTATCCTGGGGCTTTTTATTGCGCTCTGCGTAATCGGCTTTGCTTATATGCGCCAATCGGGGGAAGAAGTCATTACCTTCAGTACGGACAGTGCCGTCGCGACGTCGACCGATGCGGACAAGACCGACAAGACGGAAAAGGATGACACGGCCAAAGAGCGGGAAAAAGGGCACAAACAGCCGAAAACGGTGAAGGGACGGCTGGCAATCGTCATTGACGACTGCGGCACCGATATGGCGGTCCTTGAAGGACTAAACGCCGTTCCCGTCGATTTGACATACGCCGTCATGCCCTTTAAGTCTCATACGATTGACAGTGCGGAAAGCGGACGTAATGCAGGGCGGAAGATCATCGTCCACTTGCCTATGGAGCCCTTGGATGTGCCTTCGTCGGAAGAGATTTTCATCAGTTCGGACATGGGTGACAGCAAGATACGGGCGACAATGAACGAACTCATCGATCAGGTTCCTTATGCGGTGGGTATTAACAATCATCAGGGTTCGAAGGCGACGGCCGACAGCCGTGTCATGAAGGCCGTCATGTCGGTCCTTAAAAAGCGGGATCTCGTCTTTTTGGACAGCCGTACGAACACCGGATCCGTCGGTGAAGAGACGGCCCGTGCCGCCGGTGTGGCGACGACGAGGAACAATCTCTTTCTCGACAACGATACGTCCGTGAATGCTGTAAAAGAGCGGCTGCGCCAAGCGGCAAGGATGGCCGTAAAGAACGGCCACGCCGTCGCCATCGGCCACTGCAGGGAAAATACTCTGCGTGCCATCAGGGAGACGGTCGACGAACTGACCGATGAGGGCATAAAATTTGTTTTTGTAACGGATCTTATGTAAAGGAAGGTGGTGAGCGTTTATGAACTCTAAAGCGGTTCTCATCAGCGGCGGTACGTCGGGCATCGGTCTGGCAACGGCGGAAATCCTCTTACGGCGCGGTTGGCGCGTAGCCGTAAACGGCCGCGATATAGTGCGCGGCGAGGCCGCTTTGGCATATCTCGCCGCGCAGGAAAGAGCCGTCTTCATACGCGGCGACGTGGCGACGGCGGAGGGGTGTGATGATATTGTCGCACAGACCTTGCACTGTTTCGGCCGTTTGGACGGGCTGGTTACATCGGCAGGATACTACGCTGAGGGGATCCTTCCGCATGTGAGCGAAGAAGACGCGCAGCGCATATTTGCAGTCAACGTATACGGCACGATTTTTCTCTGTAAGGCGGCCTTACCTTATCTTAAAAAGACAGGCGGCTCTATCGTTACCGTTTCCAGTGATGCCGCCATACAGGGGAATATTGCCTGTTCTCTCTACGCCGCTACGAAGGGAGCCGTTACGGCTTTTTCCCGATCTCTCGCCCTTGAAACGGCTCTCCACGGCGTGCGTGTGAACTGCATTTGCCCGGGTGACGTGAAAACGCCTCTCGTCGACAAACAATTGGCGGCAGACGAAAAACTCGATTTACAGAGTATGGGTGACCTTTATCCCCTCGGGCGCATTGCCGAAGCGGCGGAAGTAGGAAAGGCTGCGGCCTTTCTTTTAAGTGATGACGCATCCTTCATTACGGCGACGGTCCTGCCTGTTGACGGCGGTTTGACAAGCTGGTAAAAACGTGGGAAAATATGACAATTAACAGGGTAATACTATAATTGACTGGGTATAGTGAAATAAGAGGTGGTTCTCATGACGAACGAAGAAATGGAACAATTGAAAAAGTTGGAAGAAGAAATTGCCGCCTTGAAGGCTAAGGTTGCGGAGCTTACGGAAAATGGCGAAACGAATGCCGATACGCAGGCATTGACCGTCATTAACGCTATGGACGAAACGACGGAAGATAAGGACGTAAAAGTGGAAACGCTGTGCCGCTGGGCTGCGGCCCGTGCCGGCGCCATTGTCGTCGCTCCTCTTGTCGGCACGGTAGCGCTCATGGCCAACGAGGTATACCTCGTCAGCCGCATTGCGCGCATTTATGATGTAAAATTGACGGAACGGGCCGTGCTTGCGTTCCTGGGTGCCATGGGCAGCCGTATGGCGGGCAACCTCCTGACGACGCTCATTCCTTTCTCGGCTATTCAGGTTCCCGTTGCCGTCGGCATTACATACAGCCTCGGCCGCGTGACGCAGCGCTGGCTCCGTGACGGCATGCCCGACGACATGACGCCGTATATTGAAATGTTCGGCCAGTGGAAGGACAAGGCGAAAGAACAGGTCGAAAAGCTGAAAGATAATCCGCTCAAAAACGTTCCCCTCGGAGACGAAACGAAGGATTTCTTGGCCAAATGGGGGAATGTCGCTAAGGAGGCCGCAGTAGACGTAAAGGAAAAGGGCAAAGAAATTTATAAGCAAGTACTCAATCAGCGCGATCTGGCCGATGAAATCGTTGCGGACGGCGAAGAAGAAACGGCCGTTGACGGGGAAGTCATGGACGAACAGATTGAAGATCAAGTTCGCGCTGCCGTTGAAGACGCCAAGAAACCCTTAGAGTAAGAAAGGAAATACCATGCTCAAATGGTTAATCTGCTTTTCCCGCTTTTATTCACCCGTGAAGTTCTTGCATTTCATCAAGACGGCAGGCAGAAAGATTCGTTTTTTGCCGAAGCTCATGATGATTTATTATTGCCTCACCGATGCGGATACGCCGAAATTCGTACGGCTCGTCCTCATGGGTGCTGTAGGTTATGCGATTCTGCCCTTTGATTTTATTCCCGACCTCCTGCCGGGAGTCGGCTGGATTGATGATGCGGCCGTCATTGCGGCGGCGCTGTCTTTTGCCGGTACGTACGTCAAGCCGGAACACAGGGAGAAGGTGCGCAAGCTCTTTCCCCTTGCCAAATTATCGTAAGTCATAAAGATTCCAACAGGTAAGCACGCCTGTTGGAATTTCTTTGTCCGGATTATTGAGAAGAACCGTTCTATACTATCGGATCCGTTTCGGCGGAATTATACTGATTTGACGTGTTTGGTGATTTGTTATCTTGCTTACTTGGGTGTATGGGCGAGGTATTTCATTTGCTCTCTGCGAGCGCAGCTCAATGTTCGCTCATGAAACACCTCACCCATACTGTTGGAACCGATCAGGAGGCTGAATGCCGGGGCATGGTATTTGACTATATTATTCTGCCGGCTTGGGTGTACGGGCAGTGTGCCTCCTGCGCTCTCTGTGAGCGGAGCTCAATGTTTGCTTATGAGACACACTGCCCGTACGGTTGGAATTGCTCAGGAAGCTGAATACCGGGGCGTGGTATTTGACGATATTATTTTACCAGCACTGTTATGGACTGTTCTGACAAGTTATGTTGTGACGGCTTGGGACGGAAGGCGGCATAAATTGACAAAAAACGGGCGTCAGCGTACAATTAACGTGTTGTTTCGGTGATTTGCAGGGGAGCTATGCAAGATGATTATTACAACGGAAAAGGTTCGCTTTTATGAAACGGACATGATGGGAATCGTCCATCATTCCAATCAGATTCGCTGGTTTGAATGCGGCCGCTGCGCTTATTTTGACGCGGCCGGTCTGGATCTGTTCGAGCTGATGGATGAAGGGATTCTCTTTCCTATAAAAAATATTACGTGCGATTATATTAATCCTATAAATTTCAATGACGTCATCGATATTGAAACGCGCCTGACGAAGTTGACGCGGGCACAAATGGTCTTTACATACCGGATTGTGCGCCATGACGACGGTACGCTCTTATGTGTCGGCACGTCGCAGAACGTTTTTACATACAAAGAAAATAACCGCGTTGCCCGCTTGCCGGACAGGCATTTTAACAAATTCAAAGAGTTATATGAAGCCGATAAGGCCGCGGTGCAGGCGGTGCCCGACCGTGGCTGATTCGGCGCGGCCCATAGGCGTATTCGACTCGGGTGTCGGCGGCCTTACGGTCGTCAACAAACTGCGCCACTTATTGCCGCATGAGGATATTGTCTACTTGGGCGATACGAAGCGCAACCCCTACGGTGCACGGACGAAAGAAGAGCTTATCCGTTTTACGCGGGAAATCATCGCTTTTCTTAAAACGCGGCACGTAAAGCTCATCGCCTTTGCCTGCAATACGGCGACGGCAGCGGCATACGACACGGTTGTCGGCGAAACGGATATACCTCTTCTCGGTATGTGCCGCGGCATCAAGACGGCTGCCGGTATCAGCTCGGAAAAGCGCATTGCCGTCTTTGCCACACCCGTCACCATTGCCAACCACATTCACAGGAATGAGGCTGCCCGCCTTGATAAGACGCTGGAAATCGTGGAGCAGCCCTGCGCGACTTTAGCGGGTCTCATTGAACGGGGATGCCTGGAAGGCGAAGAAATACGTGCCGCCGTCGCTGCCGACACGGCACCTGTCCTTAAAGCCGGTGTCGATACGGCCATCTTCGGCTGCACGCACTATCCCTTTGTACAGCCTGTCTTCGAGTCTTTCTGCGGCGACTCCGTCGTCTTTGTCGACCCGGCCCATGAAACGGCCCTTCAGGCGTCTGCGCTCCTAAAGAAGCGCGGCCTTTTGAATGAGCAGAAGCAAAACGGGTATTTGCAGCTTTTCTTTACGGCCGAAGCGGGGCGAGGAGCCGATTTGGCTACGCACCTTTTGGAGCCCGACTCGTTCACAGTCAGGGAAGCCCTTTTGTCTTAACAGTTTACAGTCTTAGCGAAAAGGAGTCTTGTACCGTGTATTTTTATATTGGCCTGAACATCATCATCGCTCTTATCGGTTGTATTGCCGCACTCTACTTGGCATTTCGCCTGTTCTCGTGGAAACAGGGGGACGCCAAATTTATCATTGAGGCACGCCGGCGCGATCCCTTTGCCTTGAAGTCGATGAGTACGGACACGGCCGTTTTTGAAACGGAAGTACCATTTCACAACGGCGGTAAACAGTTGGGCACGATTATGGACTTTTATCCGCGCGTCCTTTTACCGCGTGAACAGTACGACCTTTGTGCCGTTACGGCGCAGCTTGCCAATAAGGACGCGGAACGGGACGACGGCTACTGGGAATCGGTCATTTATTACCCTCACAAGGGCAGCCGCATTCGCGTTACCGTGACGCTCACGAGCAAGGGAGGCAATATTCGCGAAGACCTGCGCACCTTTCCGGACATGCCTGTCGACCTCGTCTATCAGGCCGTGTCGCGCAGTGAATGGTACATACACAAGGCACGCATTACGCTGAAAGCATCGGAAGTGCGGCATGCTTTGGAACAGGCGTAAAGGAGGATGCAACCATGGCGGAATTGGAATTAATTCCTGTAAAAACACGGATTCTTACGGATAAAGATAATATTGTCGATGCTGTTGAAGAGTACACACGCGGTACCGCAGGCGCGGACGATCTTGTTTGTGTCGCCGAAAGCGTTGTTGCCATTACACAGCACCGCTTTACGCGCCCTGAAGAGCTGACGCCGTCGTGGCAGGCGCACCTCATGCGCCGTTTCGTGCCGGGCGAAGGCAGTATGGCCAGCCTCTACGGCATGCAGGCGGCCATGGAGCTGGAAGGGGAATGGAAGATGCTCTTTGCCTTTATCGTCGGCTTCATTGCCAAATTATTCGGCAGAGACGGCGTCTGGTACAAACTGTGCCGCCAGGCATCTTTGACGGATGATGTGACGGGAACCATGCCTCCTTTTGACAAATGCATTGTCTACGGACCGGAAGACCCGCACGGCGTGGCGGAAAAAATAAAGCACCGCCTCGGCTGCTACGGTGCCTGCGTAGCTGATGTAAACGACTTGAAGCGCTCCGCCGTCCTCGGTTATTCCAAGGGCCTGCATCCGCAGGAAATCGCCAAGATCCTGATCGATAATCCCTTCGGCAACGCGTCTCAGAAGACACCTGTCGTCATCATTAAAAACTATGGCGCCGTCGCGAGAAATCGCAGGGCCGAACAAAAGGCCGGGCAGTAAGATGAAGCGCATAGAGATGCTTGTAATGGCCACGCACAATAGTGGAAAGCTTCGCGAGTTTCGGCGTGTCCTCGAACCCCTCGGCTTTGAAGTCAAAGCCGTCCGTGACGTCGTGCCCGGCATAACCGAGCCGGAAGAGACGGGGACAACGTTTGCGGAAAATGCTCTTCTCAAGGCCGAATACTACGCACAAAAGACGGGATTACCCGTTCTGGCCGATGATTCGGGCCTCGTTGTGGATGCCTTGGACGGAGGGCCGGGTGTCTATTCGGCGCGTTATGCCGGAATGCCGTCCGATGATGAAGCAAACAACCGAAAACTCGTGCAGGAACTGACGGGCGTGCCTGAAGAAAAGCGGACAGCCCGCTATATGTGCGTTCTCGTCCTGGTCGTGCCCGGGTGTGAACCGGTTGTCTGTGAAGGCACCTGTGAAGGACTCATTCATGACGAGCCCGCCGGTAACGGCGGTTTCGGCTATGATCCGTATTTTTACGTGCCTGCAAAAGGGAAGACCATGGCTGCCATGAGCCTTGACGAAAAAAATGAAATCAGCCACAGGGGCAAGGCCCTGCGGCACATGGCGAAACGGCTGCAGGAGCTTGCGGCCTTATCGGTATAATAGACAAAACATACAGGCAACTGTAAATTCAGAGGGGAATAAGGGGAGACCATGACTGTAAAAAAGAAAAAATTAAAAATCTACGGCTTTAATAACCTGACCAAAACGCTGAGCTTTAATATTTATGATGTCTGTTATGCCGATACGGAAGAAGCGCGCCGTCATTACATTGAATATATTGACGAAGTCTACAACGCCGCACGGCTTACGGAAATTTTGAAAAATGTTGCCTCCATCATCGGTGCCAACGTGCTGAACGTAGCCAGCCAGGACTACGATCCCCAAGGAGCGAGCGTGACCATCCTCATATCGGAAGAAGAAATCGCGCCCGATGCGGACGTTGTCTGTCATCTCGACAAGAGTCACTTGACCGTCCATACGTACCCGGAAAGTCATCCCCAAAAGGGTATATCCACGTTCCGTGCCGATATTGACGTATCGACGTGCGGCAAAATATCACCCCTCAACGCCTTGAATTACCTTCTCGGCTGCTTCGACTCGGACATCGTCACCTTGGATTATCGCGTCCGCGGTTTTACGCGCGACATGAACGGAAAGAAGCTCTTCATCGATCATCGTATCAATTCCATCCAAAATTATATTGCCCGTGATACGCGTCATTTGTACAATATGATTGACGTCAACGTATATCAGGAAAATATATTCCATACGAAGATGATGCTCAAAGAGTTTGAACTGAACAACTATCTTTTCGACATTACGGAAGACCAGTTGCCGGCAAAGAAACGGGAGGATATCCGCCGTCAATTGAAGCAGGAAATGCTGGAAATTTTCAACGGCCGCAACATGCCGACCATTCGCTAAACAATTGTCAAGCGCAAATGAAATTGACATACCAAAATGCCAAACATTGGCGGCGATCACTCTAAAGAATTGGCAAAGGGATCT